>OIWL01001876.1_pt1 | contig 19916 bp, 18 predicted proteins | sample 1587561 | NCBI WGS metagenome assembly OIWL01 (sample SAMEA3888903, study PRJEB22519) | human gut metagenome | biome: human gut; feature: human-associated habitat; material: faeces | place: Denmark | collected 2010 | reverse complement strand
CAACCTCCCGCATCTACGCATATCGCTGGCCTGCACGACTTGTATCGCACAAGCCTTTTGCAGCCGAGAGATATTTTATCACATCTTCGTCTATTTGGCAAGTGTTTTTTGCAGAAAATTACGATTTTTCTTTTTTATTTTCTCTGTTTTGCCAATGGCCGCATTTTCTGTGCAAGATGCACAATCTCAGCGCTTTTTGCCGGTGGAAAACTCCCCCGCGTCCCCTTGCAGCATCAGTATGGGCGGGAAAGGCAGGGGTTATACCTATTATATAGGAGAACTCCCTCCCGTGAAAATGGACTGCCGGAGCGTCCGCAGACGCTCCGGCAGTCCGAAATTATAAAGTTTTCTTCCGCTGAAGATGCGCAGAGCAGCGCGGCGCGCAGTTCAGATCATTTCTTCTTCAGCTGCTCCTCCAGCCCTTCCCGCGGGGTGATGTAGACGGTGGTGTACACCTCGTACAGCACCATGCCGGGCTTGGCTCCGTTTGCTTTCCAGATGTTCTTCACCTCGGTGGTGTCCACTGCCACCTTGGCGCCGGTGCCCGCCTTGTAGGCGCTGGAATGGATGACCGCCAGCTCCGCCGCTTCCTGCTTGGTGGTGTCCGGGATGTCCTCGCCCCGGCTCATGACCACAACGTGGCTACCGGGGGCTTTCTGTACATGGAACCACAGGTCCTTGCCCCGGGCGGTGTGCAGGGTGAGCTTGTCGTTCTGGGCGTTGTTGCGGCCTATCAGGATCTCAAAGCCGTCGCTGGAGGTATAGCGCAGGAAGTCCGCAGGCTTCTGCTTTTTGTCCCGCTGCTTGTAGTACTTCAGGTAGCCCTGATTTTTCAGTTCCATGCGGATCTCGTTCAGGGCAGCTTCGCCGGAGGCGCTTTCCACCTCGTAGAGCACCGTTTCCAGATAGGCGATCTCCTTTTCGCCCTCTGCCAGCAGATCTACCAGCATCCGGGCGGCAGTCTGCTTCTTTTTGTAGTTCTTAAAGAAGTTCTGGGCGTTCTGGCTGGGGCTGAATCGCAGATCCAGCGGGATGGTCACCTCTTTGCCCTCGTCGTACCAGTTGGGCACGGTCAGGCTCTTCATGCCCTTTTGCGCCAGATAGAGGTTTGCAGACAGCAGCTCACCGTACAGGCGCAGCTTTTCGCTTTTGCCGCTGGCAGCAAGCTCTTCCTGCCGTGCTGCCTGCTTGCGCAGGGCGCGGTCATACATATTGTGCACCGCCTTGTGCAGCTCCTTGCTCTTGGTGCGCAGCCGCTCAGCGCGGTCCTTCTCGGCATAGTAGCCCTCCAGCATCGCGTTGAAGGACGGCCACTCCCGGATGGTGTACTGCTCGCCATACTGCTGCGGACGGAAGAAGGTATACTCCACCGGCTTGCCGTCCGGTGCGGTGACGCTGCAGGGACAGCCGCCCTGCGTGTGCAGTTCCTTCAGCTCGTCGATTGCTGCCATCAGGCTGCGCTTCTGGGCATCGGTCAGTTCGTTGGCGGGCAGATGTTCCCCGTCAAAGGCGCGCCATGCCGCCTCGCGGCAGACCACCGGCCCAACGCCAGCCACCGTTTTGTTCAGAGCATCCGCCACCGGCAGTTCCCGCTGACAGGCTGCTGCCACGATGGATGCACTGCTCACCAGCAGAAAGTCCGGGCGGGCGGGCTTGGGAGGCGTGGTGTAGGGCAAGCCCGGCAGCAGCTGCCGGACGTCGCTGTCCTCAAAATCCACTCGCTTGAGGGCGTCGATAATTTTTCCGCTCTGCACCAGCACAAGGTTGGAGTAGCGCCCCATCAGCTCCGCGCACAGGGTATTGCGCACAAGGTCGCCCATCTCGTTGGTGCACTGAAAATCAAAGTAGACGATGCGGTCGCCCGGCTCCATGTGCACATCCAGCAGTCTGCCGCCGGTCAGGTGCTTGCGCATGAGCATACAGAAGGAGGGCGGCGTTTCGGGGTTTTCAAAGGTCTCCTCGGTCAGACACACCCGTGCAGAGCCGCTGCGGGCAGACAGCAGCAGGGCATAGGTATCGGTGCGGGTGCGCAGGGTGATGACCAGCTCATCCCGGGTCGGTTCAAAAATTTTTGCGATCTTGGCATCGGTCAGGGTGGCTTTCAGCTCCGCTGCCGTCAGCGCCAGTGTCGCGGCATCCAGTGCCATAAATGTTACCTCGTTTTATCTATAACCCTCTCAGTCAACGCCTGCGGGAGAGCTTTTGCTCTTTTTCGGTTTATGCTGAAAGACCTCCCCCTTTCGGGGGAGGTGGCATTGCGCAGCAATGACGGAGAGGGTTTTCTCTTTATAAATAAGTATACGGGTCGCGGTTCTCGGTGCTCACCAGCACCTCCAGCTCCGGCAGGGCGGTGCGCAGAGCAGCCGCCACAGCGGCGGTCACCGGGAACTCGGTGGCGTAATGCCCCGCCGCAATCAGGGAAAGCCCCAGCCGCTTGGCGTCCAGTGCATGGTGGTGGTTGGCTTCGCCGGTCAGCAGACAGTCCGCGTCCTCGGCGATGGCTTCGGCAAACAGACTGCCGCCCGCGCCGCTGATGACCGCCAACCGGTGCACCGGCTTTCCGGTGTCGGCAAACTTCACCTGTACTGCCGTGCCAGTGTCCGGCGCGTTGCACAGGGCAGCCAGCTTACGCTGCGCCAGCGCGGCAAGTTCCGGCACGGTGATGGGGTCGATTTTCCCCACCCGGCCGCAGCCGTCTGCAAAGGCGGCGCGCTGCCGAATGCCGAAAAGATCCGCCAGCACATCGTTCACCCCGCCCTCGGCGGCATCCAGATTCGTGTGCATACAGATGGCGGAAATGCCCGCCTGCACCAGCTGATAGGGCACATCGGCGGGGCACAGCCGCTTGAGCGGGTCAAAGATGACCGGGTGGTGCGCCACGATGATCGTGCACTGCTTTGCCGCAGCTTCCTCCACCACCTCCGGGGTGATGTCCAGCGTCACCAGCACCCGGCGCACATTGCCGCCGCAGTCCACCAGCAGGCCGGGGTTATCCCAGTGCTCTGCCAGTTCCGGCGGGGCAAGCCGCTGCATTACTTCGTATACCTGCTGTACCGTGGTCATTTCAGTTTCCCTCTTTCAGAATGGCATCCATCTCTGCGGCAAGCGGGCTGCCGTCCGGCACGCCCAGCCGCATCCGTGGCAGCTTTGCCCGCTGCCACGCGGCGTAGCCCGCGCCCTCCGGCCAGCGTCCGGTATTCCCCAGCAGACATTGGGTAAAGGTGGGCTCGGTCACCTTACCGGTGTACTCTGCCGCCATTACCGCGTACCAGCGGCCTGCGGCCTGCACCGGACGGTCGGCCACAAGGGCAAAGCCATGCTGCCACAGCCAGCGGCGCAGCTCGCTGTGCCGGGTGGCAGGCACCATGATAAGGCGCGGCCCGCCCACGGCGGACACCCACGGCGCTTTCTCAATGATCTCCCAAGTGGTCTGTGCCGACACGCCTGCCAGCACAATGCTGCCCACCTCCCCGGCAGACAACACAGAAAGACCGTCGCCGAGCCGAAGCTCAGCGCGGTCCAGACAACCTGCATTTTCCAGCGTCTGTTTTGCCTTGGCCAGCGGGCCGGGGCGCAGGTCTGCCCCGATGACCTTCGGGTACTTACCCGAAGCCGCCAGCACCGCCGTCAGCTTGCCGTGGTCGCAGCCGATGTCCGCCACCGGCTGTCCTGGGCGCACCAGCTCTGCCGCTGCGGTCAGACGCGCATCCAGTGTTGGCAGCACTCAGGCCTTCTTAGCTGCCAGATGGGTGTTCAGCTTCTCCAGCAGCTCGTCGCAGTTCACGCCGTGCACTTCGCAGGCTTCCTCGATGGTCTCCCCGCGGGAAGCCGGGCAGCCCAGACAGTGCATCCCGATCTCCATAAAGTAGGGTGCGGTGGTCTGGTCCATATCCAGAATGTCGCCGATGATGGTATCGCGGGTCACCTGCTTGGGTGCGGTGTGTGCCTCTTTTTTGAGCATATTGAAAATATCAAACATGATAGCTTTTCCTTTCTGTTTTGGGTGAGATACAGTATAACCTACTGTTCCTCTATACTATACCCCAAACCGGGGCAGTTTTGCAAGAGCCTTGGGGAAATCCGCTTACCCCTCCGCCTGATAGTTCTTTTCCAGCGAGAAGCCGCGCCCGCTCACCTCGGTAACATGGCTCACGATCATAAAGCAGGTGGGGTCGATAGTGTGCGCCAGCTTTTCCAGCCTTGGCAGCTGCCGGTTGGAGACCACGCTCAGCAGCACCGACTCCGGCTCCCGCAGGTAGCCGCCCTCGCCGTGCAGGATGGTCACGCCGCGGTCCAGCTGCGCAAAGATGGCAGCGCAGATCTCATCGGACTTGGCACTGATGATCTTCACCTCGGTGCGGGTGGTGCCCAGCATGAGCACCTTGTCCAGCACGACCGTGTAGATAATGGCCATCACCACGCCGTACAGGGACTGCCGCACCGGGCTGAACGCCGCCTGCGCCGCCAGAATGATAAAGTCGAAAACCATCATGGTGCTGGACACCGGCAGGTGGAACCACTTGTTCAGCACCAGCGGGGGGATATCCATGCCGCCGGTGGAAGCACCGGCGCGGATGGTGATGCCCAGCGAGATGCCGATGCCAAAGCCCGCGAATACGGTGTTCAGCACCAGATCATCGGTCAGTACAAGATTGCCCAGCAAGCGCTCCCACAGCGCCATAAAAAAGGGACTGAGCACCGTGCTTGCCATAGTATTCAGGGCAAAGCGGCGGCCCAGCACCCACCAGCCCAGCAGCAGCATGGCCACGTTGACCACGAACAGCACTGCGGACACCGGCAGTCCGGTGACCTTGTTGAAAGCCAGTGCGATACCGGTAGCACCGCCGGTGATGAGGCCGGAGGGCATCAGAAATAATACCACAGTCAGTGCATACATTGCATTGCCCACCACGATGGACAGTGCGTTGAAGAGCTGCTGTTGCTTGCGTGTTAATTGCGTCATCTTCATCTTCCTTTGTTTATAGTTGAAGTATCTTCTACTATGATAACGAAAATATCCGCATTTATCAAGCCTTCGGCGATAAATGCGGATATCGGGATCGATTTTTAGGGGGTCACAGGGCAGCTTCCGGCTGGGCTTCGTCCTCTTCCATCAGCCGCAGACCGGCGGTATCGGTCACCGGCAGCGAGAACACGATGGTGCCCGCCTTGGGGTTTGCCCCCTCCATAATGGCCTTCATGATGGTGTTCTTCTGGCTGGTGCGGCTGACGATGAGCACCAGCTCCTTTTCGTTCACCAGCTCCACGCCCAGAAAGGCGGCTGCACCCTCCATGCCGGTACCCTTTGCGTGGATCACCGTGCCGCCGCCTGCACCGGCGGTGCGGGCAGCATCCATAATGGAGCCGGTGTAGCCCTGATTTGCCACCACCAGCAGCAGTTCATAGCGGGTATCCTTCAAGGTGCTCTCCTCCTTCCATGTAAGGGGCTGGTGCTCGGTAAGGAACATCAGCGCCCGTTTGCCGCCGATGCTGCTCAGCGGCACAATGAACGCAATGCCGGTGCCCGGCACATCGATCTGCATTTTGCGGCGCAGATCCTTCTGGATCTTCTGCCAGCTTTCTGCCGTTACCACGGCCAGCAGCACCGCCTTTTCGGTCTTTTCCAGCCCAAGGGTGGAAAGCGTCTCCTGCACCGCCGTGCCGGAACCAACGGTGCGCATACTTACCGTTACGCCGTGGCTTTTGTACAGCTGCAAAAAGCCATCGGTAGAGCGGCGGTCGGTGATGGTGATCATCAAAAACAAACTGCTCACGTTCTGCCTCCTTTACAGCTCGATAATGGCGTCATCCGGCAGATCTGCAAACACGGTGGCAAGTACCGCAGCGGGCTGCGCCACACGCGCCTTGCGGGTGCGCAGCTGCGCCACCAACCCCATCATCTGCACGGTGATGAGCGGGGTCATGGCGACCATCGCCACCACGCCGAAAGCGTCGGTGACGATATTGCCGCCCACCGCCACGCAGGCACCCTGCGCCAGCGGTAGCAGGAAGGTTGCGGTCATGGGGCCGGAAGCCACACCGCCCGCGTCAAACGCGATGGCGGTAAACAGCTTGGGCACTACAAAGGAGATGCTGATGGCGAACACATAGCCCGGCACAAGGAACCACAGGATGGAGATGCCGGTCAGCACCCGCACCATGGCAAGACCCACCGAGATAGACACACCTGCGGAAAGCGCCAGACCCATAGCCTGCGCCGAGATAGCGCCATCGGTCACCTCTTCCACCTGCTTGTTCAGCACATAGACCGCAGGCTCGGCCTTGACGATGAAGTAGCCGATGAGCATCCCGATGGGAATGATCACCCAGCGCATCCCGCCGCCTGTCAGCACCTGACCCAGATAGTTACCGGCGGGCATAAAGCCCACGTTTGCGCCGGTCAGAAAGAGCACAAGGCCGATATAGGTATACACAAGGCCCACGCCGATGCGCCCCAGTGTGCGGCGGTCCAGCCGCAGGGCGATGAGCTGAAATGCTCCGAACATCAGCACAATGGGCAGCAGCGAGCGGGCGATCTCGGCCAGATAGGTGGGCAGACCCTCCCGGAACAGCTGCCACAGCTCCACCGAGTCTGCCACCTCCGGCAGAACAGGCGGGATGTAGGTGCTGTCCGCTGCGCGGAACGCGATGCCCAGCGTCAGCACCGCCAGAATGGGGCCGATGGAGCACATGGCCACCAGACCAAAGCTGTCATCTGCCGCGTGGCGGTCGCCTCGGATGGCGGAAACGCCCACGCCCAGCGCCATGATAAAGGGCACGGTCATGGGGCCGGTGGTCACGCCGCCGGAGTCAAACGCCACAGCGAGGAACTCCTTGGGCACAAAGGCCGCCAGCAGAAAGATGAGCCCATAGAACAGCACCAGCAGCTTCGGCAGCGCAACGCCGATAAGCATACGCAGGAAGGCAAAGACCAGAAACAGGCCCACGCCCGCCGCCACCGAGAGGATCAGCGTACCGCTTGGAATAGAGGGCACCTGATCTGCCAGCACCTGCAAGTCCGGCTCCGAGATGGTGATAAGGAAGCCCAGCAAAAAGCCGAGCACGAGGATGAGGGGCAGCTTGCGGCTGCGGGTGATGACTGCACCCACCCGCTCGCCCATGGGGGTCATGCTCATCTCTGCACCCAGAGTAAAGAACATGATGCCCACCACGATCATGGCAGCACCCAGCAAAAAACACAGCAGGATGCTGGGCGATACCGGTGCTACCGAGAAGCAGAGCACCAGCACAATGGCCACAATGGGCAGCACCGCCTGCAGCGCCTCCAAAAGCTTTTCCCGCAGCTTGGGGAGCGATCGTCTGAGAATGATGTCCACCGCCTTTCGTCTGTATCCTGTTTGTACACTTTTGTGTAAGATATATTTATAGTATACGTTTTTGAGGCCATTCCGTCAATCCACAGAAGGAAAAAACTTGAGCAAGTTCCATAAATTGTAAAAACATTTCATAAAAAGGGGTTCTGAAAAGCCATAGGCTTTTCAGAACCCCAAAATTAAAATAATTATTTTTACGCCTTTTTCGGCTTCAGCCAGCCGTCCACGGCGGCTACCAACGCCTTGCCCCGACGGCCCAGCAGGCGGGGCAGCAGCACCCTCGCCATGGCCCATACGCCCGCAAAGTTGTACAGGATGATAACCAGCGTGATCAGCCCCGTCCACAGCCCGTACAGCGGCGGCTCTGCCAGCAGCACAAAGGCTTCAAATACCAGCACGGCGGCATTTGCCAGCACCCGCGCCGGGTGGACGCGCATCCCGATCATGCGGCGGGCGTCCACCGCACGCAGGGTGAACACCAGCGCAAGGCCAAGGAAGGACGCATAGGTCGCGCCCACAGGCCCCCACAGCTTGATGAAGAAATAGTTCATGATGCAGTTGCTGATGGCACCCGCCATCATGGTGACCATGCTGCGCTGCGACTTTTTGGTCACAACGTACACGCTGTTCATGAACTGGTTGAAGCAGCTGCAGGTGGAAGCCAGCACGAGGAACGGCACAAAGTGCCATGCGTAGTAATAGTTGGACTTCATGACGTGCATCACCGGGCGGCACAGCCAGATAATGCCCGCCGCGCAGCAGAACAGCACGCTGGAATAGGTGCGGAAGATCTGGGTAAAGAACCGCGCACGCCCTTCCTCCTCGGTGACGGCGGAAAGCTGCCACGCATCGTAGAAGATCAGACCCAGCGTGGTCAGGATGGTGGGCAGGAAGTAGCCGGTGGAAAGCAGGCCGCTCCATGCGTTGCCGGTGCGGCCGTCCAGCCCTTCGCACATCTCGCGCACAAAGAACAGGTCGGACGCATTGATGATCCAGAAGCTGATCTGCGCCGGGATCATGGGCAGCGAGAAGTTGAGCATCTGCCGCCACAGCTTTTTGTTGACGCCCTTCAGCTCCACATAGTTCCACAGCTTGCCGGTGAACAGCAAGAACAGCACGCTGGTCAGGTCGCCGCTGATAATGGCCAGCAGATAGCCGTTTGCGCCCCACTTGAAGCTCACCAGATACAGCACATAGAAGGCCATGGTCGCCACGGTGCACAGCACGCCGTCCACTGCCACAAGCTTATTCCACTGGCGGCTGCGCACGAACTGGGTGCACAGGGTGCGCAGACAGCTCATGAGCACATAAATGTAGATCAGCAGGCCGTACTGCGCCATATCCGGCAAAAACTGGGTGACCGGCCAGCACAGCACCAGAATGCCAAAACCGCCCAGAATGGTCAGCAGGCCGTTGGTGAACACCTGCTTTTCGCTGTTGCCCTTGTCCAGACCAAAGCGGATGATGGCGTTGGACATGCCCATGGACACAAAGGGGATGAGCAGGTTTGCGTACTGGCTCAGGATCTTGGACAGACCCAGATCCGAGATCTCCGCCATGGCGTAGGTCAGAAAGGGCTGTACGATCAAAGTGAGCAGCTTGGACGAAAAGCTGGAGATCGCAAAGATCAAAGTATTGCCGGCAAGCTTGGAATATTTATCGCCGGTCTTTTTTTCGTTTTCCAAGGGAATTTCCCTCCGTTTTTACGATAGATTATCTTTTCAGCAGCTCCCGCCGGGCTTTCCAGTCCGGCAGCAGCTTTTCCACCTCTGCCCAGAAGGCTGGGCTGTGGTTCAACTGCAAAAAGTGACAGTACTCGTGTACTACCACATAGATCTGCGCCGCAGGAGGCTGGTTATACAGCTGCAAGGCAAAGGTGATCTGCCGCTTAGCCGGGCAGCACACGCCCCAGCAGCTTGTCATGCTGCGCACTTTCAGGATAGGCTTCTGCCCGCCCAGCACCCCGGCAAAGGCCGGGTAGACCTTATCGCTCATGGCGGTAAAGTAGGCCAGCGCCGTGGCTTTATCCGGCAGGTCGGCGTTGTCCTTGTTGAGCTTCGTGATATTCTTCACCCGGGTATCCCGGATCCACTGGGCGTTTTGCAGCACAAAACGGTCAGCCTGCTCCAGACTGGCCGTCAAAGGGATGCTTACCATCACGGTGCCGTTGCTGCGCACCCGCAGATGCAGCTGCTTTACCTTTTTGCGCACCAGCTCGTACTGGATGCCCTCCACGCTGCGCAGCTGGGTGCACGGCTTTGTCGGCATCTCAGGCCTTGCTCCGCATCAGGCGGCCAAGGGGCAGCTGCGCCAGCACCACGGCGGCAAACAGCAGCACGCAGCCGGTAGATTCCCGGAAGGAGAGGTTCTGGTGCAGCAGCAGCCAGCCGCCCAGGGCGCTGAATACGCTTTCCAGACACATGATCAGGCTGGCAACGGCGGGATTCAGGTCCCGCTGACCTAAGATCTGCAGGGTGTAGGCCACGCCGCTGGACATCACGCCGCAGTACAGGATGGGCCCGGCGAAGGTGACAAACTCTGCCATGGCAGGCTGCTCGAACAAAAACGCCGCCACGGTGCTTTCCACCGACACCACAAAAAACTCCACAAGGCTCAGGCGCACGCCGTCCATCTGCGGGGAGAAATGATCCACCGCCATGATCTGGAAGCTGAACAGCACCGCGCACAAAAGCAGCAGCCCATCGCTGCTCTGGATGCTGCCAAAGCCGTCCTTCATGCACAGCAGATACAGCCCCACCACGGCAATGGCCATGCTCACCCACAGCTGTGCGCTGCCCTTGCGGCCCAGAAACAGGCCGAACACCGGCACCAGCACCACATACATGGCGGTCAGGAAGCCCGCCTTTGCGGTGGAGGGGTCCAGCGTGATGCCCAGCTGCTGCGCCGCGCTGGCTAAAAACAGCAGCGTGCCGCACACAAGCCCGGCTTTCAGCAGCAGCTTGCGCTCTGCCGTCGTTTTGGGCTTGCCGTCCGGCCTGCCCTGCCGGTGGTGCAAGGCGTCAAACGCCTTGACCGTGGGGATCAGCACCAGAACCGCCATCCAGCTGCGCCCTGCCAGAAAGGAGAACGCGCCCATGCCGGAGCCGGCGCTCTGCGCCACAAAGGCTGTGCCCCAGATCAGGGCGCACAGCATCAGCAGCATTGAATTTTTCGTCTGGTTCGTCATCCGGCAATGCCCTCCACCTTCATCAGGCCGTACAGGTAGTACCGGCTGGAATCATAGGAGATGGTCACGCGGTACTGCGCCGCTGGGTCCAGCCCGGAAATGGTGCAGCGGTAGTCGGTGCCATCGGTCTTGACGTAGTAGGTGCTGTCCGGCACATACTCTGCGCCGCCGTCCACCTTTTTCCACAGTGCCACCTTGAACTTCTGGGTGCCCTCGGCGGTGCCGCAGGCCATGATGTTCAAACTGCCGCCCGGCACGGTAAAGTAGCCGGTGTTGCGGCTCCAGATGCCGTTGAACACCGCGTACAGGCAGCCGTCTGCGGTGGCGGTGGCATACTTTGCCGAGGCATCCGCAATGCCCTGAATGATCAGCGGGTCGGTGGTGGCTTCCGCCCAGCGGGTGGTGTCCTCCTCCTGCACTTCCTCGGAGTGGCCTGTCACCTTCTGCGCTACCTTTTTCAGGGTCTCCTTGCAGCCGGTCAGGCTAAGCACCATCACCGCCGCCAGCAGCAGTGCCAAAAGCTGTTTTTTCATCTTCATAGCTTTCCTCATAGAAACAAAGAAACTTTTCTTTTTCGTGCGTCTCTGCCAACAGACAGATACAGGGTAAGTATACCGCATTTTGCCGCTCTGCACAAGATACCTGCATTTATTTTGTGCGGTTTGCCGCCTGTTTCTGCACAAATTTTCACGGATTCAGCGCCCGCAGCGCTGCACACTCGGCCTCGGCCAGTGCGGGAGCCTCCGGCCCGAACAGACTGCCGTAGCGGTACAGTGCCCAGCCGCCCGCCGCCTGCTGCCGTAAGTCCTTTACCTGCGCCGCCAGCGCGCTGCCGGTGCTCCAGCCAGACACGCTGTCCGGGTTCGCGCCGCCGTCCCCGGTGCCCACCCGGTACGCGCCCAGCCCGAAGTACAGCGCCACATCCCCCGCCCGGGGGTAGCTAAGCCACGCCGGGACGATGTTTTCAAAGGCAAAGCGGGTGCTTCCGGATTGCAAGGTAAAGCCGTAGCCCCAGTACACCTGCGGGCAGAGGTAATCGATGACCTTTTCCTCCCCGCCCGCCGCCAGCCACACGGTCACATCGCTGTACTGCTGGTCGAGGTCGTTGTCCGGGTTGCCCTGCGGGCTGATGCCGAACCGCAGGGTGGGGTCTGCCGCCTTTACCGTGCGGTGCACCTTCGCCACCAGCGCGGTAACGTTCTGCCGCCGCCACGCGGCAAGGTCGGCTGCGCCGCTTGCCGCAAACTGCGCCGCGTCCACAGCGGCATCGGTGGTGGGGTAAAAGTAATCGTCAAAGTGGATGCCGTCCACCGGGTAGTTCTGCACAAGCTCTGCCACCCCCTGCACCACATAGTCTGCGGCGGCAGGCACGGCAGGGTTCAGGTACAGCCCCTCCCCGGCGGTGCACAGCCAGTCCGGGTGGGTGTTGGCCAGATTATTCTCTGCCAGATTCGGCGGCATCGCCGCCGAGGAGCGCAGGCGGTAGGGGTTGACCCACGCTTCCACCCCGATGCCCCGGCGGTGTGCCTCGGTCAGAAAGATATCCAGCGGGTCAAAGCCGGGGTCTTTTCCCTGCACCCCGGTGCACAGATGGCTCCACGGGAACAAACTGCTGCGGTACAGTGCATCCCCGAAGGGGCGCACCTGCGCCAGTACGGTGTTCAGTCCAAGCCCGGCGCAGTTGTCCAGCAGCTGCGCTGCCCCAGCGCGGAAGGTGTCCTCGGTGGAGAAATCCAGCAGCGCCCAGTCCAGATAGCTCACCCACACCGCCCGCCACTCTCCGGCGGGCAGGGCGGGGTTGGGTGCCGGGGGCGTATCCTGCCCGGAGGCAGCAGTGTGGTCTGCATCGCTTTTCTGCCGCAGGCACCACCCCGCCGCAGCACAGGCGGCAACGCCCGCCCCGGTCAGAAAGGCTCTGCGGCCAAAGCGGCGTTTTGCCTTGGCTTTAGACGTCCTGCGGCGCTGGGTCACAGGGTCTCCTCCTGCATCTTATACAGGGTAAGCCCCGCCCAGCCCCGGGCGCAGGTCAGCAGCACGAACATAATATTCGTCCAGAAGGCAAGGCCGCTCATGCCCGCGTACTTGGTCAGCATCCAGAACACCAGCCGCAGCACCTCGGCGGCGCTCACCAGCTGCAGCTGCCGCTGGATGGGCTTGCCGCGCTCGTACTCGGTGGCAAGCAGCGCAGGCCACACCAGCGCCGAGCAGATATCCCCCGCCCAGCCGCTGGCACCCAGCTTGCTGAGCATCAGCACCACGAACACGCCGGTGTAGTTGCGCTTTTCCCTTGCCGGTGCGCCCTTTTGCGCCGCCAGAAACAGCACTGCGATGCCGGTAAGGCAGAAAACGATCATTTCCAGCCCGGAAAAATCCATCCCGCCCAGCACGGCAAAGCCGCCCAGCATGGACACTGCCGCCGCAGCCAGCAAAAAGAAATACCAGGTCTTGCGTGTAAATTTAAGCTTCATGAAGCCCTCCCCCGGGCGTTTGCGCCCGGCTTGCAGAAAAATTTAAAAAAGAATTGTAAATATTATAGCACAAACCCCCGCAGGTTGTGTTACAATAAGGAAAACTCTTTTGGGGAGGGTCTTTCCATGAACGCTGTCGTTTCCGTCTGTCTTTTGGCCTGTGCGCTGGGCATCATCGTGTACCTGCTCTCCCGGCGGGAGACAACCCGCCGCAGCCAGTACGGCCCCGCCGGCCTGTCCGAGTTCCGCACCGGCCTTGCGCTGGACGAGTGCTTTGACCGTCTGGACACTCGCAGCGACACCGACCTCTTTGCCTACGAGTGCCGCCGGGAGAACGACGGCAGCTTTCTGCTGCACCTGACGCTGCACCAGCCCAGCCAGCAGCCGCTGGACACTTTGTACACCCTGCGGCTGGACCCCGGCCGCCAGACCGTGGTGACTTTGATCTTTATCCGGGAGGCCTTTGGCTACAAAGAGCCGCTGTTCCCGCCCGCCATGCTGGACGAATTTATGCTGCAAAAGCTGGATGCCCACCGCACCAAATGATTTTTGCGGAAAATGCTTTCCTTTTTGCGCGGTTTTTGTTATACTAGTGCGTGTTGCAGCAATGTAGCACCCATATGGGCCAGTAGCTCAGCTGGTCAGAGCTGGCGGCTCATAACCGCTTGGTCGCGGGTTCAAGTCCTGCCTGGCCCATACGAAAAAAGACACCCTTTCGGGTGTCTTTTTTCGTATTTCAAGGGCTTTTATTCCCCATCCTCTGCGGGCAGCTGGTTCCACAGGCGGTAGTAGACGCCCTGCTTTTCCAGCAGCTGGGCATGGGTACCCTCTTCCACGATTCCCTCCTCGCCCAGCACAAGGATGCGGTCGTAGTCCTTGATGGTGGTCAGACGGTGGGCGATGGTCAGGGTGGTGCGGCCATGAGCCAGCTTTTCAAGGCTCTGTCCCACAAGGATCTCGCTCTCGTTGTCCAGTGCGCTGGTGGCCTCGTCCAGAATCAGGATGGGCGGGTTCTTCAAAAATACCCGGGCAATGGCGATGCGCTGCTTCTGTCCGCCGGACAGCTTGACGCCGCGCTCGCCCACATAGGTGTCGTAGCCGTCCTTCAGCGCAAGGATGAACTTTTCCGCGCCCGCCAGACGGGCGGCGGCTTCGATCTCCTGCCGGGTAGCACCGGGCTTGCCGTAGGCGATGTTCTGCGCCACCGTGCCGCTGAACAGGTACACGTCCTGCTGCACGATACCGATATCCTGCCGCAGGCTCTTCAGGGTGACCCGGCGGATATCCTGTCCGTCAATGAGGATGCGGCCGCTGGTCACCTCGTAAAAGCGGGGGATCAGGTTGCACAGGGTGGTCTTGCCGCCGCCGGAGGCACCCACCAGCGCCAGACGCTCCCCGGCGCGGATGTCCAGGCTGACGTCGTGCAGCACCTTGTTGTGGTCGTCCGGGTACTCAAAGCATACCTTCTCGAACCGGATCTCGCCGGGGCCGGGCTGCAATGGCACGGCGTCCGGGGCGTCCTTGATGGCCACCGGGGTGTCCATGATCTCGGCAAAGCGCTCGATGCCGGTCATGCCGCGCTGGAACTGCTCGGCAAACTCCACGATGCGCCGGATGGTGGCGATGAGGGTGGTGACGTAGAGCATATAGGCCACAAGGTCGCCGGCGGTGATCTTGCCGTACACCAGCGACAGACCGCCCGCCAGAATGACCACCAGATACATCAGGCCGTCAAACAGGCGGGTGGAGGTGTTGAAGGCACCCATGGCGTAGTAGCCAAGGGTCTTGATCTGCTCAAAGGCGCGGTTGCCCCTGGCAAACTTTTCCCGCTCCTCGTCCTCGGCGGCAAAGGCCTTGACCACGCCCTGTCCCAGCAGGCTGTCCTCGATGGTGGAGTTCAGCTCGCCGATCTGGACGCGCTGCTGGCGAAACCGCGCCCGCAGACGGCCGTTCAGGTACACCGACACCACGCCCATCAGCGGCACACAGGCGAACACTGCCAAGGTCAGCGGGATGCTGGCGCGGCACAAAATGACAAAGGACGCCACGATTTTGATGCCCGCAATGAAAAATTCCTCCGGGCAGTGGTGGGCGAACTCGGTCACATCAAACAAATCGTTGGTGATGCGCCCCATGATGGTGCCCACCTTGGTGTTGTTGTAGTAGGTGTGATCCAGCTGCAACAGATGGTCAAAGGCATCGCGGCGCATATCCGTTTCAATATGCACGCCCATGATATGACCGATGCTGGACATATAGTAGCTGGCTGCGCCGTCGATAATGCGCAGCACAAAGTAGAGTGCCGCCAGCTTCAGCACGATGCCTGCCGTCAGGGTGATGCCCACCCCCATGGCAGAGTTGGTGATGATGCTCATGATCTTGGGCAGCACGATATCGCACAGGGTGGTCAGTGCCGCGCAGAACAGATCAAGGCACAGCACCATCTTATAGTTTGCCAGATACGGCAGAAAACGCCGGATCAGCGCACCGCTGCTTGCGTGGTGCGCCCCGGGGTCGTTGGTTTTGGTTTTCGGCATGGTTCCTCCGTTTTTATCGTTACTTTTTGCTGTAATCCCGCGCGCCGTAGATGGCGGTACCGATGCGCACAAGGGTAGCGCCCTCCCGGATAGCGTTCTCAAAATCGCCGCTCATGCCCATGGAAAGGGTCTGCATCTCCACATTGTGGTAGCCCCGCTCCCCTGCCCGGACGAACAGCTGATACACCTGCGCCAGATACCGGCGGTTCTGGGCATCGTCATCGTTCACGGGCGGGATTGCCATCAGACCCTTGACCCGGATATGCTGTTGTGCAGCGGCGGTATCCAGCAGCGGCCAGAGCAGCTCCGGCGCAGCGCCGGTCTTGCTCTCTTCCCCGCCGATGTTCACTTCCAGCAAAATGTCCTGCACGATGCCGGCCTTGGCGGCTTCCTTCTCGATGGCCAGCAGCAGATGCTCACTGTCCACGCTCTGGATCAGGCTTGCCCGCCCCAGCACCTTTTTGATCTTATTGGTCTGCAAATGGCCGATAAAATGGCTGGGCTTGCCGCAGTAAGCTCCGGCATCGTAGTTTGCGCACAGTTCCTGCACATGGTTCTCGCCAAACACATCAATGGGCAAAGCCGCACTGGCTGCAATGGTCTGCGCCGTGCGGGTCTTGCAGGCGGCGCACAGCTGCACCGCTGCCGGGTCACGCCCGGCTTCCCGGGCGGCGGCTGCCATCTTTTCCCGGATCTCGGCCACGGCCTGCCGCATCTCTTCCAACGTTTTTTCTGCCATCTGGCTCAGTCCTCCTCGGTATAGCGGGCACGCTCGCCGCCGATCAGTTTCGGGCGGGTGTAGGCACACAGAATGTTTGCTTCGCCGATCTTATTAAGGCTCAGCCGCACCGGCACTGCCACCCGCTTCAGATGCATCCCGATCAGGGTGCCGCCGATATCCATGCCCGCGTTGGCGCGGATCTCCTCCACCGCCACCGGGTCTTTGAAGTTTTTCCAGCAGGTAGTGGCCCAGCTGCCGCCCGCATGGGGACGGGGCACGACGCACACTTCCTCCCAGCCGTATTTTTCTGCGGCTTCCCGCTCAAGGATAAGGGCGCGGTTCAGGTGCTCGCAGCACTGGGCTGCCAGCCAGATGCCTTTTTCCGCCAGCACCGGCGCAGCGCCCGCGTACAGCGCCCGGGCGGCTTCTATGCTGGAATCCTTGCCGATGTGACCGCCCACCATCTCACTGGAAGAGCAGCCCACCACGAGCACATCTCCCTTTTTCAGCTTTGCCGCAGCCACCAGCTCGGTCATAGCCTGCCGTGCCTCGGTCTCGATCTGTTTTGCAAATGCTTCGGTCATACAAAAAACACCTCACTTATCGGTTTGCAGCCAGCAGGCTGTCTGCCCCTGCCGCACCGAAATATACTTTGCTTTCCACCGGACACACCGCCGCACAGCTGTCCTGTACAAGACCGGTAAAGGTCTGCTCCCAAGCCCCTGTTGCAAGGCTTACCGCCTCGGCGCAGGGGGCATCTGCGGTGCACCGGAACAGCCGCTCCTGCGTATTCTGCCCCGCCCGCAGGGCAATGCCCCGCAGCAGGGTGCTGTCCGCGTTCTTTTCCAGCCAGCCGCTGCGCGCCCAGCGGTAGCTGATGTACAGCGTGCCGTCCGTGTCCACAGCCAGCGCTCCGGGATAGCCCGGCAGACCGGCAAAGGCAGCGGTGCAGCCCCGTCCCCCGGCGGTCAGCTCCCGGGCAGCGGCGTCCACCGCCCAAATGCAGCGGCTGCCAAGGTCGGAGACATACAGGGTGCTGCCGTCCGGGCTGAGCGCCAGACCGGCAGCACCTGCCACCCCGCCCAGCACCTTTTCCACTGTGCGGGCGGCGGGGTCGTACACATACACGCAGCCAGTGGCGGTGTGCGCCAGCAGCTCGGTGCGCAGAGCGCTTTCCAGCCCGTTCTCCGCGCCTGCCGCCGCTGCCACTGCAAAGTACACCTTACCCGCCGGGCTTACCTCCACGGCAGATACCGCCCCCAGCGGCGCACCGTCCAGCTGGGTGACCACCTGCTCCACCGCCGCACCCCAGCTGTCGTGCTTTGCACGGCAGAGGGTACCCCCAGCGGTGGTCAGCTGGGTCAGCCACACATCCCCGGCGGCATCAAAGGCAAAGCCGGTCAGCTCGCCCTCCACGCTCAGGATGGCGGCAGCATGCCCACCATCGGTGCGCACAAGGTCGCTGGTGCGCTTTTTCAGGGCAGCACCGTTCCATGCAGCGGCATATAACAGGCCGTCCTTGGCGCGGATGCAGTCCACCCCCTGATACTCCCCCAGCTCCAGCCGGGTCTTGCGGTCGGTGGAAACTGCCGTCTGCAGAGCGCCTGTCTCCTGCCGGAGGTCGGGGGCTTTATAGGCCTGCGGCGGGGTGTCGATGGGGCGGAAGCCCAGCGCATACACCAGCACCAGCAAAATACCCACCCCGAACACGGTGCTGGCGGTGCGGAACCGCTTGAGCATGGCATCCCGTTCTGCGGCCATCTGGGCGGCATACTCTGCCCGGCGGCGCGCCGCCATGGCGTTGGCGCGGTTGGCGCGGCGCATCCACCGGTCCACGAACAAAGCCACCCGCGGCCCAACCGTGAGGGACGCAATGGCCAGTATGAGCAAAAATTCGATCAGTCCGATTCGCATAAGCGCTTTTCCTTATCTCCGAAAAACCTGCGGACAGCGCACTGTCCTTTATCGCTAAAGTATAGCATTCCTGCGCAAAAAGGGCAAGCGGGACAAAAAAGAACTGCCGCACAGTATCGTGCAGCAGTTCTTCTAAGAACAACGATTTCAAATGGCCTCCGCGTTGCTCTTGCCATGCACAGCGGAATGATTTTTTTTAATTTGAGTGTTCATCGCGGCCTGCGGGCCGCGATGAACACATCTTTACGAGAGGGGATGCCTTATCTTGTCTCGATTGGCCGGGTGGTCTGCTCCCCGCTGCGGGTCACGAGGGAACCGGCGGGCACTTTGCCCCGGATAACGCAGCCCGCGCCGATGACGCAGTTGTCCCCGACATCCGCGCCCTTGAGCAGCACCACGTCCGAGGCGATCCAGCAGCTGCGCCCCACAGTGATGCAGCCCGCCGTGCATTCCCGGCTGACCCCTTCCTCCCGGCTGAAGCAGTGGTTGTTATCAAAGATCTTCACCCCGGGACCAAAAAGGGTGTTATCGCCGATGGTTATCTTTCCAAGGCAGCTGATGACCGCGCCGTCGTTGAAGTAGACCCCGCTGCCGATGTTCAGCTGGCTGGAATAGCCGGTGGTGATAAACACTCTGCCGTCGCTCTCCACCCGGTCGCCCAGCGTCACCCGGGAGCCGCTGTTCAGCCGCAGCCGGAGTTCCCTGTCCAGCAGGATGCTGCTGCCAAATTGCAGTCCCCGGCAGCCGAACCATTTTTTCCATTGCAGGCGGCAGCGGTTATGCAGGCTGCGCCGTTTTTCCCGCAGCCAGCGGGGCGAACACTGCCGCAGCCACATACACCAGCGCCCGACTTTGGTGCACTTGAAGCGCTTGCACCAGCGGTTTACCTTGTTGCCGCTTTGCCAGCTGCCACTGTAATAGTGGATGCCGAAGGTGCGCGGGGTCCGGTGCATCCGCTCGGTCACATAATCAAAGGGGGAAAAGCAGTCGGTGGGCAGCACCAGAAAGCCGTCCAGTTCCTGCTGCTCGTTTTTCTGCTGCAAACCGGCCTTGGTAAACAGCGGGGTATCCCGCTGGGTGCAGGTGCGCAGATCCGGCTCGCCGGTCTCCTGAACAAAGGCGGCATTGCGGTAGCTCGCCAGCATTTTGCCGATCATCTCGCAGCCCGGCTCTGCGCCCACGCCGGAGCCGGTATTCACCAGCAGCGTGCGGCCGTAGGGCGAGGGCGCACTGTGCTCCATGCCGATAAAGCCCTTGTGCTCCAGCAGTTCGTCCAGCGGGCGCACCAGTTCCACGTCCGTGTCCAGATAGATGCCGCCGTACCGGTACAGCACCGCCAGCCGCACATAGTCCGATACAAAGGCATATTTTTTTGCCTCGTAGGCCTGCTGTGCGTAGCGGTTTTGGCTGATCTCAAAGTTCTGCTCGTTCCATTCGATGATCTTGTAATCCGGGCAGTATTTTTTCCAGCTTTCGATACATTTCCGGCTCTCCGGGTTGATGGGCCCGCCGCCGAACCAGCAATAATGGATGATCTTGGGGATGCTCATGCCTGTTTCTCCTGTTTTGTCGCAAGTGCTCTGCTCTCCACGACCTTATTTTACAAAAGGCCCTGTTTTCTTGTCAAGTTTCCCCGGCGCATTTTGCCGCGTATTCCCGCAAAAAGATTGCCGCCCCGCCGCCCGGTGTGGTATACTGGGTGCAGACGGTTTTGTTTTTCCAAACCATTCACTTAAAATTCACAGCTTTTTCCAA
>OIWL01001870.1_pt1 | contig 19964 bp, 26 predicted proteins | sample 1587561 | NCBI WGS metagenome assembly OIWL01 (sample SAMEA3888903, study PRJEB22519) | human gut metagenome | biome: human gut; feature: human-associated habitat; material: faeces | place: Denmark | collected 2010 | reverse complement strand
CCAACAACAAGCGTTTCGCTCTCGCGGCTTAATCCCGCGGGATGCTGCACTGATTTGACTTTGGGTCAGGCCGGGTAACCGGCAGCAGCATCAAATCACAAAGCCTAGGGTCCGCGGCTGTCTCCGACGCGTTCCCGAAATCTAGGGGGCTGGGCAGCGGTTGGCCCGCCGGTCGGCAAAGCCGCTGCTAAGACCTAAATCATCCGGCTATGCATGTAGAACCGACGGAAAAAGGTTTCTGGACGCGGGTTCAACTCCCGCCGCCTCCACCATCCTCCCTTGTGCCACAGGCAAAGGCAAGGGATTGCGCGATTTTCCATACACTTTTCCATACACCGCGCAGAGACATGAAAGCCCCAAGCTCACGCTCGGGGCTTTTTCGTCAAGGGGTGAAAATGCTCAGCGCAGCGCCGCCAGCGCGTCCTTGTCTACCGCAAGCCTTTGAGCCAGTCCCGCGCCTCGCTCAAGAAGCGCTGCGCATCGTCCGACCAGCTCCGCACCTCGGGCATTTTTCACTTGGCCGCCGTCACTGCGTCGTGAACTCCGGCTGTTTCCTGAAGTAGTCCTCGACCCTCCGCGAGAAGTCCGACACTTTCTCTGAGAAGTCCTTCGCACGCGGAGACTGCGGCTCGCTCAGCACCGCAGGCAGAGGCGCTTTCTCTTCGCTCACGTACCTCGGCTGCACGGCGCACCCGCTCAGCATCAGCGCGAGCGTTAGACAGCTCGCTACGTAGATCGGCAAGAGCGTCCAGTGCCTCAACCAATTTCGCATACTGCTTCCTCCCAAGATCCGCGCGAGCGACAGCCTCGGCTTCCCGAAGCTCCGCCGCGTCCTTTTCGTAAAGCGCGGCGGCATAGCGATAGCCGCCTCCGAAAGCCAGAAGCACCGCAAGCAGTGCGCCCGCGATCTTCAGATAGGTCACAGCCCGGCCTCCTTGAGGCCCACTTCCCACGCATCATCCGTGATCGCTTCAGCATCGACGCCGCACTCATGTCGGGCGATCGCCTTCGCGATGTCCAGATAGAGGAGCGGGTCGGCCTCGAAGTTCAGACCTTCATCCGGATCACGGCGGCAGGCCGTCGCGACATGAAGCACATATGAGGCCGTATCGTTTTCATTTTCCGGAGCCCATCGGGTGATGATTTTGCTCACGGTGTCGCATCCTCGCTTCTCTACGTAGGTGCGAAGGGTTTTCAGGAGCGCCCTCACACCAAAGTGCATTTCTGTAAATGTGCAGAAATTCTGATCATCCTGCACCGGAGCAAGTCCGAGCCAGTCTTCCCCGTGCCGGAGATTCCCCGGGTTGTTGTTCCGAATTCCTCGAGCGGTCATAGTCCCTCACTTCAGAGCATCACGCCAAATCTTCACGGCCTTCCCGGCGACGCACGCGACGACGGCAACACCGAAAGCGATGAGGACGACCAGGATGGCCGTCGCCTGCCATGTCAAATCATCTGCAGTCATGAGCTCTCCGATCTTCAAAGCATTTAAAATGTCTCCCATAGGCCCTCGAAACAATTGCCTATAAAAAAGCCGCCCGGTTCGCCTCCGAGCGGCTTTTGCGTATTCTGATTTTCATTTTTGTATGTACTGCATGACTATTGCCGTCACAACGGCGGCAATGATCGGGCTCAGTACTACCTTGAAGAACTCCCACATGCGACGCATCTTCTTTAGTCGCGCCTCCGCAAGTTCGATTTCTATGCGAGTTCGCTCTTCACTTCGAATACGCTCTTCCTCAAACTTGTTCATAAAACCTTCCAGGCGAGCTATGCGCTCTTCAGTGTTCATTGGTACAATCCTCTTGCTAATTCATGTTCGTAAAGAACAAAAAAGCCGCCCGGTTCGCTCCCGAGCGGCTTTTGCTATTTGGTCTTCTTGTCTTTCTCCTCATCATCAAGCCCGATCTGATCGAGCTTGGAGTCCACGGCATTCTCAAGGCGCTTCTCAAGCGACAAGAAAAGTTTCTTGAGGACTGGAGGCAGTGCATCTCCGAAACCCGCCCGCTCGATGTTTTCGACGATCGAGCCGAATTCGCCGCAGGCATAGGCGCAGAGCGTCACGCTTTGAAAAAGTGGCATGTCGTGGAGCACGAACCAGAAGCTCACGTCGATCCCGTGCGCAAGAGTGATGATGAAAAAGGCAAGTCCCTTCTTCGCCATCCCAAAGCTAAGGCGCTTTGAGCTGAAAGTCCCGGTCCGGCAGGCGGCCCATATCCCGGTGAGAAGGTCGGCCGCCATGAAGGCCAGATACCAATAGACCAAGGGGGCAACGCTCTCTAACGTCGCCCCCCAGATCACCCCCAATACCGCACCTATCTTTATCCACGCCGCCTCAGTCCCTACCGGTAGAAGCGAGTGCATTGCGTCACCCGATCATGGAGCGCCCGAACCAGCCTGCGGCGATGCCGAGGACAATGCCCACGGCAGTGACGCCGATCCAGAAAGCGCGCACCTTGCGGCGCGTCTCGGTGTCGAGCTGAGCCTTCTGGTCTTCAAGCCACGCCTGCGCCTTCTGGATCACTTCTTCCGTTGCGCCGTTCACGTCGAGACCGAGCTCCTTGAGCTTGGCGAGAACTTCTTCCTTAGTCATAACGACCTCCTTACTGTTTGAAAGTTTTTAAAGGGTTGCAATAGCAGGTGAGCTGATGCGTCTCCTCTTTCAAGCCGTCAAAGCTGAAGAGCTTCCATCCCATTGAAATGCGCAGGCACTTCGACGGCAGTAAGCTCCACTGCCGGATGACATAGAGGTGCCAGCAGGCCAGCTTTTCGCCGCGATAGACGCGCTTAAGCCAGTAGCCGGACTTTCCGTAAGGCTGATCGGACACGCCTTCCTGCCCGTCCATGTCGAGCCAGTCTCCCGGCTTAGTCTTCTGCCCGAGCACCGAGATATCGAAGCCGTAGCAGACGTTCCGGAGAAGCCACGCAACCCGTCGTCTGTAGGTGGCCCACGCCGAGACGCCCGGCCAGCGCTCCCAATGGCCTTTGTCGCCATCAAGAGGGTTGTCAGGCGTCTGAAACCACGAAAGCCATGAGGGCAGATAGCCGTCTGACTTCGCGAAGAACGGCAGGATCGGCGCGAGCACCCTCCCGACGACCGCCATGACGAAGCTCAGCGGCAACAGACAAACCCATTTCACATAGAGCATCAATTCACCCATAAAAAAAAGCCCGCGCGATGGCGGGCTGGGTAAGGCAGATAGCAAGAGGGGCCGAACTCCCGAAGAAGAACGACCCCTGCGGCTTAACGCCTCTTGCCGATCAGCCACGCCGCAATAATGACGGCAATGACGAGCCCATCAATATTGATGTCGCCCGTCACCACAACGATGTCGTGTGGCATAATCTGACACGAAGCAAGAGTGAGGGCATGCATAACCACCCCTTGCATCAAAGACTCAGCCCGGTGTTAGCGCACTGGGCTTTGTCGTTTCTACACCCCTTGCGGGGGCCTATCCTCCGGCGATACGCCGGGAATCCCTTGCCTCGGCCGTCGGTAGGTGTGGATAGGCAGGAACAGGCTATGCGCCGCGTCCTTGCTTCATGCTGGCGGCGATTATACCTAGCCCCGCATGCTGGGCGGCAGTTGATTTCGTTCGATCTCGCTCTCGTAGCTCTCCCGGCAGTGGTTGTCGTCGAAGAAGAGGAGCGTGTCGATGAGTTGGTACGGCCAATCGCGCTTTCCTTCCAGATGCTGCCTCCACGCATGCGCCGATAGGCTTTCGTCGGCCCACCCGCCAAGGAGCGCATTGATGAGCTGATCAAAGGCGATGAGCACCTGCTTCAGATAGCGCCACATCACTTCGTCGAGAAGTCAACCGGATGGAAGGCGATGACGATCTTTTCCAGCTCCTCTTTCGTCTTCGCCTTTTCAATCGCGTCGCGCAACTTCCACTTTTCCTGATAGGCTGCCTGTCCAGCCTGAATAATTTCGAGCTGCAGAGTCTTGAGCTGGTCAATACTGACTTGATGCCCAACGTTGTTAGCGTCCATGAAGATCAGGCCGCCCCCGCTCTCCGTGTCCGCGAAGGCAGCCGAAGATTCCGCCGCCGTGACTAGGCCGTTCACGTCCTGCATGGCACGGGAGTCCGAGTCCGCTTCGAAGCCCAGAGAAGACTTTAGTGTCGCGCCGTCCTCATACCAAGACGCAAAGGCAGAGTCGAGGGCCCGCTTCTTCTCGGTGCGCACTTCCTCAACAGTCTTTTCCGGAATCTTTTCGATCGAGCGGGCATTCGTTTCCGGGTCTTGGACAAGGCGATAGGTCGCCGAGTTCTTCGTGAGCTCATCGAAAACCGTGCGAAGTTTGTGAATTCTTTCCGTCTGTTTGTGATGATCGAGCACGATGCCGACGCATTCCTCGGCCGTCTGCGGGATGGCCTCAGCCTCCCACGACTGGCCGTCGGCAGCGATCTTGTAAAAGTGCTTCCCATCGTCTTCTGGGGCGGCGATGTCATAGCAGTCCGCGCCGAGCATGAGCGCTCCACGCGCATCAGCCATGCAGGCCACCGTGCCATCGAAGTAACCGTCCTCATCGACGTGGGGGATTTCTTTGATCTCATTGGGCTTCATGTCGAAAAACCTCTCTACAAGAAAAATTGCGGCCTTGCGACCGCGTGAAAAGCGTTACACCGTGACCGATAGCCACGGCCTCACCCTTCGGGTTTACCCCTCGGGGGTCAAAAGTTGGTGTCTCCGCATTTCCTACGGAGGCAGGGTTACTGATCTGAGCCTCGGACGATGGCCCGAGGTCTCTCTGATGCAGGCCCGGCAACTGACCCGCAGAAAGCGGAAGGATTTGGGGCAGGAGCCGCCCCGTGGATACGTCCTTTCAGACGCCTTCCGCCTGTGGTGCAACTTGAAGCGCGGCAGGATCGTGTCCTACATGGACGAAAAGCGCCGCCTTGAGCGTTATGTCATCGCCCCTCTCGGTCGCCGTCAGCTCGACGAAATCACCGCTCCCCTCATCATCGCGACCGTCCGGCACATCGAAGCCGCAGGCCATCAAGCCACACTCAAACGCGTGCTGATGCGAACGCGCGAGATCATGGATTTGGCCGTCTGCGCCGGTTACATCCTTCACAACCCCGTTGCCAGAATCAGCAGAGTCTTCGCTGCCCCCATCGTCAGACCCATGCCGTCGATCTCATGGCAATCTCTTCCGGACGCGCTGGCAGTAGTCAAGTGCGCTCCAATGCGCACGCAAACCCTCTTTCTTTGGTCCCTCGCTTCCATGCTCCGGCCCGGAGAAACCGCCAAGCTCCGGAAGGAGTGGATCGACGGCGACACCCTCTCCATCCCGGCCTCTGAGATGAAAAGGGGGCGCCTGCACCGTGTCCCCTTGACCCCTTTCATGCGCCTTCTCCTCACCAAGGAAGCAACCCTCTCCCCGCACCCCAGAAGCTCCTACGTCTTCGCCGGGCGCGACCCTGGCTCCCACATCTCTTCCCAAGCCCTCGCCAAGTACCTGCACGGGACCACGCTCGCCGGGAAACTGGTTGCCCACGGCCTGCGCTCTATGGCCCGCTGTTGGATGGCGGACATGGGCACACCCTTCGAAGTCGCCGAAGCCTGCCTCTCTCACGTCTCAGGTTCTCAGGTATCCCGCGCCTATCAAAGGAGCGATTACCTCGACGCGAGACGAGCGGTCATGCGGGCGTGGAGCGACTACCTTGAGCACTGTGCCCGAAGTGCCGGGCTGATGCCTCTGCTTCCCAATGGCCGCAGCGACAACCCTTAGCCATAGCGCTTCCGATCTGTGGGGCTTGGCACACTGCAGAGGCAACGCGCTCAAGCCCCGAAAACGCCAAATTGAATGGCCGAACATCACAGGCAACTTGACCGACGTCGTGGGTGGTGCAAGCATGAGCTTCAATGGCGGAGCGCTAACAGGCGACATTACCGATACTCCCCGCGTTTTCGGTACGACAGGCAATGGACACTTTGCGAGCATCACCCTTCAGGCGAAACGCAGCAGTGACGCTTACGGCAATTCGACCACAGTTCAACCGGCCGCCTTGCGGTTACTGGCTATCGTCAAATTTTGATGAGTGCGAGAGCCCTGAGCGAATTCGGCTGCACATTGGAAGCAGCTCCATACTGAGCGTCCGACCAAGACGCATCGAGTTGGAGCTGCGGATACTGCTTCACAACATCGCCGTGAGCACCATGCTCACGAGTTCTAGATGTGTTGTCGCCCCGGAGAGCTCCAGTCGTGTATTCAATGGTTTCAGTTCCGTAGAACCATCCCGTACCCGTGATGTTCGGACCGCAAGAGGGGCCGCCTCCGAAAAGACGACCCCTGCGCTTTACAGCTTCTTGCGGACGAGCCACAGCGCGACAACCAGAGCCAGCGCGAGGCCATCAAAGTTGATGTCCCCGGTCCAGATGATTGAGACCTGTGGTAAAGTCTCCCATGAAGCAAGGATGAGTTTGGACACTCTCTGTCTCCTTGCAAAACCGACAAGCCCAGTGTTGATAGCGCTGGGCTTTGTCATACCTGCATTAAGCAGGGCCGTTCGCGGCTTTCGTCGCGAATTCTGCTAAGCCCTTGCGCCGCGCCCGGCGGGTTTGCTTGGAGATGGAGTGCTCCCTCTTCGTGGTTCTCAAATTATTGCATGGATGGTCTCCGAACATCACGGGCACAATTTTGGGCGCAGCAAACGATGGGCGCTACTTCACCGGCGCTTTTAGCCGAACCGGAGACGGGCCATCAAAGACCTACAGAGCCGATAGCGGCGTCGAACGGTATAACAGCGCCGCGGACTTTTATGCCAGCAGAAGTTCCGGCGTGTACGGCAATAGCTCGACCGTTCAACCCTCAGCGATGGCGTCTCTCATCCTTATCAAGTTTTGATGAGGAAGAGGACCGTCATCGAAGGTGGTTGCACCGTTGAAGATAGGCCATAAAAAGATGAGGATTTCGAAGCACTAAAGTCAAATCCCCGACCTTCCCAAACGTTATTCCCGCTGTGGCTATGCGTCTCTGAGCCGTTGTTAGTAAAAGAGCCACTGCTATTCTCGAACCGCCCATCCCCGTTGTTGCTGAAGTAGCCCGTTATGTTCGGTAACCCAGCTGACTTATAGGTACCGACTTCTGACGTCGAGGTAGTGCCTTCGAGGAAGCGACCGTTCAAATTCGGCAGGCCGAAGGTTGTCGACCCGTCGCCAGCGCCGTAGGTCGTGCCGATAGCCGCGAAAAGGGCCGCGTAGTCCGTTCTGCTCACATTCGCGCCGTTGCAGATGAGCCAGCCGCTCGGGACCGTGCGACCGGCGTAGTGGATGATCGTGCCGGGCGGAATTACTGCAGATAGATCCGGCCTCCCGGAAACGTTCTCCCAAACGACTGAGTCTGCGACCTTCGCCGAAGCCGCCTTCTCTGTCTTCCCCAGCGCGTTGATGTTCGTCCGCACTTGCGTCTGCTGCTGAGTGCTCAGGGTCTGCGCGTCGTACAGCACGGTGTGCGTATTCTTCGCCGCCGCATCCTGAGCCTGATCCCTCGCCGTCTCCGCCGCCGTCTGTGCGTTCTGCGCGGCAGTTGCAGAGCTTTGCGCCGCCGTTGCAGAGCTGGACGCGGCAGAGGCCGATCCTTCCGCGCTCGTCGCGCTTGAAGCGGCCGCGGTCTGAGACTCGGCGGCAGCTGTAGCAGAGCCGGATGCGGAAGTGGCCGACGTCTGCGCCTGCTGCACGTAGTACTTAGAGGAGTAGTCCTCCCCGTTCACCATGCCGTCGGTCTTCGTCGCCCACTGCTGAGCGAGGCCCTGCGCGCTGTTCGCTTGGCTGGCGAAGCTCTGCGCGTTCTGCGCTTGAGTCGTGGCCTCGGTCACCTTCTCGGTAATCACGGCCATGTTCTGATTGATTTCTTCGCGGATGCCGTCCGTGTCGGTCACGGCCTGCCGAGCAATCTTCTTCGCCTCTTCCGCCGTCGCATTCGCCGCGCCGGCCGTGCCCACGGCCTGAGTAGCCGCAGTGCTTGCATTCTGAGCCGTCGTCTTCGCGGCATTGGCCGTCGTGACGGCCTGCTGAGCCGTATTAAGCGCAGAATTGGCCGTTGTGACTGCCTGAGAGGCATTATTAGATGCCTCAGTCGCCGCAGTGACGGCATTAGCCGCGTTGCTCTCAGCCTTTTTGATGCGACCATCAAACGAATTGACGGTCGCGGTTAAGGTGTTGACCTTACCAATCGCAGAATTCGCAGTAGAGAGCGCCTCGGCCGCATTTTGCTGAGCCGTATTCGCCGTGTTGAGCGCTTCAGTAGCCTTATTCAACGCCTCGGTCGCGTCGCCCGTAGCCTCGAACATATAGTCGCCGAGGTCATTGATCGCGTCCTCTGTCTGCGTAAGGACAGACTGCCCACTTATTGCTCCGGTCGGCGTTTTGACGTAATGGAAACGAAATTCTTTTGATGCCATGGCGTTACTCCGGCAACTTGACAAAATAGGCAAGACGATAGAACGGCGGGCGGTCTAGCGTGAGCGTCTGCGTCTCAGAAGAGCTGGTGATTGTGTGCGTGTGCCCTTTGCCGCCACCGGTGTTATTGAGATTCATGCTGTGGCTGTGGGTTCCGTCGTATGACGTGTATCCCGTCCACGTTCTAGAGGCCGCAAAGGAAGCGCAAGGCGAAGAGTTTTCCGAGTCGCGGTTGTCGCAGTTGGCATAGGACCCGTTTTGATAAAAAGCCCCCTCGACATAACGGATTTTGTGATCGTCAACGGGGATCGCGCCTGTAATCTCCATCGTCCCGCGCCCGTGCGCATGGCTTCCCGTTGTTGACGTAGAGCCGGTGTGCGAGTGCGCCGGAATCTGATCAATCGTCAAAACCGTTTCCCCGACCGTGCCGTTGACCGTGACCCCCGGCACCTGAAGGCTTAAGCCGCCGCCGGTCTTGCCTGCATCCGCCACATTGCTCGGAAGTAAAAACCTGTCTATGAGATTCGGCACATTTCCGCCGCGGCCATCACTGCCGCCGTCGCAGATGACGTAAGACTCATACGCGTCTGTACTGCCCCACGGGACGAGCCGTCTGCCGTCCGAGCCGCCTAGCTTGCAGTTGTAAAACGGCGTGACCTGACCGGCCAAAACGCTGGGCAAGTCCTGATTGCTCCAAACAGTTTTGTCAGCAGAAGGGTTAACTACGCCCTTGGTAGTCCCCGGCCCATTGGCCACAAGACAGCGATACTTCACACCTGCGCTAAAAACCTCGTTTCCAGGCTCATAATCAAGCGTGGCGGTATATTGCATGATGCCGCCCTGCTGATAAAACACAAGAAGCTGTGAGAGCAGATAAAAGGCCCCATTAAAATCATCTCGGCGTGGCGGGATTCCGCCCTCTCCGATCGGCTTGGAATTGACGTCCGTCCATCCCTTCGCCTGCGAAAAACGCCCTGTGCCTGCCGTCTGCGAGTCAGCCGGCGGGATAGTCTTGTCCCCATCAGCCGCAAAGGCCGACGCCAAAAGAAACTGCGGATAATTGCTCATAATTTGCCCAATAAAAAAGCCCCGCTTGCGCGAGGCTGTTTGGTTATGCTTTTTTCCGTTTTGGTAAAAGCCTACTTGGTTTGGCAAGGTCTTCACCAGACCAATGTAGTTTTGTAATTCGTTGGTAGATAACGTCGTATGGGATTCCTGTCAGATCGGAAATTTCAGAAGACGTTCTCATTTCTCCACGGAAAAGAACTCGACGACTGCTACGTCTGTTATTGCAGTTTTGTTTTCTGGTCACAAACCTACAATTTTCAGGAAAATACCCTTTGTCATTGTCGATTCTGTCAATTTGCAATTCGTCGTTGTAGCCATGCGAGAATGCCCAATCAGCAAACGATTTAAAACTGGATTTCCATTCGTCGCATACGTCAATTCCTCGCCCACCATACAAGTTAAATTCTGCGTGCTTTTGACTTTTGCAACGAGTTTTCATTGCTTGCCAAACGCGATAAATTCTTTCTGGATTTCCGTGTTTATTAAAACCGTGAATTTTGTTCATGGTTTTAAGTGTTTCTCTATACAGGCATCCGCACGATCTTGTTGTTCCACCACGTAGTGAAGAAACCTGAACGTTTGTCTCGTTTCCGCACTCGCATACACAATGCCACAAAATTCGACCATCTTGGGTTTTTCCATTCTCATACAGGGCTGTTAATCGGCCAAACTTTTGATTTGTCAAATCTAGCTTAAGCATGATTTCCTCCTGCATTACAAGATATGGAAATTATACTATATTGCTATGTTTACACTTGAATTGTACGACCGGGATTAAAAACACCTTGATTAAATGGTAGAAGGTCAGACCCTTGAAAGCCAAAAATTTCTTCGTTTGGATATATAACCAAATAATTTGCAAGCACACCTGCCGGACGATTTAAAAGCCCATACGTTGCAAGAACGGTCGACATAGCATCACTAATTGCGCCGATAACGACAACCGATGAAATCGTCATGTCTTGATAGTCAACACAAAACACTTTCGTATTCGTGAGCATAGAAAGTGTCCGATTCATCGTGGCGCACGTCGAATCCAACACATTGCAGACCGCGCGATACAACAACAGGAAACGAAAATAGTCGTCATCGAATCGGACATATTCGTCCTTGACCTTGATATAGCGGTCCACGCCGACGCGCTGACCCCACCAATCAAGATAGACGCCCTGCGCGGTCTGCATGTCCGCGACCATGCCGTGCAAATCCACCATATCTTGTGTTGCGTCGATCTCCTGCCGAACCTTCTCCGCGACGCCACGGATGCGCTTCGCGTGCGCGTACTGAGACTGAATGGCGTCCGTCGTCATGTCCGCGAAGTCGGCCTCGTCGCGCACGTCATCGACGTCGAGGATGTCTTGCCAAGTCTGAGTATCAGCCATGTCGGCCTCCGAAGACTAGCGAAATGGTCTCCTCGCTGAGCGTAGGACTTTCGTCCGCGGGCACATCGATGGACGTCGCCAGCCCCCTGTTATTGAGTCCGAGGAGTATTTGATTGATCGGGCTGTCCGTGACGCTCTGGATGCATCGATAGAAGCGGCTCGCGTAGACCGTAGTCGCCAGCTTCACGCGCGGATTCGAGAGCTCGCCGAGGAAGTCCGAGATGAGCGCTTTCTTGACCTTCGACTGAGTCTCAGCGTCCATACTATCGGCGAAGAAAGTCACCTGGATCTTGAGAGCAACCGCCGTCGGCCTCACGATGTTGTACGTGTATGAGGCGTTGAAGTGCTCCGTGTCCACGTAGTTCACCTGCGTCGTTCCGACCGTCCCGCATCCGGCGCTCTTGCGCTGGAAGATCGTCTCGGCGATGGCCTCGTCGTCGCCGCCCACGATGCATACCGCGATGCTGTGCGCCGTCAAGGTGATGCCGTACTGCTGTTGCGGCTGGTTCGTGTAGTTTTCGAGGACCACGCAGTCGAGGACGCCGTCGAGCTCAGAGAGGTTCGCCTGGACGTTCGCTACGGTCCCGTTGGCGTTGACTGCATAGCTCTCGATCATGCGATTCAGCAGCTCGCCGTCCGGCTCTGCGACGCGGCCCGTGACGCCCGCGGCGGCGTTCGTCACGCTATCCCAGCCCGCTATCACGGTTACGATCTGCGTCACCGTGCCCGGTCCGATCTCGATAGCTCCGTGCTCGACGGCCGAAAAGGTCGTCTCGACGGAGCCGGAGTCCGGGATCGTCACGCCACCGCCAACGCTGTGCCGGAGCTGATGGCCCTGAGTATCCTGCACGATCGCCCCGTATGGGATCACCGTCCCCCGGAGGCCCGTGCAGGTGCAGACGACGACGGTCGGCTCGGAGACGTGCCGCGTGAGGCCGTAGAGCGCCGCGAGCGCGTCGAGCCAGATGCCCGTTGCCGTGCGCGGGTTCAATTGGTTCGCCAGAAAGGCCACTTCGGAGTTCTTCGCCGCCGCCTCGGTCGTGATGATGTCCGCGACCTGCCCCATCGGGGAGGACGGATCGACGTTCAGCGGGGGATCGCCGTCTTTGGTCTTGAAAGCCTCCTGCAGGCCAGACGCGATATCGTCGCGGACCTCTTGGGTCGTCGGCACGACTACGCCGGACCGTGGATCAAATTTCAGCTCGGCCATTCATGCCCTCTTCTGTAGTGATTTCGATCTCTGCGCTCAATGTTCTTGTCGCCGGATCCAGCTTCTTAAGCGTCACCGAGTTCACAGTGAGCACACCCGGGACGCTTGACGCCGCCGTGCGCAGATCCTCGGTCGTGACGGCCTCCTGAATCGGCTGGGCGATCTGGTCCTCAAACCACTTTATACCCTGATCCCATCGGAAGACCGCGTCATGATAGAAGAGGCGTCCTTCGTTGCAGACATTCTGACAGATCGCCTGCGCGCCCCGGATCATCGAAAGATCCCCGTTGCCGTCCACCGTGAGATCCCAGTCGTCTGATAGCTCCGCCGTGTAGGCCGTATGCGTCATGCTTTCTCCTAGTGAGGCGTGCCCGTCTCGCCGTCTGGGCAGGTATGCACGTGCCCTTGCAGGCTGATGCCTCCGGCCGTAACGTCCCCGGTCGTCGTGAGGCTACCCGTCACGCTTGCGCCGCCGCCCCCGCTCACCGAGAGCCCGGACAAGCCGGAGATGTGCCCCTTCACGGAGAGGTTCCCGTCGATCTGCACGTTCCCCGTGATGTGTGTCTGGGGAGTGTTGATCGTCGCCTGCTGAGTGTTTATGTCGCAGGACGACGTCGCGTTGATCGTCTTCGCGTTCGTGTTCACGACGACCGTCTCCGGCGCCGTGATCGTGATATCTCCCGAGTCCTCGATGCGCACGAAAGTCGTCGGCGTCTGCCCCCAGAAGCCCCCGAGGTAGAAGCCATCGCTCATGTCGTAGCATCGGAAGCTCCCCGGCTGTTGCGGCGAGGCCCCTCCCGTGAGCGTCGAGACGTCCTGCTGAGCGAAGACCGCCAGTCCGACATCGCCCGGCTTCGGGTCGCAGATGAGAGCCGCCGTCCCATGCTGGAGCCGGAACCACCTCAGCTTCGGGATGGAGACGGGCTCCAGGGCCTCGCCCGACGCGCTCCGCATTTTCACGAGAGGCGTCGCGGAGAGATACCCCGCGCCCGATCCATCGCCCGGCCTTTCGATTGCGTCAACTCGCACCGGAATCGCCGTATTTATCATGCCCTTGACGATCGACCGAATCAAAAAGTCGAGGACGTTCAGCTGAGATCCAGATACGAAGGCGCCTTGCGGCTGAGTTCTTTCTGTCATCAGTCCCCCTGCCACATGCCATCAAAAGAAGTTTCCCACGTGCTCGAGCCCGGGTTGTGCGCGCTCAAGGTGTGCGTGAGCTGCGTGATCTTCCACGTTCCGCTCGCGTGCGGGACGATCGACTCGACCTTCACGACCGCGGCTACGCGGAGCTCCGGCCGGAAGAAGGTCTTGCACTGGATGCCCTGGCTCGTGAAGACCGGATACCCGATCATGCCAGTCGCCGCTGAGACGAGCGGGATGCCGCCCTCTGCGCGCCGCACGCCGTCCTTCGGGATCAGAACCGTCTTATCGTCATCAAAGATGACATCCGCCCCGATGGCGTTGGTAGCCGTCCTGATCTTCGTGATCGGGTCGCCGTAGATCGTCGTGTCCGAGAGCGTCCCCTTCACGCCGTCATTTTGAAAGTCAAAGCCCGCTTGCGCGCTTTGCGACTGGATGAAGGTCGCCGCGTCCTGAGTGCCCTTGATGCTCACCGTAGATGCCGGCTCGAGTAGCGGATAGGCGCCAACCTGCGCCTCGATCTTGAGCACCGGGGACGATCCGTTGAGGTCCGCATAGGCCACCGTCACGCACCCGCGGAAGATCACCGGGAGGTCACTGCCCCGCTCCCCAGCCGCGATCTCGATTGCATTCCAGAGGCGATCCAGGGGCTTGAAGGCAAGCGTTGTGAGCTGGCCCATGACCGGAAGCGTGAGGCCATAGATCTCGACCTGGGCCGTCGCAAAGTCCACGCCGCCCGTCTTCGAGAGGCTGACGTTCGTCGCGAAGCCCTGAAAGACGAATTGATTATTAGCGCCACCCTTGTCTAGCGTGATCGAAACCCTGATGTCCTTTAGGCTGTAAGTTCCTGCCATTCTTCTGCCGTCACGTAGTAGAGAGTGTATCGATCGCTGAGTCCGTCGTACTGCGGCGCCTTGAGCTTGCCGTTGCCGTCCTGAAAGAAGAGCCGCCCGGAGAAGAGCGGGGTATTCCACACCGGGATCGGCTCCCCGGACTGGCATGCGTGCGAGTCGCAGATCTTCACCTCATCCGCCGTCAGCGTGAGGTACAGAAAGGAGCCCATCTGCCGGAGCTCGAGCACGCAGTTCTGCCCATCGAGCACGATCGAGAACTCCTGATGGGGCAGTTTCTGAAGAGGAATTTCAATCATTTCGGACTCACCAAGTCGGCGACAATGCCTTGTCTTTTTTCCCCTTGCACTTTCCCGGTCTGAGTCTTCCCCGCGTCATTCGCGCTCTTCGGAGACCAGACGACCGTCGCGCCGCCAACCTGCGCCGACACGATCTCGCGGAAGTCGCAGTGAATTTCGAGCGCGTTCGCGCCATTCACCGCGGATCGAGAGTAGCCGTAGGAGACAAGCGCCATGCGGGAGTAGACCTTGCTCGGCGTTAGGATGCGGAAGAGCTGCGTGCCGAGACGGTACGCCTCAAGCTTCGTCACGGCCTCCTGCTGCGCGAGGAAGTCCCCCGAGAAGAGAAGGCTCACCGAGCACTCGGAAGGGTTCGGCACCTTGTCGTAGGCGTAGAGCGCCCCGTTTTCCTGCGGTTCCGTCGGCACCGTGGCGGCCGAGTTGTCCTCGAACCCGTCGAGCGCCGTATATCCGCAGAATGGGTTTCCGCTGTCATCGATGACAGCCCACACTTCAGCCATCCTCACCTCACTTTGAAATCACGCCGGACTGCGCCGCGACCAGCATCCTGTTGCGGCGGCTAAGGGCGTTGTCCATCGCCCCGCCGACGGCCTTGCCCACGTCTTCCGGACTGCCGTTCGTCTGGATGTTGTTCACGACGTTCATTTCCATTTGATTCGCCACGGCCGGAGCCTGCGAGGTCTTCGCCTGCGATGCCGCGATAGCCCCCGCCGCCGCCTGAGTCGGCGCAGAGGCGTATCGGCCCCAGTCCCACGCATCCGCCGCGGGCGCCTTGGCTTCGTCGCCACCCCTGAAGAAGCTCGCGATGCCGCCAAAGACGCCCTTCACACGGTCCTTGATGCCGTCCGCGGCTCCACCATCCGGCGCAGGCTTCCCGCTGGGGTCCTGCGCCGGAGCTGATGCCTCTTTCGGCTTTCCTTTTGCGTCGAAGCCTAAAATGTCCGCGATACCGCCCATGGCGTTTTTCACGCCGTCCGTAACGCTATCAACAGCTCCGCTTACGACCCCTTTCACTTTGCCGCCGATATTGAGTGCATTCGCGACCCACTTGCCGATCAAACCAACAAGCGCCTTAAACGCCTTCTTCGCCCAATCGATGGCCGAGTGGAAGGCCCTGATAAAGGCGGCGCCGACTTCATCAGAAAGCCCGGAAAGCGAAGATAGCGCCTTGGGGATGCCCTTAGCTATCTTCGTTGGCAGATCGGTAAAGAAGACCTCCAGGCCGTCGAATACCGCGACGATGCCTTTCCCGATCACCTTCAGCGGCAGCAGGATCCCCACCGAAAGGGCCTTGCCGACCCCCGAAAAGTCGACGCCGTCAAAGAGGCCGCCGACCCACTTGCCGAAATCCTTGACGCCGTCCCAAGCGGACTGGATCGCCCCGACGATCTTCTCCGGGATGCCGCCGAGCACTTGCAAGAAGTTCAGCAGGCTCTTTCGGAAGGCGTCGATCTGCTTATCAGAAAAGCCGATGAAGCTCAGGAACTTCCCGAGAAGGGAGTTCCCGCCGTCAAGGAAGGCGAGCAGGTCGTCGAGGGCAAGGCAGAGCGCGAGGACGCCTGCCACGAGCGCCGCGACGGGATTCGCGAGCATCGTCGCATTGAGCGCCGCCATGACGCCTTGACCGGCCTTCAGCGTCTTGAAGAAAGTCGAGGTTGTCGCGATCGCCTGGATGATCGACCGGCCGTAAGTGACGGCGAGCACCGCCCCCAGCCCGGCGAGGATCAGCTTCACGCCCTTGCTGTGCTCCCTCAGGAAGGCCACGCCGTCGCCGAGCACCTTGAGAACGCGGTTCACGACCGGGAGTACCGTCACCCCAAGCACATTCCCGAGGGCCTGCGCCTGATCGGTGAACTGGCGCCAGCGGATGTTCATCTCGCGCGCGGCCTTGGCCTGCTCGCTGGTCATCGCCATGCCTTCGTAGGCCTTGGCGGCGGACGACGCCTTGTCCGTGAACTTCGTGAAGACCGCCGCGGCGTCTTGGCTCAGGCCCATCGCCCGCATAAAGTAGGCGGCCTGCTGCTGGCTCATGCCCTTGACGGCCTCACCCATGCGGAAGAAGTCGTCTGCAGAGCGGCCCTTCTCGACCGTCCAGTTCTCGAGCGCGGACTTGAAAGCCTCCTCAGAGCCACCTGCGTCCCGGTTCGCCTTGGCCCATGCGTCGATTTTGTCCACGGCGACGCCCGTGCGCTCGCTCAGCACGTCGAGGCTCTCGCCCATCTGCGAGAGGCCGCTGAAGATCTTCCCGCCCGCGAAGACTGCGAGCACGGGCCCCAGGGCGGTCTTCAGAAGCGCCCCAACCTTGCCGACACGAGCGGAGATGCCGTCCATCGCCCGGCCCATGACAAGCGAGGTCTTTTGTCCGGCCGTGCCGATCGACATGACGCGCTCAGCCACCTCGTCCGAGACGCCGCCCATCATCAGGCCCGTCTTCGAAGCCGTCGCCGCGAGGCGGTCCAGCGCGCGGCCGTCGAGCTCCACGCGCTTGCCGAAGTCGGCGATCGCGCCGGAGGCCTTGCGCAGGCCTTCGTTGAGCTCGACGCTGTCAAAGCCTAGCGAGATAACAAGTTTGTCGATAGCGTTAGCCATTTTCTTTCTCTAGCCTCTGGGCGGCGAGCCACGAGTGGTAATTGCGGACTTCCAAGACCTCCAGAAGCTCATAGGCCTCCTCGAGCGTCAGCCGCTCCTTAAGATCCACCATGCTCGCGAGGTCCGCGGCGATGAGCGCGCCGCAGACCCGCGGGACATTGGCAAAGCCCGCAACGCCAGTTACTTTTAGGCAGGCGTTTCGGTACTTTGCGGCATAAGGGAGCTCAAGGCGTCTCCATCGAAGAAAAAACCGAAGTTGGCCTTCAGGGATTCAACACGGAGTTTCGTGAGCGTGAGCGGGCTCTCGATCGCCGAGCACGCCTCAGCCGACGTCAGCCGACGAAGGGCGTTGCCCTGCACAAGGGTGCAGCAGGAGAGCAGGTCGTCGAGGAGCGGCTTTGCACTCTCATAGGGCACGCTCAGGATCGAGCGCAGAAGCGTCTGCGGATCGCCGCTGAAAACCTGCTGGATGTCGTCCACACCGCGCCCAAGTGCGAAAGCCGCGCGGTAGAGCCACTGCTCCGCCTGATACGCGCTCATCTTCGTGATGGTGAAGCGCTTTTCGGTCGCGCCGTCTTGGATCTTGATCTCGTCCATCTCAGCTCCTTACTGCACGCGCTCGAAGTCGAAGCCCCACTGCGTGGGCTGCATGGTGCGCTGGGCGGCGCTGATCGGAGGCGCGCTCTTGAGCACGCCCTTGACGAAGGTTCGCGTGACGCCGAGCGACGGGATGAAGCACGTCAGCGTGCATTCGTACGGCGTGTTGTTCGCTTCCATGCAGTCGCGCAGGTACTCGAGACTAGCGACCGAAGGCGAAGCCGCCTCGAGCACGATCGAGACGCTCGAGATGTTCTTGATGACGCCCGCGACCATGCGGCCGTCCACCGAGCGGCGGGTTTCCGTCATCTCGATCGCGTCGCTCGAGAGGATGCCGTCTGCGCTGAAGTGCTGAAGCTCGATGCCGCTCGGGAAGAGCTGATCGACCGTCAAGACGAGCTGCGCATTCGCAGAGGTCACGTCGAAGTTTGAAGTTGCCATTTTTCACTCTCAAAAGATAGACCCCGACCGAAGCCGGGGCCTATGAATTTTCACCGATTTCGCGACATTAGATCACGGTGGTCGCGGCGCACTGCAGACTCTGGACAGCGCCTGCGTACGCATACAGGATCGTCACATTCGGCGCCTCGCGATTCGCGCGACCGGCCGCGTCCGGGAGGTCCACGCCGATCCAGTAGCCCTTCGAAACGATGGCCTGAATAGCGTCCTGCCCGTCGTCACCGAGCTCCTGCATGATCTGCGCCTGCTGAGACTCATTGAGCTCGAGCCCCGCATCGATGACGCCGCTGTCAAGGCACCGATTGATCGGATCCTGGCACCACGCACGGATCAGCGCCTCGCCGCGGGCGTTGTACGGGACGCGATTGATGCTCTTGAAGCCGCTCATGCAGCTCGTCTGGATTGCAGAGCGCAGAAAAATGCTTCCGTATAGCACGTCAACAAAGCCGTAATAGTCGCTCGAGAGCGTGCCGCGGTTGAAGAACTGGAAATTATCGTTCCGCGTCGCGTACTTGCCGACGAAGTTGATGCGGTTCGCTTCGAGGGCGTCGGCGGAGGCTTCGTCCAAGACGTTCGGCGCGATTCCGGAGGCGTACTTGGCGAACCACGTCTTCATGCCCTGAGTTCTGGTCCACGCGATGGAGGCGCCGCAGGCCATCGCCATAGCGGCGAGGCGCCAGTCGGGGGAGTAGAGCGGAGCGACCACGTCATACTTGTCCACGATCTGCGCGAGCGGGCTCGAGGACGCCGTTAGGGCGTTCGTGAGCTTTTCGTCGCTCGACCAGGGGAAGTAGACGAAGTCGTCATAGACGTCCGCCCACGCGGCGAGGGCCTCGATCTCTTCGAGATCCCCCTGCCAGAGCGTCGTGAAGCCGACCCAGTTCCGCGTGACTTCGCAGACCGCGTCGAGATTCGCCTTTTCGTTCATGGCGGCGGCGCCCTGAGAGAGCACCGCTCCGCCAGCCTGCGTGAGGCCAAGCATCGCGCTGAGATCCGTGCCGCTGTCGCCCGCGGAGGCGTAGCCGATCGTCGAGTCCGCACCCGTCGTCGAAGACGTGAAGGTAAAGGAGTTCGTGTTGCTATCGTAGGATCCGGTCACGCCCGTAATGGCCGTCGCGACCGTCTGCGCGACAGCGGAAAGCGAGGTGGCTCCGGAGAGGTCAACGGCCGCCGCCGTCTTCTCGACGCCGTCAACCGTGATCTTGAGCGCGCCGTCAGTGACGGCCTTGAGCTTTGCGAGCGTGACGCCCAGCTTGCCACCGCGGATCCACGCCGCAACCGCTTCGTCGACGCGGCGGGCGATGACGAGGCTCTTCGGCGTCGACTGCTGATTCTGCACGCCGGTGAAATACTGCTGAGCGAACTTCGTCTCCTCAGCTTCGGGGCCGAAGAGCGCGGAGACCGCAGAAGCCGAAGAGAAGGCCATGGCGAGCTGGTCGGCCGGAAGGAGCGCGCTCTTCGTGAAGAGCAAGCCGTTCGTTTCCAGATCTTTGGCGCCGCCGCTGATGACGCGCGGACTCACCTGGACGATCCGCGAAGCAGGAAGTGACATGATTCCTCCAATGATGGCCGCGCATGGCGGTCCGTAAAAAAGTTAGTTTTGCGGGAAACGGACGTCGACGTTCTGCACGCCGACGGTGACCGCGCTGATGCTATCCACGTCGAGCCGGACCTTGTGCGTGTAGGTCAAGTGCAGTGACGTCGTCCAGCGCTGGACAAACTGATCCTCGTCGACAACAGTCGTTGTATTCCTCACGTCGTCCGCATAGAGCGACGAAATGCCGTACTTCCGGAAGAAGTCGCACGCTGGCGTGGACCTCGCCACCGTCGCCACACACTCCGCCCTCATGCGGGCCGTCTCCACTGCATCGCTGTAGGCGTCGACCTGCATCACCATCTCGACCAGGCGGGAGATCACGACGCGCATCGCCTGCGCCTCCTCATCCCACTCGTATGACTC
>OIWL01001867.1_pt1 | contig 20036 bp, 13 predicted proteins | sample 1587561 | NCBI WGS metagenome assembly OIWL01 (sample SAMEA3888903, study PRJEB22519) | human gut metagenome | biome: human gut; feature: human-associated habitat; material: faeces | place: Denmark | collected 2010 | reverse complement strand
TGTCGGCGAAGTGGTTAAACGGCCCGACGTCCCAGCCGAGAAGAATATCTTTTCCGGCGCCGTTCTGACTGATGAGCGCAATATTTCCGGTGTTTCCGCCATTACAGAATGCAACAGGAAAAACACCTTTCTCCCGCAGGCTCGCGGCCAGGTGAAAATTATGCATGGGAGCCAGCGGGGCACCCTCCCCGCCGTTCATCAGATCGTCAGAACGGAAATCATAAATCACGGGAACTCCGGTCAAATCCGCCAGCAGATTAGGATTGCCTATTTGCAGCGTATAAGGCGGCAAATCTCCGGCAATGGAAGGCGGAAAATGATCGCAGGTCTGTCCGTGGAAACCGATGGCGTCAACTTCATCTTTCGGCGTATTGCTCCGGGCAAGCAGCTCATTGACCGCCCGGGCGACCAGTGAGGTATATTCGTTTACGGTTTCGGAAAAAAAAGTATCCCGTGCAAAACTTTCCATATCGGCGGCAGTTTGCTTCAACTGTCCGCGCAGGCGGCGAAACCGGTCAGACAATTCTGCCGGATAAGCCAGAGTATGAGCAGCCAAATCGCAAATATTCACTCCGTCAAAGGCTGTCAGGACAACATCGACGGCATCAAGCGAATTGCCGGTCATCACGCCGATTGTTTTGATAACGGACATAAAAATTGTCTCCATAAATGCATTATGGAGACAGTATAGAAGTTTTTTAATTAAAAGTCGGTTAACAGCCCAGCCGCGCCAGACACTCGGTATCCCAGCAGCCGACCGTGCTGATGTTATGCAGATTATGCACGTAGTTGGTAAATTCGCGTTTGAACAGTTTGGCGTCGCCGAACCCCTGGGAAATATATGCCGCGGCAGCCAAGTCGGCATAGGTTTTGGCATCGGGATTGATTGAAGCCAGCACGTTCAGTTTTTTTATCATCAGCTGTTTGTATTTGAAGTTGTCTTCGCCGAGAACTTCCGTCGAGCTGATGTCTTCCATCGTTTTACGAATATTATCGCCGTTGCGGCCAATCTGAAATTTGGCCAGGCTGGCATCATAGTTGACCAGAGCGTCAAAATTTTTGACTTTGTTGACAATTGTCACAGCTTCTGCCTGAGGATATTCATTCTGAAGGGTTTCCAGCAACAGGGAAAAAATATGTCCCTTATTATTTTTGGCCTCTTCAATCGCTTTGATGAAGACTTCACCTTTAGTTTCCTTAACCAGAGCTACCATGACCAACACTCCTTCAAGCCATAATTATATTCGCGTTACGTTATGTTTATAATATAACATATTTTGCGGCCCGGCTCAACAAATTTTTGTAACAAAACTGAAACAATTTCAGAGAATGAAATGACGATGTATAAAATGACGCAGCTTTTTGACCCAGCCGGCATAAAACGGCGAGGATAATTCCGCCGGAAGTTCCTTTTCATCAAAATGATAATAAAAATTACGACTGTCGGTTCCGACCGACTGCGGCATACGCTCGACGGCAATATCCGCCCTTTTGTCTCTGGGTAAGCGCAGCAGACTTAAATTTTCGCAGTGGAGAAGGACAAACCGGCCGCTGCAGCCGTCTTTGGCCCGGACATAAATGACCCCGGAATTGCGCAGATCAACCCGGCCGGAAAAATCCTCTTCAAACTTGACGGCCTGAATGGACGGACAACCGGACAGGTTGATGCTGCCGGCCGCATGAGCCCCGACTTCAACCTTTTGCAGCGCCAAGGCGGAGGCCAGGTCTATCTCGCCTTTGAAACCGTCGGCAATGTCAATATGCTTGATGCCCTGCCGGCGGTTATGTTCGCGGACGGAAATACGGCCGCGGCAGTCATCGCCGATTTCAACATTTTCGGCCAAAACGGAATCAATAAACAGTGAGCCGCGAAAAGAATCTCCGATAATGACGTCTTTCTTGCCCCAATTTTCACTAAGACGGATAACGGCATAGCAGTAATATCCGGTTTTTATCCGGTGAAAACAGGAATCCCGCACATCCAAAATGCCGCTGTAAACGTCACCGAGCGTCATTTCAAAGCATTTGCCGCTATGGATGCAGAAAATATCGCAGCGACAGTTATTTCCGAGTTTGATGTTTTGTATATCGGAGCGGGAAAAATTCAGACTGCCGCGAAAGCTGTCGCCGATTATAAGCGTTTCGACAAAGCGGTTGTCTCGCAGATCTATCGCCGCGTGCGAATTGCGGCTGACAATCAGCTTGGAAACGATGGCATGACTCAGATTCAAACTGCATTTTTTGGCAGAGGAAGGAACTATCAGCTTGCGTTTGCGGAAATTATTCAGAGTTACGGCCAACGTATCGTAATTTTTAAACAGCCGTTCCAGACGGGAAGCCGTCAGTTCGGACGACGTATAGTAAGTTTCTTTCCCGTCGCGTTTAACCACGTTAAGGCTCAGATTCAGCGCGGCCTCTGCCGTCAGACTGTAATGATAACGGCGGACAAATCTTTGAATAACCCGGATATGGTTGCGGTCGTTTTCGGCGCCGCGATACGGCGTTACGGACGAAATTTTTCCCCGGCAAAGTTCGATGGTGGCCAACGGCGTGCTGTATTTATCGCGCAAAATCATCAGGCATTCTTTTCCCAGAACCCGGGTTATCTGGTAGCCTTTCTCCAGTTTATACATCACGTTGCCGTCGGCCGCTGTCACTTTTCCTCTCCCGTTTAAGCATTTTTAACGGGGCAGAATGTAAGTTCAAAACCCGTGAATTCAAGGCTTCGGCAAAAAAAATGTCCTCGCGGGCGGATTGTGGAGAGTGAGGCATTTTTATTTGCTTCTTTGGGGAAACTAATGTATCAATAGTGTCAGGAGAAATTTATGCGCCATATTTGTTACTCATCTGAAGTTTATCATCTTGATCCCCGGGATTTGGCCGTGCTTGCCGACAGCCCCAAAAGCTGCAAGGCAGACTGCGCGGACAAGGTTGTTATCCTCATCGGGGAAAAAGACATTTATGATGCGCAGAAACCGGTGATTTATGACACGCTGCTCAAAGGGCGCAGTTTGGTGGAAAAAGCCGTTGCCGACGGCAGGGACTTTATTCCGGTCCGCATTGCCTTTATCTCCCGAACGGCGGCATGGGACTTTGTATCACCGCTCATCCGGGTGCTGCGTTACAAATACAAGGCTTATTCCAGCAATATTTATCACATCAATCCTTTTGAAATCCGGCGGCTTAAAATCGAGCGCAGTTTCCGCACGCCGGAAAATGCCTATCAATTCTCCAATCCCAAATACAAAATGCCCGAGAGCGAACGCAAAAAGCTCTATCGGCAGCTGGCGGACAGCATGCGCCGGAACGGCTATGACGACCGCTTTCCGCTGGATATCATGCTCTGTCGCAATCTGGGCATTCAGGATACCCTTAATCAGGGGCATCACCGGATGGGCGTGGCTATCGACTGCAACATTCAAAGGGTTTCGGTGATGTTTTCCGCCGCCGGGCAGGCTCCGCGTTTTCTGCATCCGTTTTTCAAAATAATTGCCCGCTTTAATTTATGGTTTAAACATTTGTTCCAAAAATGAGACTGTCTGATGAAGAAAATTATTCATGTGTCAAACTTTAACTTAATCCGGCTCAAAGGATGTTTTCAGGTCGGTTTCCCGTTCAAAATCTCCAACGGGCTTATTCGCAACGGCTATTCGGTGCTGAATTATCCTGACCGGGATTTGTGCCGGATGTTCGGTTTCGGACACATGAATTTTATCGGACGGAACAGACTGAACAAGCATTTAATCAACTTCTGCAAAGTTACCGAGCCGGATGCAATTTTAATCGGGCATGCCGATTTAATCAGCAATGAAACCCTGTTTGAAATCAAGCGGCTGTTTCCGGCTCTAAAAATCATGCAATGGAGCTGTGACTGGATTGTTCCCGGCTATGCGGAAAGAAACATCAAAGCGGTTTCTTCGCGTCTGGAAGCGGTTGACATGACGCTAATCAGCACCGGCGACCGCAACCTGCTGCAGCAATTCAAGCGCCCCGGAAAAGTGGTCGGCTATCTGCCCAACATGGCTGACGACAGTCTGGAAACCGGGCGGGCTTTCGAGCATAAAGAGCTTCCCTATGACATGATGCTGTGCGCCAATACCGGGAAACGCCAGTTTTGCGGGCGGGACGAGGAACTGGAAAGCATTATCGACGAAGCTGACCGGAGAGTGCCCGGGCTCAAATGGAAACTCGCCGGCATTAAGAATACGCCGGCGCTGAACGGCTACGCCTATATTAAGGCGCTGGGCGAGAGCGCCATGGGCTTTAATCTCAGCCGGCTGAACGATATTTATCTTTACAGTTCGGATCGCATGGTACACGCCATGGCCAACGGTCAGCTCACATTTTTGGATCGCCGCAACGGATTTCAGGATCTGTTCGGCGAAGAAGAAGCCGTATTTTATGAAACGCCGGACGAATTTTATGACAAGCTTAAATTTTATAAAAACAATCCTCAGGCCCGCATGAAAATTGCCGCAGCCGGACATGAAAAAATTCATCGGGAATACAGCAATGTCGCGGTTACCAAATATATGGCGGAATTGCTTTTCGGCGAAAAAACTTCGGCTCCCCGCCCCTGGCAGATTTTGTTAAAGGACTGAGACAATGGATTACAATCACCGGACGGCCGCAGAACTTTGGCAGCGCTTTACCGAACGGCATCAGGCGGAAATGACGCCGGCCATTCTGAAAGCCGGAGAATTCGCTTTAGAAGCCCACCGCGGGCAAAACCGCAAAATTGATTGTCTGCCCTATGTTTCGCACGTTTTTGACGTGGCGGAAATTCTGCTTGGCTGCAAGGCATCGGAAAATCTGGTCATTGCCGGTATTTTGCATGATATTCTGGAAGACACGTCCCAAACGGCCGATGACATCCGTGCCCTGTTTCCAGCAGAACAAGGCGAAGCCATACTGCATATTATCATGGCCGACAATGAAAGCGATAAGGAGGCTCCCTGGCAGGAACGGAAAATGGAAACCATTCGTTATGCCGAAACGACGGAAGAAACCGACGGACTTCTGCTTATCTGTGCCGATAAAATTTCTAATCTGAATTCAATGGTCTGCGGTTTGGAAAGCGGCGGCAACCTGGTCTGGCATTATTTTCACAGCCCGAAAGACCGCCAAATTTGGTATTATGAAACACTGTACAATATTTTTCGCCAAAAGCTCACGACTTACGACTGTTTGCTCAAGCGTTACTTTAACCTTCTAAACCTTATCCGCTAGCTTAATAGCGGATAATCTGATTTAAAATCGGATCGCGGTCAATAAACTGCAGAGCACGGGCGAAACTGTCCGGTTCGCTCAGTACGGTGTAATAATTGGCTTTAATTCCGGGTGCCATTTGCAATGCATTGATAAAGTCTTCCTTTGACAGAGGATCCTGCTTGACGTAATTGAAAAAGCCGGTAATTGACAGGATATCCCGGACATTGGCCGTGCTGGGATTATTTTGCAGCAAAGCACAAAGATAAGTCGCAACTCCGACCTGAAGACCATGCATCCGCGGCCGGCGGGAAACCGCATCCAGCCCGTGAGAAATCAAATGCTCCGAACCGCTGGCCGGACGGGAACTGCCGGCAATTTCCATGGCAATGCCGCTGGTCAGCAGCGAATTAACCAGACTGCGCTGGAAAGACGGTTCATTGATATCGGTGCTGTGTTTGTTAAACAGCAACGTCAGCGAATTGTAAGACAGCAGCGACGCAAAGTCGTTGTAACGGTCAAGTTTGCGTTCGGCGGCCTGCTTCCAGTCATAGAGAGCGGTAATTTTGGAGACCATATCCCCTACTCCGGAATAAAGGCATATCTGCGGCGATTCACGAACGACTTCCAAGTCAGCGACGACGCCGAATGGAATGCTGGCTTTAACCGTCTTTCGCTTACCGTCAACAATCAACGAAGAATTCGGACTGCAAAAACCGTCGTTGGAAGTGGACGTCGGAACCGAAACAAAAGGCAGCTTGAGCAGATGAGCGCTGAATTTGGCAAAATCAAGCGCCTTGCCGCCGCCGATGCCGACGATGACTTCGGCCGCTTTGGGCAGGCTGAAAGTTATTTTGGTTATTTCTTCAATATTGATAAAACGCACGTCCTGTTCATAAACCGCTTTAACGCCGTTTTCCTCCAGCCCGGGATAAAGACGGTCGGCCAGAAGGCGCTGGATTCCCTCGCTCCAGAAAATAACGGCATTGGTAAGATTTTTATCGGCGAGATATTTGCCGATTTTTTTGACCTTGCCGTCACCGATTTTCAAAAGGTAGGGAATATTAATCTGTTTATTGGTATAGAGCGGATACAGCATTTCAGATCTCCTTTATACAGCGGCAGACATCGCGAAAGTCGGCGAAGGGTTCGGTTTTAATGTTTTCACGGCGGCAGAGGTCCAGCAGGCGCTTTTTGGCAAAGACCACATCGGCTTCCCGCGCCGGCAGAATGTCAGGCGGCCCGTCTCCGGCAAAAACAACCCGAAATCCCCGTTCTTTCAGATTTTTAACGACAGCGGCCTTTGAGACGCCGATATTGTCGTCATAACACGGGTGATCTTCCGGCAGGCGTTTCATTACCAGGCCTGTCTCAACGCTGTAATCGCAATGGTTTGTCACCAGACAAACCCCGTATTTGCCGATAAGCCCGCCGATAAGCAGGTTTATATACCAATCGCAACCGGCAGAGCAGATGTAAACGGGAATTTTTTTGGCATGGCAAAGCGCAACCGTTTCGGGAAACCAGGAATCCAGAGGTATATTTTTAACAAAAGCAGGCAGATCAGGCAAACCGCGCAGCCGGCCGAACATTTCATTTAAAGCGTCAAAATGTTTTTTGCGGCCGGAAAGATATTCGCGCCAGGGTTCAAGCATTTCATCGGTAAAATAGCGCCCGGCAGCCAAAGTGAAAAAATCATCGGCACTGACCGTTCCGTCAAAATCGCTTACCAAAGCCCATTGTTCCGCCATTGTCCGTCCTTTCCTGTTGGGTAGTTAGATTATAAGTGCATCCGGTTATTTTTCAAGTTTTTTTCATCAGCCTCTTGTTTTCGACTTTATGTCTTCCTAAATGAAACTTAGAAAGAGTTCATTATAAAATCTGGAGGATTGTAAAATGAGAAAAGATCTTATGAATAATAATCAACATCATTATCTGAACGAATTGAACTTTCCGACCAACCGCGATTTGAAAAACCTGTTCGGCAGCTTTTATAATCTGCTGGACCTGCCGGAAAGCCGGGACGTTTCAAGCTGGAACAATTTCGAGCCAAAGCTGGAAGTTAAAGAAAACAAAGAAAGCGTAAACGTTACCGCCGAAATTCCGGGCATGAACGAAAACGACATTGACCTGCAGCTTTCGGAAGACGGTTATCTGACAATTTCCGGCGAGAAGAAAAATTCATACGAAAACAAGGAAGGAGGAAGCTATTTCTCCGAAATCAGCTACGGTTCATTCAAACGCACCGTCTCCCTGCCCTGGGATTTGGACTTTGACAAAGCAGACGCCAGCTACGACAACGGTTTGCTGAAAGTCTATATTCCGAAGAGCAAAGAAGAAAAAACCAAAGTAAAAAAATTAAATGTCAAAAAAGCTTCCAAATAAGTAAGCCGGATTAACAAGAAACGAAAAAGCCTGACAGCAATCTGCCAGGCTTTTTCTTAATGATCCCTTAGATTTCAAAGTCTAAGTTCTCATAGAAATCAAGCGGGATAACTTTGCTCTCGCCTTTTCCGTATGAGACTTTGACCTTATCTCCGGGTTTGGTCCATTTCAGTTCCGGATAGAATTCCGTACTTCCGGTAAACTCAATTCCTTTGACCTCGTTGAACAGAATGTAATAAACATTACTTTCCTGAACGATGGCGCGGACGGTAAACTGCCGTGTTTCCTTGTTGACGTCTCCGTCTTTAATCTTATCCTGATATGTCTTTTTCAACATACGCAGATAAGCGGCTTCGGCATCCTGTTTGGAAACACCGCTGCCAACGGCCTGACGGTTGTTGACTGCCAGAAAACAATAACCGACCACATTTCCCGAACTTCCTTTCATGGTCATGAAATAAGTCGGAATACCGCGGACATTGTACAGTACCGGAAAATTGGAACTATACTGCGCCGCTTTGGCAAAAGGCTGGTCATCGGCAATACGCATCGCCTCGGTTTCATTGATACCGATCACGCGGTAAAATTTGGCCGCTTTGGTACGGGTATCAACCAACATAAAACCGTTGGTACCGTTATCGGCTCCGGCAGACTGAATACCGGTGTACCAGAAACTGCGTCCTTCGGAATAAACCAAAGTCGTTCCCGGTGTCGGTTCCTGAACGCCTATCTGTGCCCAAACGGCATTCCACCATCCGTCTTTATATTCGCCCCAGCATCTGATCTGGTCTTCAATAAAGCTCTGCGGCTGAATACGGTCTATCCAGGCCGGCGCATCTTCAATGCTGTAAGCTTTGAGTTCCCCCGTCTGAGCATCAACGGTAATCGGCCCCTCGGATTCTTCACCGCCGAAACCGATTTTCTGGTCGTAGGATGAAAGAACCCAATAAGGATTTCCGTTGCCGTCAATTTCAAAGCAGTGATCATTCAAACCTTTGGAAGCATAGCCATTGCCTTTGATGTGGCGTTCAATGTCATCACCGAAGCGTCCGCTTTCCAGATATTGAATGCGCAGCTTCTGTCCGTTAACTTCCGTTACCAGCCAGCGTCTGGTAGCATCGGTCGCGTCAACGATAATGTAACCCGGGGTATGGCCGTTGCGGAACCATTTCCAGAAGGAACGATGTTCCAGCGGGGCTACCCAAATCAGATCATTGTTAAAAACCAGCTTTTTACCGTTGTTAATGGTAAATTCTCCGGTAATGTTCTGAATGGTCATATTACCGACTTCTACACGCGAACCTAACCCTAAGTCTTCACCGAGCTTGTCTTCAGCAACCTTGCGGGCCAGTTTACCGTCAACCGAAATTATTTTGGAAACCGGTATCGGATGAACATCGGCATTGAAGACGCTGTCGGGGACGGTTTCCACTTTCAGACGTTTATAATATTCGTCAGCGTGGAACATTTCCCAGCTCTGAAAACCGGCAATAAAAAAAGCCAAGACGGTGATTCCGGTCGGAATAAAGCGCCAGGCATACTTTATCTCATAGTCGCTGTCATCTGCGCAAAAGGCAAAATGAAGACCGGCGCCGGCTAAAGATACAATAAACGCCTCAATCCAAACACCTTCAAATCCCCACCATTGGAGAACCGGCAGAGTGTTGTAGTTAATAACTCCGAATAAAACAAATACAACGGCGCAAAGAATGCTCCATGTCGTTTTATACTCTTTGTGAAAACTCAGAACCGCAAACAAAGCGGTAAAACCCAGTGTTAATGCAATGTAACTCATACGTTTTTTTTGTTTAATATATTAATAATAGAAAATTCATTATACTGTTTTATATTTTCAGTATACCTCATTTTCGGACATTTTACAATAAATTTTGTACAAAAAGATTTTTACTCCTGCGTTCGTATGAGAACAGCATTGGAAATCAGAATTATGGCGCCGCCGAGCAATATGTTCCAGGTCAGCGGTTTGCCGAGGAACATCCAATCCAAGAACAACCCGGTTACCGGTTCCAAAAGCAGAAGCATACCGACAATTACCGGGCTGACATTGCGGTTGTTGGCAAACAGCAGCAGATTGGGCGCCACATAAGAAGCTAATGTGTAGATGACAAAATAAAGCCACAGCTGCGGCGGCATTTCCAGGCTGAATATCCGGACGCCGTTGAACTCAGGCAAAATCCTTAAAATCCAATAGAGTGCAAAAACGGGTATCAGCGTATAAACGCTGGCCGCGAGAAATGTTCCGGAAGGCGATACATTCTGCCGGCTGAAATATTGAGCCACAATCAGCCATAAAGACAATCCGACACCGCCGAGAACCGCGAGAAGAACACCCCACGGCGATAACTCCGTCCCGCCGCTCGGATTGATAAGAAACCACAGGCCGACAATCATACAGCCGACCAGAAACCAGTTCAGCAGCGTCTGGCGGCGGCGAAAATAAAAGCGTTCGATCAAAATGGTCCAAACCGGCTGCAAATAAATCAGCAATACGACCAATGTAACCGGAATTTTAAGAAAGATCGGCGTATATTGTCCCAGCGTTATGAAAAACAGGGCGGCGGCAAACAGAAATTTCATTTTCAAAGGTATGCGCCAAAGCTTATGCAAATCACAGCGGGCAAAATAAGCAATAAACAAAACGGAAAGCAGATTCGGATAAATCATCAGCTCAAACAAAGATGCTCCGAGGTTTGACAAAACCTTGGCTCCGAAAATGACGCCGCCGTCAAGAATGCCGCTTAACGCGAGATACAAATAAACCATTTTTCCTCCGCAGAGGAATATAATTACTCTTTCACGTTTTTCATCTGCTCACGGTACCAGTCAGACCAATGCCGTTTATCAATGCGGAGTTCGCGGACAAGCGGTTTTCCGTCTGCAAGGGCAAATTCCAGCTGCATCAGCGGCCGGGTGCGGTTTATCATCCGTTCCAGCTGCGGCGCAACATCTTCCGGAAGGTAGAAACGGTAAACTTTTTCAAATTTATCCTTCGGACAGGTTTGTCCGCCGAATGTTTTACAATCCGTTCGCGTCCAGTCAGGCTGCAATTCCAAATAATGCCCGGAAATCAGACTGCGGGGGTCATACCCCTCTACCGTTACCATAACCCGCGGCGCGGTCAGGCTGAGGTATTGCAGACCAGCCGTCCATATCAGGAGAACGACTATCGGAAAAGCCAAAGCCGGCAAAGCCCAATTTTTTCTAATCATGATTTTTCTCCCCGACATTATGCAGCAAACGGCGCCGTACCTTTTGCCAGACGACGGCTATCGCGGCAAAGGCCAGCCCGGAGACAATCAGTCCCATTCCGGTTGACAGTATGGAGCCGAAGACCTCAAGGTAAACACCAAAAAAGCGCAACGCAATCAAAACCGTGCTTACATTCAGCAAACGCGGATAATTGTGCCGGTATGCATAAATTCCCGCCACCGACAGCAAAGCAATCATCATCAGGGCGGAAGTTTCATCTTCCCAGGCGGGCAGCATATCCGTCAAAAAAGCATAAACAAAGATGACGGCAGCCGCGGCTATTCCCGGCCGCAACGAAGTTTTCCGGCAAGCGAAAGCGAAAGCGAAAGCGAACCCGGCCAGCGCAAGTGCTGACAAGCCCCAAACCGTCCAACCGAGTGAAACATTATCCGTCCGAAAACAGGACCAATCTTTCAAACTGAAAGCATCCAGCACAAAAGCGCAAAATGCAAAAGCAAAAACGGTCAGATGCCGCCAAGCCTTTTGAATGGCCGGATGCGGCAGCATTTGCAGCAGGCGGTAAAAGACCAGCATGGCAAACAGGCCGCTCCAGATACCGAAATTAGCATTGCGGTCAAACAACCGGTCAATGAAATCGGCAAACCAGCGATAATCAGACAGGCGGTCATACAGCGACAGGAAAAAGCCAATAAACCACAAACCGGGAAACAACGGCTTGATGCTCAGGAACCGAAGGGGAAAAGTTAAAACCGACCAGAAGAGCAAAGCGCTCAATCCATGCGCCGGCAAATGATATATCTGCCCGACCAGGCCGATTGAACCGAGAACAAGCAAGGCAAAGGCCGTCAGCAGTGCCTCGGCGGCCAGGTTCCTTCCCTTTCTGCGGCTGTGCCATACTCCCCATGCAGCCGTACAAAGGAGAGCAAAATCGACGCCGAGTTTAACTGCGGCGGGAATGGCCTCCCAATTGGCGGCAATGACGGCAATCACACCGATGCCGATACAAAAACAGCTTAAAAACAAAAGCGCATGATAAAGCATCGGGCGCCTGACGTTGTTTTCATAATCGGTAATTTTCTGCTGCTGTTCCGCAGTAATCAGACCGCGTTTTTGCCAATCCGACAATTTTGAGTAGATATTCATTTTTTCTTCCTATTTATGAGACCTGACAAATTGTAGGCGACGATTAATTATATAGCAACGAAATTTTAAAAATATTAATAAAGAGTTAAAAACCGTGGTATAACCTGCGCACCGCGATTGACGGAAATTTACGCCTAAGTTAAAAATACTCTGTCGACAAATATATTTTTAACCATGGTAGTAGATTGATGAAATTTAAAATTTTCAGCTTCAAGAGCATTGTTACCTATCTGACAATGGTTTCTTTCTACATTGCGACCACGCTTTCGGCCTTTGCGGCACCCCTGCCCCCGATAAGCCTGGCCCAGATGTACAGCCTGGCTTCACAAGGGAATGTCAGGGCTCTGCGTGCTGCCGTTCAGCGCGGAATGAACATTGATGCGACCGACAGATACGGCAACACCGGCCTGTGTCATTCAATCTACCAAAACAATTATACGGCATATAACGCTTTTCATGCTTCCGGCGCAAATCCTCGGCATCCCTGCATTCAGAACATTCCGCCGCAGCAATATGATTATTTCATGGCCTCGAGCCGGGCAACGCCGGTAACCGCTACGCCCCGCGACGCCTATAAAGAATTTGCAGACGGCGAATTCGTCTTTTCAACCACAACCTGGGTTATCGGCGGCCTGCTTCTGGCCGGCGGCATTGCCGCAATTGCTCTGAGCGGCGGCGGTGGCGGCAAAAAACACCATTACTATTTTCCGCCGAATGACAGCTTTACGCCGACGGACGACAGTCTGGGCGCTTTTGTCGGTACGGAAACGCCTTCCGCTCCCGAAAACAGCCCCTATACGCCGGTAAAAATCACCAACGGCGAAAATGACAGCAACTTTACGCTGAGCAATGATTCTCAAATCAAAGTGGGTGATGAAACCAAAAATCTGGTTGACGTGATTAACCTGAACGACTCCGTGCTTGATTATACCAAATATATTCAGGTCGGAATGAAAGCGATTGACGGCAATCAGGTCGTCAACGGCAAAATTCCCCTGACCGGCACCGAAGTCGGCGCAACAATTACCCTGCAGAACAATACCGCCGGCATGGTGGCACTGCATAACTCTAACGCCATAAACAACAATACGCTTAAAATTATCGCCCGCAACGGAACGCTGGGCATGATTGCCAGTGATAAATCACTGGTGCGCAACAACGGAAACATAGACATTGCCTTTCAGGGCACTACCGCCACCGACCAAGTGGACGGCATGTATGCCGATACCTCCTCCACTGCCATCAATGACGGAAAAATCACCGGAAACGCTGCGGTTGACAGTGTTGCCGGTACTTTAATCGGTATGCAGGGACGTTTGATTAACCAAGTGCAAAATCCGGCCGGCACCATTCCGACCCAGCTGATTAACAACGGTAATATTTCCCTGAGTGCCGCAGCAACGCCCGACAAGACAATTTCTACCTCTCTGGTCGGTATGGGCAGCTTTTTGGAAAAGGCGTTTCTGGAGGGAACAAAGCTGCTGCGCCGTACCGGGTTTATTGAAATTACCAACGCCGCCAACGGCGTCATTGATCTGAACGTCAATCTCGGCGACAGCGGTACCTATGATTCGACGCAAAGCAATCTGCTGAACGGAACCGGAGGTATTGTCGGTATTCGCTCAGACGCTCATACCACAGCAACAAACAACGGCACCATCCGCCTGACGATTGCGCCGGAAAGCACCAAAAACATTACCAATTCCCATGCCGGAATGCTGTCGGTACACGGCGGAACAATCGTCAATAACAAAGAAATCACGGTCACCGGAGGAATCGGCGGCTACGGTATGCTGGGTGTACGCGGCGAAGGAACCAACTCCGAATTCAACACCCTTAATCCGACCATCGTCAATTCCGAAAGCGGAACCATCAGCGTCAACAGCACCGACGGTTTCGGCATGGCAACCCGGCATGGCGGAACCGTTGTCAACAAAGGCACAATCAAAATGCTGGCCAAAGGCACCGGCCTCCAGATTAACGCCGGAACCGGAACAAACAGCGGCACCATAACACTGAGCAACGGCGGCGACGGCATGACCATCCGGCAGAACGTTACGACGGAAGCGGGAACGGCCAATAATGCCAGCAGCGCCAAAATTCAAAATACGGAAACCGGCGTGATTGACATCAAATATGCCAACGGTTCCAACGGTATGTTTATTGAAGACGGCACTGCCGAAAACAACGGTTCAATCAAAATCAACGGCACCGACAGTACGACAACCGAAGCTTCCTACGGCATTCATGCTCAAAATGGCACCATGCTTAACACAGGATCGATTGACATGGACGTTATTCTTTCCGGCGATGCCGACTCTTACGGCATGTATGGCGAAAATTCGGCCTCGGCCACCAACGCGGCTACGGGTAAAATTACTTTCCCCCGCAAGGGCACCGGCATGTACACAACGCAGGGAACCAATACCAACCACGGACAGATTGTCATGAACGGTATCGGTTCAACCGGTATGGCTTCCGAAAGCGGCGCCGTTCTGAACGGCAAAACCGGCTCAATCCAATTGGTCAGCGGCACGGGCATCAAATCGACCTCCGGCTCCGTTACCAATCAGGGCTCAATTAATATTTCACAGGGTGAGGATTCTGTCGGCATATCTTCCGGCAGCAATGCGGTTAATGACAAAGACGCTACGATTCAAATTACCGGCGCCAATTCGACCGGCATTTCGGTTGAAGAAAATGCCACTGCGGTCAACCGGGGCACCATTACCTTAACCAGCACTCAAAACAGCAAAGAAAACTATGGTATGATTTCCGCCGGCGGTGAACGGGCCCAGATTGACAATGACGGAATTATCAACCTGAACGGCTATGACTATGCGGCCAGCAAAGAAGTCGGCTACGGCATGTCTATCGGCGACGGACGGGCCAATAACAACAACACAATCAACATCAACCGCATGTATGGTTACGGCATGGCCTCTACCGAAGGTACACTGACCAATAACGGAACAATCAACCTGACCAACGGCGGATACGGCATTATGGGCGAAAGCGGCGAATCGTTTAACAATAAAGATGCAACAATTACCATTACCGGAACGCCCAATATGCAAAATTCATACGGTATGTCCATGCAGGACGGAACGGCCAAAAACTTCGGGCAAATCGACGTTACCGGCGGTTCGGTCAACTCCGAAACCTACGGTATCTCCGTCAACGGCGGCAACGGACTGAATCACGGTCTGATCAATATGCATTCAGACAATGCGTTCGGCCTGTTTGACGAAGGCGACGGCGAAATCACCAATGTTGCCGGGGGAACAATTAACCTGTACGGCAATAACTCCGTCGGTATGCAGACCACAAGCGGCAAAGCCGAAAACTTCGGCACGATTAACATCGGCGTTGACAACGGAACCGGGGCGATTGTCGGCGGCAGCGGCAGTACGGGCATGATCGCCGGTGACGGAGCAACGGCCATTAACTCCGGACATATCAACATGAACGGCAACAATGCCGTCGGCATGACCGCAAACGGCGGAACCGTCATCAACGACAAGAGCGGAACTATCACCCTAAACGGCGGCAACGGTACCATTTTCACGACAACGAATGACGGTACGGCCATCAATAACGGTGATATCGTCATTAACGCCGAAGATTATACTCTGTTCAGCACAACGGACTCCGACGAAGGCAATTTCCAAAATAACGGCAATGTCACGGTTGGCGCCGGAGGTTCCAAAGTTATTATCGCCGGAGACGGAAACAATATTACCAACAGCGGTAAAATTGACCTGAACGGCAAAGACGGCTTTATCATCTATACCAAAGGGAACGGTTCGGTTACCAACAACGGTACGCTGGAAATCGGCGAAGACAGCAACAACTCGCACGGCATTTATATGAGCGAAACGGCTACGGGAACAGTTTTGAATGATCTTAAAGGGATTATAAACGTTAAAGGAACCAATTCTTCCGGCATGACTCTGGCTTCGGATACCGACACCGTCAGCATTACCAATAAAGGAAAAATCAATGTTGACGGAACCGGTTCCAAAGGCATTACCTCTACCAAGGGCGGAACAGTCAACAACGAGGGAACGATTACCATTGCCGACGGTTCGGCGGCCATTGAAGCAGCCGGCGGAACGGTCAACAACAAAGCCGGCGCCAGCATCACAACCGAGAAAGACAGCAGTGCCGACGGCATTAACATTTCCAGCAACGCAAACAGCGGGGCAACGGTCACCAATGACGGAACGATTACGGTCAACGGCAGCGGCAGTGCCATTAATTCTTCCATTTCTGCTACTTCTCCGGCCGAAACGTCAAATACAATAAACAACAACGGCGTCATTACGATTACCGGAAACGGCAACGGCATTTGGGCCGACACGGCAACCGTTACCAACGCCGCAGGTGCCCGCATTGAGGTCGGCGGAAGCGGTTACGGCATACGTGCGTCCAAAGGCAGCATTACCAACAGCGGAACGATAATGGTTTCCGGCTCAAACGGAACCGGAATGTCCGGCGGCGGAACGCTGGTTAATGATAAAACGATTACCGCATCGGGAAGCGGTTCCAAAGGTATGGAAGTAACAACCGGCGGCACGGGAACCAATAACAAGGACATCACCGCCAGCGGCAGCAATTCCTCAGGCATTTATGTCAACGGCGGAACGGCCGACAATATCGGAACCATTATCTCCAGCGGCAACGGTTCTTCCGGTATCTATGCGGCCAACGGCGAAGCCTACAATCAAACCACGATTTCGGTTGCCGGCGAAGGTTCCATCGGAATGACAGCTAGCAGCGGAACCGTGACCAACGGCAAAACGGTTCAGGTTCCGGTTTTGGACGAAGACGGAGAACCGGTTCTCGGCGATGACGACCAGCCCAAATATGAAGAAAAGGATTTGCCCGGCACCATTAATGTTGTCGGCAGCAATGCCGCTGGTATGAAACTGGCAGGAAGCGGCAAAGTCATCAATAACAAAGGCGCAACAATCAACGTCTCGGGTGCCGGGTCAACCGGTATTTGGGCGGCCGGTTCGGGAAGCGCCGTCAACAACGGAACAATCAATGTTTCCGCCGCAGATACGGCAGCTTCGGGCATGAGGGCTTCAACCGGCACCGCAACCAACAATGCAGCCATTACCGTTACCGGAAACGGTGCGCAAGGTATGTATGTCGACGGCGGCAATGTTGTCAATGCCGCTTCGGGAACGATTGACCTGAAAGCCGAAAATACGGTCGGTATTTATGTGGCCAACGGCAGCGGCAGCAATTTGGGAACTATCAATCTGGGAGGCACCGGCGCCATCGGTCTGCAGGCAGACGGAGGAACAGCCACCAACTCCGGCAGTCTCAAAGTCAGCGGCACCGATACGGTCGGCTTATATGCCAACGGGGGTACCGTGGTCAACAGCGGAACAATCGAATTCAGCAGCGGCGATGCGGCTGTTTTAGTTGACGACGGAATCGGACGCAACGACAAAACAATTACGGTTACTTCCTCCAACCTTGAAGCTATGCGTGCCGACGGCGGCGAAGCCGTTAATGCCAGCGGCGGAACCATTACGCTGAACAGCTCGGCCAATAACTCTACGGCCATGTATGCCACCAGAGGAAAAATTACCAATAACGGTACTATTGCCCTCAACGGAAGCAGCGGAATCGGTATGATAACAGAGGCGGAAGGAACTGCAAACAATACGGGAACCATTAACGTCAGCGGGGCAGATTCCGTCGGTATTCTGGCTGACGGAGGAACAGCTACAAACAGCAGCGGTACCATTAATGTTACCGGCAGCAGTTCATTCGGCATGAAAGCAACCGAGGGCGAAGCAATCAACAATGCTACAATTAATGCCAATAATAATATCGGTATGTTCGCTGACGGCGGAATTGTTACCAACGGCAGCAGCGGAAAAATCAATGCCGGTTCCGGCGCTTCTTACCTGATGCTGGCGGAAAACGGCGGCACGGCAAATAACAAAGGCACCCTCACCTTCAGCGGTTCAGGCTCTGCTTTGCAGGCCAAAGGGGCTACCGTCAACAACACAGGTTCAATTACCGCGACCGGCAGCGGAAACGGCATGGCGGCAGACGGAACATCTTCCGCCGGAGCGAATGCTGTCAACAGCGGCACCATTACCGTCAACAGCGGCAAAGGCATGATTGCAACCTCTACAACGATAGATACGACAGTCACCAATGCGGCTGGCGGTGTCATCACCGTCAACAGCAACGGCGGTGTCGGCATGTATGCCGACGGATCGCATGCCCGCGCCATTAACCTCGGTACCATTAACATTAAAGGAACTTCGTCCACTTCTTACGGGATGAAGGCCGTCAACGGCGGTTCGGTTGAAAATGCCGGAACGATTAATATGGCTGCCGGTTCGGCCGGAACAGGCATCTATGTTGACGGGAAATCCACTTTCTACAACAATGCTTCGGGTAAAATCGTTTTTGCCGGCGGACAAACGCAAAGCGGAACCATTACCGGCGACACCTCGGCCGGCAGCGTTGACATTTGCGATGACGGCGGCAGCTGCGCCAACAAGTTTATTCATCTGGAACAAGGCGCAACTCTGCAAAACAGCGGCACTATGGTAACGTCCGCCTCGTTCAAACTTAACGAAATGGGCGGCGGCAGAGTTCTGCTTGCCTCAACCGGAACAATGGTCGCCGGCAACGAAATCAGCGGCGATTTATATGCCGTCAGCGACCGGGCGATGCTGGAACAGGGACAGAAAGACGTTTATGTTAACCGGAATGCTTTGACGGCCAGTGAAATTGACGTCAACCTGATGTCCGCTTCGCCGATGTGGGAAGTCTCTCTGGTTGACAGCGCGGAAGATTCTGCCGACGATGCGGCGGCGCAGGCTGAAGACGAGCCGGCCGTCGAACAGCCGACAGTCAAAGACGAAGATGAGGCAGACAACGACAGCAGCACTTCCGACAAACCGTCCAGCGAAAAAGACATCGTTTATAACCGTGTCGCTTTCTCGAATCTGGTTAATAATGCCAGCCAGGCGGCTTATTTGGAAAGCAATTATGCTATCCGCAACACAATTTATGACGGTATGATTACGGCCGGCAGCATGGAAGAATTCAATCAGGCTTTATACAGTAATCTGGGGCTTGACTTAATTCCCAATTTTGCCAAACAAAATATGGATATTCTCCGCAATGTCAACCGTCAGGTCAACAGTGCCGTATTCAACAACAATGACACGAAAGAATTCCGTGTTCATGTCGGCTATGACTATTTTGAGCGCGAACAGGACGGCACCAACGGCCTGAGCGGTTATGAAGACGAGGCCCACACCGGTTATGCTTTGTTTGACAAGAAATATAACGCCAACTTCCGTTACGGCCTCGGCGCCAGCTTCACCAAATACAGCAGTGATTATGACAACGGTGCGGAACGTGATGAAGTCATTGCCCAAATTATGGCACCGTTGATTTTCGAAACCGACAGCACCAAGGTTGTTTCGATGCCGAGAATCGGTATGGGCTGGGGTGAATATACCCGTTATGACCATACCGGGGAATATAAGGCCGATACCCGTAATTATTACTACGGTATCACTAACGAAGCGCGCCATGAACTGGATATGGGCCTGCTGACGTTGGAACCGGTGGCCGAATTCAATATTATCGGCCTGTATCAAGGACGCACCAAGGAAAATATCCGGGTTGATTCCGGCAATAACCTTTCCGTTGAGGGCGGACTCGGCTTATATGCCAAGAAGAGTTTCAAACCCATGGGTGACGATGAACTGAACATCCGTCTGGGCGGAACTTATTATCATGAGTTTAACAACCCCTATCAGGCAGTCAGCGCCGGTATTGTCGGACTGCAGGGACGTTATCACATGAACAGCTATGAGACACAACGCAACCGAGCAGTTCTGTCCAGCCGTTTCGATTATAAACGCGGCAAGTTCAATTTCTATCTGGAAGGCAGCCGCTTTATCGAAGACGACAGCACCTATTCGGTCAACGCCGGTCTGACATATGCTTTCTAAATATCGACAAGCCCCTTAAATAAGGGGCTTTTTATTTAGGGAGTTTAGCCAAAAATAAAGGGG
>OIWL01001854.1_pt1 | contig 20168 bp, 15 predicted proteins | sample 1587561 | NCBI WGS metagenome assembly OIWL01 (sample SAMEA3888903, study PRJEB22519) | human gut metagenome | biome: human gut; feature: human-associated habitat; material: faeces | place: Denmark | collected 2010 | reverse complement strand
CTGTCCGATCCTGCTCTTATCATAATGAATTTCTTTAGCCCTTATACAGCCCGAACAGCTTCAGCAGTTTCTGCCAGAAAGTCAGCGCCACGGGGGCGGCCTCCGGCTCTGCCGCCGGGGCTGGGGCCTCGATGGCCACCGTCTGCAGGGCGAACTGCACGGCGGAAACATCGGTGTTCTCGGCAGAGGTAAAGCTCTGCACCTCGCTGCTGCCGTTCAGGCCGGCCAGCAGGCTGTCCAGCTGGTCGCCCATGTCGATCCCGGAAACATTGCTGCGCAGCTCTCCGGTGCCGGCCGTCAGCCGGGCGGCACCGTCGGTCAGCTGCTGCACTCCGGCTTTCAGCTGGGCCACACCGTCGGTGTAGGCGTTCAGGCCGCTGTCCAGCTGGCCGTACCGGCTGGCCAGCTGGTTCACGCCGTCGGTCAACACCGAAAGGTTGCCCAGCATCCCGGTCAGGGCATTGGCCAGCTGACGCACCCCGGCATCGAACTGCCCGTACTGGCTGTTCAGGGTGCTGCTGCCCGCGTGCAGCTGGGCCACACCGGCGTGCACCGTGTTCAGGTAGGTCTCCATCGCGTCGATGTTGGCGCTGGACCCCTTCAGCAGCAGGATGACATCCTTGAGCTGGGGCATCACCCTGGCCAGCTGTTCCAACTGCTCCATAGCTTTCGCGTTGCCGTCCTTCAGCTGGTCCAGGTCCAGCCCGTTTTCCTTCAGGATGGCCTTGTAAGCGTCGTAACTCACCTGCTCATCCAGCTGGGCGGCACCGGCGTCCAGCTGGGCAATGCCGTTCTGGATCTGGGTGGAGGCGTCCAGCAGGGTGGTGAGCTGGTCGGTGGAGGCCGACACGCCGTTCAGGGCGGTCTGCATCTGGGTCAGGGCCGCCTTGACCTTGGCGGACCCGCCGGTCAGCTCGCCGGACTTGCCGTTCAGGGTGTCAAGACCCGCCTGCACCTGGGCAATGCCGTCTGCCAGCGCGTTGGCACCGTCGTCCAGCTGTACCGAACCGCTCTGCAGCCGGTCCAGCATGCCGGTCAGGTCGGCCCCGTCCAGGTCGAGGTTCAGCCGGAGCTTCACGCCGTTCAGCGAGATGGCGTTCATGGCAAAGTCGGTCACGTCGGCGGTCACGGTCACGTCGCTGTCCGAACCTGGCAGCAGGATGTAGGAGAGCTGCTTGTTGCTGCCCACATTGGCCATGGTGGCCCCATCAGCCACGATGTTCTGTGCCCGGTCGGTGTCCAGCGTCATGGTCACCTGCAGGGCATACTGGTCAAAGAAATCTCCGGTGCAATCCGGGTTGCGGCTCACCTGCAGGCGGATGGTCAGCGCGCCGCTTTTGCCGCCCAGCTCTTCCGGGGCGATCTCGGCCCCGTCCAGCGTGTAGGTCAGCTTCACGAGCCACGGCAGCGCGGTGGCGGTGTCCATGGTGCCCTCATAGTAGAGCTTGCCGTCCTGTGCCATGGTGGCGGTGATGGTGTCGCCGCTGTGCTCCAGCGGGTCGGTGGTGGTCATGTTGCGCACGGCGGTGTAGCGGCCGTGGTCGGTGACGGTGTCCCCCGCCTGCACGGCAAAGCTGTTCACGGCATACACGCCGGTCATGGTGCCGGACGCATCCAGATTGGCATAGATGACCTCTTCCTTGGCGGAGGCCGCAAGGGCCGGCAGGGCCGCCCCGGCCAGCAGGCAGCCTGCCAGCACCAGCGCCGATGCCCGGCGCACAATCTTCTGTTTCATCTCGTCAAGCCTCCTTCGGCTGTTTTTTCGGTTTGATGATGAGCGGGTCGGCCAGATACAGATAGCCCGGCAGAGCCAGCAGCACGATGGCCAGCGACACCAGACCGCCCACACCCAGGAAGTTGCCCAGCTGGCCCAGCAGCTGGTTGGTGGAGATGGCCCCCATCAGGAAGCCCACCACCGCCAGCGCACTGCCCGTGGTGATCACCGAGGTGGTCACGGTGGACACGGTAGCGGCAATGGCCTGCTTTTTGTCCAGCGTCTCGCGGAACTCCTGATACCGGTCCGAGAACAGGATGGCGTAGTCTACCGTCGCACCCAGCTGGATGGTGCTGATGATGAGGTAAGCAATGTAGAACACATGGCGGCCCCGGAAATACGGGATGGCCAGATTGATCCAGATGGCCGTCTCGATGCTCAGCACCAGAATGACCGGCAGCAGCAGCTGACGCTTCATGAGCAGCAGGATCAGGAACACGGCGCCGATGGCCAGCAGATTCACCTTGACCATGTCGGCGGTGATGGTGTCCATCAGGTCGTAGGTGCTCACGCCCTGCCCGGCCAGATCATACGCATCCGGGTAATACTGCTGCACCGTGGCACGCACTTTTTCCACCAGCGCAAAGGCCGCGTCGCCCTCGGTGTCGGCGTTCACGGTGAGCACCATGCGGGTGTAGCCGCCGGACGCCAGCAGTTTCAGGGTGTCCGGGGGCACGAACTCCGGCGGGATGGATGCGCCCGCGTTGTCCACATAGGACAGGATGCCCGTCACCTCCGGGATGGCGTGCAGCGCATCCGAAAGCTCGGCCTGGGTGGCGGTGTCGCCCTCCGGCACCAGCACCACCCAGGTATCGCTCTTGCCGAACGTCTCTTCGATGGCGGCGGTATCGGCACCCAGACGGGTGTTGGTTCCGAACATATGGGCGGCACCGTAGTAGTATTCGTTGTTGTTGGAGGCCAGATAGCTGGGCACCATGATGACGGCCAGCGCCAGCGCCGCCGGCAGCATGATGCGGGACACAAACCGCCCGAACTTGTCAAAGCTGGGCAGCAGAGGCTTGTGGTGGGTCTTATCCATCCACGGGTAACACACCAGCGTCAGCGCCGGTATGAAGGTGAACACGGTGACAAGGCTCAGCACCACGCCCTTGGCCAGCGCAAGGCCCAGGTCCGGGCCGATCTGGAACTGCATGAGCACCAGCGCCAGAAAACCGATGACCGTGGTCAGGCCGCTGGACAGGATGGACCCGGTGGATTTGCACAGGGCCTCCACCATGCAGTCCTCCGCGCTGGCGTCCGGGCGCGCGGCCCGGCACTCGGCAAAGCGGTGGATGAGGAACACCGAGTAATCCAGTGACACGGCCAGCTGCAGGATGCTGCCGGCGGCGTTGGTCACAAAGGAAATGGTGCCGAACATCAGGTTGGTGCCGTTGTTGATGAGGATGGCCGCCCCCAGACCCGCCAGCACCAGCAGCGGCTCCACCCAGGAATCGGTGGTCAGGATCAGGATGAACAGCACATACACCACCGCAATGGCCGCGATCTTGGCCACCTCAGTGACGGTGGAGTTGGTAGCCACAGCAGTGGACACCGCGGTCCCGGCCAGGGCATTGTCCTCCCCGATCAGGTCCTGAATGGCCGCCACAGCCTCCAGACGGTTCGCATCCTCCACCGTCACGGTAAACAGCGCGCAGTTGTCCTTATAATAGGTCTCCACCGTGGCGGTGTCCTGCATCTGCAGCGGCACGGTCACGTCCAGGCTGTCGTCCAGCCAGGTCACGGCCTCCACGCCGTCGATGGCGGCAAGTTTTTCTTTGTAGTCCAGCGCCTCGGGCACCGTGACGTCCCGCACCATGACCCGCATGTTGGGGATGCCGCCGGTAAAGGCGCTGTTCATCTGCTCCAGTGCAATGGTGGAGGGTGAGTCCGGCGGCAGATAGTCGTTGATGTCGTAGTCCACCTGCACCGCCCGGGAAGCAAACACGCTCAGCACGGCGGCCAGCACGAACGCGGCCAGCACCGCTCTGCGCCGGTGCACGATGGCGGTATAGAATCGTTTCAGCAAAACAGGAAAACTCCTTTCCGGAAAAATCAAAACTGTTTATCATTCTAACAGGTCTGATAAAAATGGAAAAGAGATATTTTATGAATTTTCGCTTTTGGGCGTATTTTTTGCTCTTGACAAATAAATGGATTCTGCTATACTTTTTTTCGGTCATCGGAGGACCGTTTCCAACGTAATTTGGACGGGCCGGATAAGATGCCGTGCAGACAGCGCCCCGCCGGAGGCTTCCTTGCCGTAGTGAGGAAGAAGAGGAAGGCCGGGCGTGCACTCACGGAGCTTATCCGGCCCGTTTTGTTTCCTGTCGAAAGGAGTTTTTCGTGTCCAAGCAAAAAATCCAACTGTCGGATCACTTTACCTACCCGCGCCTGCTGCGGTTCGTGCTGCCCGCCGTGGGCACCATGCTGTTCACCTCCATCTACGGCATCGTAGATGGCCTGTGCGTGTCCAACTTTGTGGGCAAAACGGCCTTTGCGGCGGTCAACCTGATCATGCCGCTGCCCCAGCTGCTGGCCACCATCGGCTTCATGCTGGGTACCGGCGGCAGCGCCATCGTGGGCATCACGCTGGGCGAGGGCGACCAGAAAAAGGCCGACCGCTACTTTACCATGTTCCTGCTGGCCGCCGCCATCTCCGTCTCGGTGCTGGCCGTGCTGGGGCTTGTGTTGCTGCGGCCCATTGCCATCCTGCTGGGTGCCAAGGGCGAGCTGCTGGACTACGCCGTGCGCTACGGCCGCATCCTGATGCTGTCGCTGCCCACCTTTGCGCTGCAGAACATGTTCCAGAGCTTCTTTGTCACCGCCGAAAAGCCGCACCTCGGCTTTTACTTCACGGTGGCTGCCGGCTGCACCAACATGGTGCTGGATGTGCTGATGGTGGGCGTCTGGGGCTGGGGCGTAGAGGGTGCCGCCATTGCCACCTTCCTCAGCCAGATCGTGGGCGGCCTGCTGCCGATCTTCTACTTCCTCGACCACAAGAATACCAGCCGCCTGCACCTGCGCAAAACGCAGCTGTACAGCAAGGTGCTGCTGGACGCCTGCATCAATGGCTCCTCCGAGCTGATGACCAACCTGTCCATGTCGCTGGTGAACATCCTGTACAACTACCAGCTGCTGCGCCTTGCCGGGGAAAACGGCGTGGCCGCCTACGGCGTCATCATGTACGCCTGCTTCCTGTTCATTGCCGTGTATGTGGGCTACGCCTTCGGCAGTGCGCCCATCGTCAGCTTCCACTACGGTGCAGGCAACCGTGCCGAGGTGCACAACCTGTATGAAAAGAGCCTGCGGCTCATTGCGGTGGTGGCCGTCACCCTGACCGCCGCATCCATGGTCATCATCCCCTATGTGGCACGGTTCTTCGTGGGCTACGACCCGGAGCTGCTGACCCTGACCAGCCGGGCCTTCCGGCTGTACGCCCTGAGCTTTGTCATCATGGGCTTCAACGTGTATGCCTCCTCCTTCTTCACCGCGCTGGGCGACGGCGTGACCAGTGCGCTGATCTCCTTCCTGCGCACGCTGGTGTTCCAGATCGCGGCGGTGCTCATCCTGCCCGCCATTCTGGGCATTGACGGCATCTGGCTGGCCGTGACCGCCGCCGAACTGGCCGCCCTGGCCGTGAGCGCGGCCATGTTCGTCACCAAAGACAAGGTATTCCATTACCGCAAGGCGTAACCTTCTCCCCTGCTTTTTGCGAAACGGCGAAAAGCAGGGGATTTTTTTGGTGATTCTGGCTCTGCCGCCGGGGCGAGAATCGTGCTAGAATGGGCATAGCTTTTATTCACCGTTTTGTGAGGAAGAACTATGACGTTATTTCTGACCAGCAGCCCCAGCGGCTGCCCCTTTGAGCCCGGCCCAGCCATTCCGGTACTGGACAGACGCAATCATTTTCTGGAAAACCTGCGGGCCGTGTGGCCGGACCACCCGGTGCGGGGCCTTGCCATCGCGGCAGACCCCCACGCTTACGCCCAGAACGACGAGATGTGCCGGGTGTTCCTGCAGAGCTTTGCGGACGCCCACCTGCCCCTGACCGAACTTGTACCCTGCGACGCCCGCAATCAGGAAGAGATCGGCACCCTGCTGCCCCGCAGCGGCTTTGTGATGCTGTGCGGCGGCCATGTGCCCACCCAGAACCACTTTTTTGCCCAGCTGGGCCTGCCGGGGCTGTTCCACAATTACCACGGCATCGTGCTGGGCGTGAGCGCCGGCAGCATGAACGCCGCCCGGCTGGTGTATGCCGCCCCGGAGGAGCCGGGCGAAGCCGCCGACCCCGGCTACTGCCGCTGGCTGAACGGCCTTGGCCTGACCGAGACCCGCATCCTGCCCCACTACCAGTTCATCCGGGATCACATCCTGGACGGACAGCGGATGGAGGACATTGCCCTGGCCGACAGCAGAAAACGGCATTTCCTCGCCCTGCCGGACGGCTCCTACCTGATGTGCTCCGACGGGCACGAAGCATTGTACGGCAAAGCCTGGTACTTTGCGGACGGCACCCTGGAGGAGATCAACGAGGACGAGGACGTTCTGCCGCTGCGATAAGCAAACAAAAAAGAAGCACGCCGCAGCGTGCTTCTTTTTTGTTTAGGATGCTCTGGCGCACACCTCATTCCGCCGACAGGCGGACAAAGGGCGCAATGGCGTTGGCGTCGCCATGGCGCACGATGGAATAGGTGATGTCGCAGTAGGGCTGGATGGCGGTGCTCTTTTCTACCGTGGAGATGAGCAGCACCTGCAGCTGCAGACGGCGGAACAGCTCCATCATGGGGCGGATGCGGTCGCTGGTCATCTTGCTGAAAGCCTCGTCCAGCAGCACCAGACGGATGCTGTTCTCGCTCTTCTGGTAGATCTGCAGCAGGGATGCGCAGATGGCCACATAGAAGGGTGCCTGATTCTCGCCGCCGGAGGAGTCGCGGCTGACGCGGGACAGGTATGCCTGCTGGCCGGTGACCCGGTTGGTGACCTTGATGTCGTAATCCAGATAGGTGCGGTAGTCCACATAATCCGACAGGGTGGTGGTGCCGGTGCGGCCCTCCTGCCGGGCACGGGTGTTCTCGTCCACATCCGCCATGATCTTTTCCATCAGCGCATCCACCTGCCGCTCGTAGGCGGGGTCGGCGGTGGCGGCAAGGTTGTCCAGCGAGTCGCCCTCGGTCATCTGCTGGTTGCCCTTGTCCACGATGACCTGATAGAACGCAGCCAGCTGCGGGTCACGGCTGGGCTCCAGCTCAAAGCGGTAGACTTCTTCGCCGTAGGTCAGCTGTTCCATCACCTTGTTCAGCTCCCGGAACTGCCGCCGGGCATTGAAGATGTCGTCCTTCATGCGGAAGAGGATGTCCTTGCGGAAACGGTCCTTGCAGTCGCGCTGGGCCTGCTCCAGACGGGCGGCGTAGCGTTCCAGGTCGATGCGCACAAGGCTCTCGTGCTGGGCACGGTACTGGTCCAGCCCCGCCAGACCCAGCGGGTAATCACAGACGTAGTGCTCGTTGTAGGCCTTCTGGGCGGGTTCCAGCGTGCCGGTGAGGTAGGCCGTCAGGGCATCGTCCAGCCGGGCCTGTGCCTTTTCGGCGGCCTGTGCGGCGGCTGCGGGCTTGTCGGCCGGAGCAAGGGCCTGCATCCGGGTGCGGGCCAGCGGCTCCAGCAGCGGATGGGCCGCAAAGAACTTCCGGGCCGCGTCGGCGCTCTGCTGTGCCGTCTCCCCGGCCTTTTTCTGTTCGGCTTCGCAGGAAGCGATCTGTTTTTCGCACACGCGGATGTCGCCGCCCACCTGCTCCACAGCGGTGCGGGCGGCTTCCCAGGCGGCTTCCCGCGTTTCTTCCTCGCGGTACATCTCCTGCAGCAGGGGGTTCTCGCGGTATTCGGCCAGCTTGCCCTCCTGTTCGGCCACCGCATTCCGGGCTTTTTCGGCGGCGGTGCGGGCCTCCCACAGGCCGGCCAGCTGCTGCGGCGCGGTGCCGCGCTGGAAGTTCTGGTACTGGTCGTAGGCGGTTTTCAGGTTCTGCTCGGTCTGGGCGGCGGTGCGGGTGCGCTCGGCCAGAGCTTCCAGCTCTTCGGCCAGTGCCCCGGCGTGGGCGCGGCGGGCTTCCAGGCCGATATAACGCTGCGGGGTGCGCAGGCGCTCCAGCCGGAAGGGATGATGCCGCAGCAGGTCGCGGGTGGCGCTGTCCGGGTACTGTTCCAGTGTTTCAGGGGTGTCGCAGCAGACGATGCGCCGCAGGATGGTGTCGGCGTACTGGGCCGCCAGCGGGTTTTCGCTGGTGACCTGTGCCGCCAGACTGTCCGCCGGGGCAGTCTCGGCATGGCGGTTGGCCTTGCGGATGCCCGGCGTGTCCAGCAGGCTGATGGGCCCCACCTTGTCCTTCAGGGCCACAAAGGCGCTCTTGGCGGCCTCGTAATGGGCGGGCGGCACAAGGATGTCGAACCGGCGGTCGCCCAGGCAGGCTTCCACGCAGTCCTGCCAGCTCTCGTCCGCCACGGCCAGCAGCTCACAGAAGATCTTGGCGTCCGGCTGCATGCCGCGGCTCTTCAACTCCGCGTTCACGGCATCCCGCACACGGGTGGCGGCATCGCCGTGGGGGTACACCCACTTGCCGCCGGACACGGCGTCCAGCTCGGCGCGCTTGTCCGCCTGCTCTTTGCGCAGGGCGGCGGTGTTCTGCCGGGCCGCAAAGTAGGCTTCTTCCAGCGGTTTTTCCTGCGCGGCAAGCCAGTCGGTGAGCTGCGGCAGGGTGTCGGCGGTGAGGTTTTCCAGCTTCCAGCCGGAAGCAAACCCGCTGCGGCGCAGGGCCGTGAGCAGGGCTTCGGCCTTGGATGCGGCATCCTCGGCCTGCGCGGCTTTGCGGGCGGCGGCATCCTGCGCCGTCTTGCGGCGGGACAGTTCTTCCTCCATGGCATCCAGTGCCCGGCCCTCGCCGCTGGCACCGGCTGCGCTGTGGGCGGCAAGGTAGGCGCGGCGGGCTTCCGCCTCCGCGTTCTTGGCCTCGGCATAACGGGCGTTCAGGGCCTCCAGCTGGCGGTGTCCGGCGTCCAGATGGCCCTGCCACACGTCCTGTTCCCCGCCGTCGGCAGCAGCACGGGCCAGCAGGGCCGCGCCCCGGTTCACAAGGGCTTCGGTCTGCTTTCCGGCGGCTTCGCGGCCATAGTTCACGATCTCTTCCAGTGCATCGGCGCGGGTCTGGGCTTCGGCCAGCACAGCGTGCAGGTTTTCCAGCTCCAGCCGGTCACCCTGCAGTGCTTCCAGATCCAGTTCCGGCTGGGGCAGGATGTACTGGTACAGAAACTCCCGGAAGTTGGGGATCTCGTCCATGCTGGTGCCCATCTGGAACACCTCATTGAACTTTTTGCCCAGCGGGCTGGACGCCCGCCCGATGCCCAGCGCCCGGCAGATGCGGTCACGGGCTTCGCTGGGGCTGCGGGTGTAGGAGAGTCGGCCGACGGCGGGCTTGAAGTCCTCCTTGGCGCTGGGGGCACCGGTACGCGGGTCGATGAAGGGCAGCTGTTCCAGCGTGCAGCCGTCCTCGGAGAGGTACCAGGTCTGGTCGCCGGGGTGCAGCTCCTGCATGGGGCCTTCCGACTCCACCCGCACCGCGATGACAAAGGGGGTGCGCTTGAGACTGTCGTAGAACTCCGCCCCGATGTAGGCCACGGTATGGCCGGGGCGGCGGTAAGCGTTTTCCCCGCGCTGCTTAGCGTGGACCGAGCCCTGCAGGGTGCGGCCGCTTTTTTTATTGCCCAGGGCATTGAAGTTGCGGTTGGTGGTCAGGCAGTAGCGGATGGCATCCAGAATGGTGGTCTTACCCACGGCGTTCACGCCGATCATATAGGTCAGGCGGGCGCAGTCAAAGGTGACGTTTTCAAAGTTGTGCCAGTTGATGAGTTTCAGGCGTTTGAGTTCGATCATGCTTCTGCCTCCCCTGCTTCGGTGTCTGCGCCCTCCGGGCGCTCGTACAGGCCAAGCTCGGTGCGGGTGCGGGCGCTCTCGGCGGCGGCATCCGCAAGGTCGGCATCCGGCAGCGCCAGCAGCACCGTGGGGAACACCTCGATGCGGCTGTCCAGCCCGGAGAGCCGTCCCACCGGCCGCGCCAGATTGTACCGGCGCAGGGTGCGCATGAGCTTTTCCAGCGTTTGCTGATCCAGTTTGCGGGGCAGGTTCATCTTTTGCAATTCGGTCTGCACCTCTTCCACCGTGACCAGCACCTCGTCTGCGCTGGCGGCAAGGCTTTCCCGCTTTTGCAGGTACAAAAGCCGCAGCACCAGCAGCAGGATGCTTTCGTACTTGAGCAGCCGTGCCTGACTGCCCTCGTGCTCGTTGACCAGCGCCGCCGCCTGCATGGGTGCGGGGTACAAAAGCACCGCGTAGCCCAAGGGTTTGAACACCGCCCGCACCTCGTTGAGGTGATCCTGAATATACAGATATTTTGCCCGCTGTTCCTCTACACAGCCCAGAACGAAGCAGTGGTTGAGCAGATAGTTTGCGGTCTCTTCCAGCAGATCAATGGTTGCCATCCGTGTTTACCTCCTTGCGGCGGGTCAGGACAAAATCCTGAAACCGGAAGCCGCCGCGCTCCACCCAGTTTCCGGTCAGGGTGATATCATACTCCCGGTGCGGCGACTGGGAATAGGTGTGCAGGCCGATGATGCCTGTAAAATCGTTCGGGTATTCCTCCACAAGGGTGGAAGCGTTCACCTGCCCGCGGGCAGCCAGTGCCTGCCGCGCCAGCAGCGCCACGTTTTCCTCGGTGACGGCAAGGCGGGCGTAATCCAGCAGCAGCTGCTGCTCCTGCCGCAGCCGGTCGGGGTCAAGAGGTTCGGTGCGCACCGGGGCAAGGGGCGCTTCGGTGCGGGGCGCGGCGGGGGGATACAGCGGCTTTGCGCCGAACACTGCCGCCGGGTACAGGTGCAGCCGCGCCGCCACCGGGCCGTCGTCCGGTTCAAACAGCTGCTCCGGGCTGCGGATGTCCTCCGCATAGCGGCGCAGCAGGGCGGTGACGCTGCCCTGCGCCGAGCGGTCGCTCAGCAGCAAAAACTGTGCCCGCTGCACCGCACGCTTGCGGTAGCGGATGTGGCTGGCGTCGATCTCCTTCATCAGGGTGCTCATCTCTTCCAGCGCGTCCCGCTGCTGCTGGATAAGGGCACGCACCCGGGGCGCCGCCTCGCCGGGGGCGCAGTGCTCCACCCGGGCGTAATCCAGCGCTAAGCGCGGCAGCTGGTTCTGCTCGCAGTCGTCCAGTTCTTCTTCCAGATAGGCGCGGTAATTGAACAGGTTATCGCTGGTTTTAAAGCGGTGGTACGCCGCTGCCACCACCTTTTCCTCGTACTGATCGAACAGTTCCAGCACCTCCTGCGGGGTGCGGTTATGGGTCAGGCGGTCGATGTAATGCCCGATGGAAGCGTTGAGGGCGCGCAGGGACTTGTTCAAAGTTTCAAGGTCTGCCGCCACCTCCCGCAGCACGTTCTCGTAGGGGCTTTTTTCCTGCCCGATGCTGCCCAGCAGCTGCCACGCCTTGTACAGCTTGCCGGTATAGGTGACCACCCGGGGGTTCAGTATTTCTTCCAGCGCGTCCAGCAGCGGGGTGACCTCCGGCATAAAGGCAAGGGTCGGCTCGCTTTCATAACTGCCGGGCTGCTCCTCCAGCCAGCCGGTGCGGCGCAGACGCAGCAAAAAGCCCACCGCCAGCGTGTGGGGGTCGCGGGTGGGCTGCTCCTCCTCGTCACCCGCACCGTCGGCGTCCAGCGCCAGCGGCTTTGCCAGCGCGGCAAAATAATCCTCGGCGCGGGAGACGGCTTCGGCGCGGGAAATGCTGTAATCTGCCGTATGGCGGCACTCCTCCCAGAGCAGCAGCAAAAGCTCTGCATAAAACGCCCGGTTGGGCCCCGCCAGCGGGCGGAACAGCCGTGGGCTGACCAGTTCAAACAGCTGCATGGAAACGTCCTTTCTGTGTAAGTTCGATACCCTTTTATTGTACCACAGCGGGCGGGGTTTGTCACAAAAAGGCGAAAAAAAGCCCCGGGGAGCGGGGTGCTCCTCGGGGCGGGGTGGGGTTCAGTTCTACGGGGTGGTGTTGGTCAGCTCAAAGCCGATGGCAACATAGGTCTTGCCGCCGATGGTCTTTGCTCCGACCCCCAGCGCGGTAAGCTCCAGCGTTATGCCGTTTTTCTTTGCAGCCTCGATCTCCTGCTCCACAGCATAATACAGGGTGCGGAGACTCATTTTGTCCGGCGTGATGTTCGGCGTGTTTGCAGCCTCGTAGAAAAGCGGCACAAAGGCATTCGGCTTGCTTCTTTTTGCATCATAGCAGAGCTGCACCTGCCGCACCACGGTCTTTTCGTCACCTTCTGTTTTGCAGCGTGCACTGCCGGTCAGGCTGTCCGCGCCATGTTTCTCCTCGATGTGCTCGATGGCCAGCCTCTTGATGTCGGCATCGTTTGTAACCGCTTCCCCGTTTTCAAGTTCCTTCTCGAATTTCGTTTTCAGCGCTTCCTGATAGGCGCTTTCCACCTTGGGATCAAACTCGGGGTTGCCGGGGTCGCTGTCGCTGCAGGCGGTGAACAGCGCCAGTGCCATGATACCGGCCAGCAGAACAGCCGCAAGACGCTTGATCTTTTTCATGCAATGCTCCTTTTATAAAATGCAGGGGCCCATGCGGATGCACAGGGCATTCTGCTTTCATTTTACAGCAGCGCGGCAGGGTTCGTCAATGGCAAGTGTGCCTGTTTTTTGCCGGGATTTTTGGGCAGAGCGCAAAAAAGCCCGGGCGGGGCAGGACGATTTGGAATGCGCGCCGCGTGCGCTTTGCGCATAAGCAGCGGAAAAATTATTTTAAATTTGCAATGCCGGAAAATCTGCGGATTTTCCGGCATTGCCTTTTCACGGGGAGGGATTCAGGACGAAAAAAGCCCCGGAGGGCGGGTGCTCTCCGGGGAAGAAAGGACTGACGAGTCTTTACTTATTGCCCTTGTAGGCAATGTTCTTCATCTTAATTGCAATTGCAGCGTAGCTGTCCCCCTTCTCATTGGTTCTGACAACGACAGCTACCTTTGCCCATTTGCCATCGAACTTCACGTTGCTATTGGTCTTTTCGATTTTGCCGAATTCGTTAGTGATACTTGTGATCAGTTTCGCCACGTAACCCGCAGTCTCATAGCTTGCCGACAGGGTAACAGTCACATACTCCTTTGGCTCCTTGATTCCATCTGTGTCAAACTTAACCGCGAGGTAGCCAAACAAACTGGAGTTTGCCTCGAACCGGATTCGGTCATCCAGCAGTTTTGCGGTCTTTTCATAGAGATCGCTGTCATTCTCGACCATGCCGTCCTTGTCACACAGACCAGTAGCCTCGGTTCTCTGACCGAGCTGTTTCCGGATTATCTCTTCCTTCTGCGTAGTCGTGGTCGTATCAGCGCCACAGGCGGTGAACAGTACCATAGCCATCACACCTGCCAGCAGCAGGGCTACGAATTTTTTCAGGTTCTTCATAAGGGTATCCCTCCAATCAGCTTGTTTGTGGTTATGTTTCTTTTTTCTCGAAAGGCTTTCGCAACCATCGTTGCCTTTCTGCCCTGATTATATCCGACACCTGACGGTTTTGTCAATCGGGAATATCGCTAAACTTCCTGAAGCAGTTTCGTGAAAATGATGAAAATAAGCGGGATTTGTTGCAGTTCTGGTATATTCCGGAATAAAGTCTGTCTACAATTCACAGAATCATCTTTTCCCTGCCCCGGCGGCGCAGTTTTGCCGGGTGCGGAAGCGCTTAAATTTGGACATATGTTGTGCTAAGGCGTTAACTCCCTCAGACGCGGCTTGCGCCGCGCCAGCTCCCTCTGGGAGGGTTTCCCCATTATTTTGCTCTTTTACACATTTTCACCACGTTTTAGTGGTAAAATCATGTCCAGATTGAAACGAACTTGGAGGAAGTACCCATGCAACACTGTCCCGCCCGCGCGGCACAGCGGCTGGCGGCGGCAGTTCTGGCGCTGGTTTTGCTGCTGTGCGCCTTTTTGCCCCATGCCCACGCCGCTGAACTGAAAGAGAAAAACGGCATCCGGCTGCTCAGCTTCGACACCAGCCACATTCTTTCCATCGGCAACCAGACCTCCGGCAAGTGCAGCCTGTACGCGCTGCGCTACGCCCGCACCATTCTGGACGGCAAGGTGTGCTCCGGCAGCGGGATGTGGTCGAACGGTGCGGTGTGGTCCGCAGCGGGCTACACCGGGTACTCCGGCACCCGCGCCGAGTGCCTGAAAAAGCTGTACAGCGAGCTTTCCGCCGGGCATCCGGTGATCGTGCACCTGAAAAACACCACGGTCAGCGGGGTAAAGCGCCACACGAACCGCACCTCTACTTATGAATACCACCTGACTTCCTCCGGCTGGAGCGAGGTGAACTACCCCCACATTGCCACCAGCAGCACCTACGGACACTGGGTATGCGTGGCGGGCATCTCCCCCACCGCCGACCCGGAAAACCTGACCGAGAGCGACTTCTACGCCCTCGACCCCGCCCGGGTAACGGCAAATGGACGGCTTGCCGTCACCCGCCTGCTGGATCATACCCTGTGGGTGGAAAACTCTCCCCTCAAGGTGCTGGGGTAAAAATATCATATGATAAAACAGAACGCCTGACACCGCAGTGTCAGGCGTTCTGTTTCTATTCCGTTCCTTAATATCCCTTCACCGAGAACCCGCGCTCCCACGGGTCGGGCGGGATATCCTTGCTGCGGATGCCGGTGATCTGGATATAGTCGCTTTTCTGGATCATGGCGAACAGAGAGATGAATTTGTCCGGGTCGCCCTGCACTTCCAGCGTCACGCTGCCGTCATCCTCGTTCTGCACCCAGCCGGTCAGGCCGAGGGTCTGCGCGGCGTACCGCGCACGGTAGCGGAAGCCTACCCCCTGCACCTGCCCGGTGATGGTGTAGCGCCGCCGCTCCGTGCCTTCCGGCAGCGCGGGCGGGGTGCGATCCTTTTTGGAAAGAAAATCAAACACAGCGGTGTCCCTTTACAACTCCTGATAAGCGGTCATCAGGGCGGGAATGAACTGCTTTTTGCGGCTCACCACGCCCGGCAGCGTCCAACTGGCATCGGCGGCGGGCTGGGTGTCGAAGCCATCCGTCAGCACCTCGGCGGCGTAGCGCCCGTTGCAGATGACCACGCTCTCCTCCTTGGGCACGTCGGTCAGCAGCATATAGATATCCTCCACGTTCTGCTTGTTGCGTGCTTCCTCGAGATAGGGCTTCAGCAGCGCCTCGGCGGCGGTCAGGTTCTTGCGGGTCATATAGCTGCCCTGCGCCACGCCAAAGCGGATATCACCGCACATGAACACCTTGAAGTCCTGCAAGAACACTTCCTCGGCGGTCTTGCCGTCCAGCTTTTCGCCGGCTTCGAACATCTCGTTGGCAAACTCGTTGATGTCCACCCCGGCGATCTTTGCCAGACGGTTGGCGGCGTTCACGTCGATGGGGGTGCAGGTGGGGCTGCGGAATACCAGTGTATCCGAAAGGATGGCGGCCAGCAGCAGACCGGCGGTCTTTTGCGGGATGGTCACGCCGTTTTCATCGTACATCTGGGTAATGATGGTGGCAGTGCAGCCCACCGGCTGGTTGCGGAAGTACACCGGGCCGCTGGTCTCCAGACTGCCGATGCGGTGGTGGTCGATGATCTCCAGGATCTCGGCCTGATCAAAGCCCTCCACCGCCTGTGTGGCCTCGTTGTGGTCCACCAGAATGATGCGGCGCTTGCGCAGGTTGATGATATTGCGGCGGCTGATCATACCGCAGTACTTGCCGTCTGCATCCAGAATGGGGAAATACCGGTGACGCACCTTTGCCATCACGCGGGTGACGTCTGCCACCGGGGTGACGAGGGTGAACTTCATGATATCGTCCCGGGTCATGTAATAGGAGATGGGCGCGCACTGGCTGATGAGCTTTGCCGCCGCATAGGTATCGCAGGGGGCGCTCATAATGGCTACGCCGGTCTCGGCGGCGATGTGCTGGATGGTGCGGCCCACCTTTGCGCCGTTGCAGATGATGATGAGAGAAGCCTCCTTCTCGATGGCGCAGAGCTGGCTTTCGTAGCGGTTGGTCAGGATGACGATATCGCCCTTTTCCATGCTGCTTTCCAGCATTTCCGGGGTGGCGGTGCCAATGCGGATGTGACCGGTGGTGCACTCCGCGTCCTCGCTGCCCACCACCATGGTAGCGCCCAGCGTTTCCAGAATATTGCGGTAGCTGGTGCGGCTCTTGGCAAGGATGCCGGTGTCGAACAGGTCCATGTTGGCGGTGGCGATATCCTTCACCGTGATGACACCCTGCAATTCGTCCTCCCCGCTGGTCACGGGGAGGGTGTCGATCTTCTGGTCGCGCATGATCTCCCACGCCTTGCGCAGGCTGGTGGAGCCGGGGATGCCGGGCACCTGCCGGTAATCCACATCCCGGATCTTAGGGTTGACATCGGTGCACATCCGGGGCGGCGTGACCCCGAACTTTTTCAGCACAAATTCCGTTTCCTGATTCATCTTGCCCGCACGCCGGGCCTCGCAAACCAGATCGCTGGTCTTGTTTTTCAGCTCTGCATAGGCAATGGCAGAGCAGATGGAGTCGGTGTCCGGGTTGCGGTGCCCGATGACAACGACCTTGTGCGCAGTTTGCTGCATACTGTACCCCCTTATGGGTCCTCAACTTCTTATCATTTACCAAGGCAGCGCCCCTCTCCTGCACAGCGGGGCGGGCTGCAACCTTATTTTAACACAACTGTGCCCATGGGTAAAGGGCACGCAGCGCGGCAGACTGTTGCTTTTTGACATTTTCTTGTATACAACCTCTTGCATTTCGACAGCTTCCGCTGTATGATAGAAGCATTCGAGCTTTTTTGTCATTTGCAACGGAGGACAGCATGAAATCGTCCAAATTCACATCCACTCCCCTGTTTCCACGGCAGGCGCTGGTGGCGCTGCTGCTGCCGCTGATCGCGGAGCAGGCGCTCAGCGTGACCATTGGTCTGGCTGATACCCTGATGGTGTCCTCGGTAGGCGAGGCCGCCGTGTCCGGCGTAAGCCTTGTGGACAGCTTCAACACCCTGATGATCCAGATCATGAGCGCACTGGCCACCGGCGGTGCGGTGGTCACCAGCCAGTACATCGGCCATCAGGAGCCGAAAAACGCCAAGGCGGCGGCTGCGCAGATTTTATTCGTGCTGTCCAGCTTCAGTGTGCTGGTGGCGGCGGTGGTCATCGGCGGGCGGCATGCCATCCTGCGGGGCATCTTCGGCTCCATTGATGCGGACGTGATGCGCTACGCCGAGACCTACTTTCTGCTTTCGGCGCTGAGCTACCCCTTCATCGGCCTGTACAACGCCGGTGCGGCGCTGTTCCGGGCGCAGGGCAACAGCAAGATCAGTATGCTGTCCAGCTTGGTGATGAACGTGGTGAACATCGGCGGCAATGCGGTGCTGATCTACGGCTTCGGCATGGGGGTCATGGGCGCGGCGCTGGCCAGCCTTGTGTCCCGCGCCATTGCCTGCGCGGTGGTGCTGTATCTGCTGCAAAAGCCGGGCTGCGCCCTGCGGGTGGACAGCCTGCGGGCGATGGCTCCGAACGGCGGGCTGATCCGGCGCATCCTGCGGGTGGGCATTCCTGCCGGCATCGAGAACGGCATGTTCCAGATCGGCAAGCTGTCGGTCTCCAGCCTGACCTCTACCCTTGGCACGGCAGCCATTGCCGCCAACGCGGTGGCCAATACCACCACCACCTTCCTGAACATCCCCGCCAACGCCGTGGGCATGGCTGCCCTGACCGTGGTAGGCCAGTGTCTGGGCGCGGGCGAAAAGGAGCAGGCGGTGTACTACTCCCGCCGCCTGATGCTGACCGCCTACTGCGGCGCGTGGGTGATGAACCTGTCGGCCTTCTTCTTTGCCAACCGGTTCGCGGTGTCTCTGTTCAACCTCTCGCCGGAGGCGCAGGCCATGGCGCTGGACATCATGGTGTGGTTCAACATCGTTTCCCTGTTCGTGTGGCCGTCCAGCTTTACCCTGCCCAACATCCTGCGCGCTGCCGGTGATGCCCGGTTTACCATGACCGTGAGCATCGTGTCCATGTGGGCGTTCCGGGTGGGCTTCTGCTATCTGGCCGTGCTCTGCTTCGGCGGCGGGCTGCTGAGCATCTGGATGGGGATGTATCTGGACTGGGTGTTCCGCTCGCTGTGCTTCTACCTGCGCTTCCGCCGGGGCAGCTGGCTGGAGCAGAGTGTGATTTAAACTTTTAGCATCCACCCCATTCCCGGTCTGTAAAGACCGGCGAAAACGGGGTGGATTTTTCCTTTTTTGCAGGAAACCGCCGCTCTGATTCGTATTATCAGCAGAAGAACGATGGTATTTTTTACAAGTTCCACAAATTATTTTTTCAGCACTTGACAAAGTTTTCACCTTTCGTTCTTGCAATCTTCATCGTTCGGGCGTATAATTTCTCAATGCTATCGAGTTCTGCTCTTCTGCAAAAGGAGGCTATTCTATGAAACGCAGCTGGCTTGCGCGCCACCCGGTCGGGTTCATGGCGCTGTATTCTATATTTTATCTTTCCGTCTTTCACTATCTGGAGGCAAACGTCCCCCTGCGCAGCATTCTGGTGCACTGCCGTCTGGACGATCTGATCCCTTTCTGCAAATATGCGGTGATCCCCTATTTTGCATGGTTTGTGTGGATCCCCTTTACCCTGTTCTATCTGCTGTGGAAAGCCCCGCGTGAGGACTTCTGGCGGCTGTGCCTGCCGCTGTTCTCCGGCATGACCATTGCACTGGCGTGCTACGCGGTGCTGCCCACAGCGCTGGACCTGCGCCCCTACTGGGTGCCGGGCAGCGACATCTTTGCGCAGACCGTGCGCTTTTTGTACCGCACCGACACCGCCACCAACGTCTGCCCTTCCATCCATGTGTTCAACTCGGTGACACTGCTGCTGGCGTACTACCGCAGCCATATCTTTGATGCACCGCGCCGCCGCTGGATGCGTCCCGCAGCCGCTGTGCTGTGCATTTCCATCGTCTGCTCCACCGTACTGCTCAAGCAGCACAGCTGCATCGATGTGGCCTTGGGTGCGCTGCTGGCACTGGTGCTGGACAGCGCCTTTACCGCCGCCGAGCGCAGCCAGCTGCCCCAGGTGCGGAGAGCTTAAGGAAGAAAGAAAAAACGACCCCTGTCAGCGCCTTTGGCGCTGGCAGGGGTCGTTTTTTCATTTTCTTTTTTAAAACAGCCCCTCGGGCAGGCAGATATCCTGCTTGGGGACTTTTGCCCACGCAAAGTCCGGCACAAGGCTTTCCGGGGTGCGGGGCGCTGGCTCCGGCTGCAAGCCGTAGGCATAGGCAAGCTTACCGATGATCTCCGGGGCGGTGTACTTTGCCCGCAGGTTTTCAAGGCTCTGGTCGCCGTCCCGCTTGGACAGCCGCCGCCCGTCCGCTGCCAGCAGCAGCGGGCAGTGGGCAAAGCGGGGCGGCTGCAGACCCAGCAGACGGTACAGGTACAGCTGCCGCGCCGTGGAGGATAACAGGTCTGCCCCGCGCACCACCTCGGTGACGCCCATGCGGGCATCGTCCACCACCACTGCCAGCTGATAGGCAAACACCCCGTCTGCCCGGCGCAGATAGAAATCGCCGCAGTCCCGCAGCAGGTTTTCGGTGTGGGTGCCCATGCAGCCGTCCGTAAAGGTGATGGCCTCGTCCGGCACCATCAGGCGGTAGGCAGGGGCTTTCTTTTTGCGCTTTTCCGCGATCTCTTCCGGCGTCAGCCCCCGGCAGGTGCCCGGGTAGATGACGTTGCCGTCCGAGGTGTGGGGTGCGCTGGCGGCGTGCAGCTGGGAGCGGGAGCAGAAGCAAGGGTACACCAGCCCCTTCTGCTCCAGCTTGCGGTAGCTTTGGGTATAGATGTCCCCGCATTCGCTCTGGTAATAGGGCGCGTGTGCGCCGCCGGTGCTGCCGCCCTCGTCCCACGTAAGCCCCAGCCACGCAAGGTCCTGCTCCAGCAAGTCGGCGTAGACGCGGGGGCAGCGCTCGGCGTCCAGGTCCTCGATGCGCAGCACGATGCGCCCGCCCTGACTTTTTGCGCTGAGCCACGCCAGCAGGCTGCAGGCCAGATTGCCCAGATGCAGCCGTCCGCTGGGGCTGGGCGCAAAGCGCCCGGTGACCGGGCGGTTTTGGGATACAGGGACTTGGTTTTGCATGGGTGTGCTTCCTTTCGCTTTTACTGGTTTTTTCTCATTATAAGCCCTTGCTGTGCAAAGGTCAATGCGCATAAAAAAGCCGCCGCAGGCGGCAATGCCTGCGGCGGCTGTAAGGTCGGCTGCTCAGTGCAGCTCCGGCCAGTAGCCCTTGTTGGCTTCGATCATATCGTC
>OIWL01001852.1_pt1 | contig 20175 bp, 19 predicted proteins | sample 1587561 | NCBI WGS metagenome assembly OIWL01 (sample SAMEA3888903, study PRJEB22519) | human gut metagenome | biome: human gut; feature: human-associated habitat; material: faeces | place: Denmark | collected 2010 | reverse complement strand
CCCAAATTTTTGAGGCGTACGCGGTGCGTACGTTGATAAAATTCGGGTGCGACTGGCGGAAAATCGGCCGCAAAGGCAAGTGCATGAAAGACTCCGAGAGTACATCATATAAGACAGGTTGCAGACAGGTTTATTTTTCGGGGGTAACAGTGGATTTCTATATTAATGATGATACAGCCTGGCTGCGAAAAGCTGTAGGCTGGGTAGTGAATATTGTGGTAGCCATCGCCTGCGGCTGGTTTTTAGTTTATGGATTTGGAGAGCAGATCCTTATATCCGGCAATTCCATGCAGCCCCAGTTAAGTGCCCGGGATGTGGTCCTTATGAACCGTATCACCTATGTAACAAGAGATCCGGGACGCTTTGATGTGGTGGTATTTAAGAGGGAAGACGGAAAGAAAAATGTAAAACGTATTATCGGTCTTCCGGGAGAGACGGTGCAGATCAAAGATGGTCTTGTATATATTAACGGGGAAGCTTTAAAAGAAGATAAAATGGGGGAAGTATCCCTGGCAGGAAGAGCGGCAGAACCGGTGCGTTTGGGAGAAAAGGAATATTTTCTTTTAGGAGACAACCGCAGCAGCAGTGAGGACAGCCGTTTTCCAAATATTGGAAATGTAAAAAGAGAACAGATACTGGGCAAAGTGTGGTTTCGCATGCTTCCGCTGCTGAAGCTGGGCTTTGTATCGTAAAGGAGTTAAATAGTATGAATATACAGTGGTATCCAGGTCATATGACCAAGGCAAGAAGGGCAATGCAGGAAGATATCAAGCTCATCGACTTAGTGATCGAGCTGGTGGATGCCAGAGTCCCTTTTTCCAGCCGTAACCCGGATATTGATAAACTTGCAGCAGGAAAGGCAAGAATGGTCCTGTTAAATAAGGCAGATCTGGCAGATGAGGCAGAGACCCGTAAGTGGGCTCAGATGTTTGAAGACATGGGGATCCATGTAGTAAAGATCGATGCCCGTAACAAGGGAACCTTAAAGCAGGTACAGGCTGCCCAGCAGGAAGCATGTAAGGAAAAGATTGAAAGAGACAGACGCAGAGGTATTTTAAACCGCCCGATCCGTACCATGGTAGTAGGTATCCCTAACGTAGGAAAGTCTACTTTTATCAATTCCTTTGCAGGAAAAGCCTGCGCAAAAACAGGAAATAAGCCTGGTGTTACCAAGGGTAACCAGTGGATCCGTTTAAATAAGACTTTGGAGCTGTTAGATACCCCTGGTATCTTATGGCCACGTTTTGAGGACCAGCAGGTAGGTCTGCACCTGGCTCTCATTGGTTCTATTAATGATCAGATCTTAAATAAGGACGAACTGGCTTGTGAACTGATCAGCCTTTTGGAAAAAGATTATCCACAGGTGGTAAAAGACCGCTTTGGCATTGAAAATGTGGAAGAGGACCGTGTGAAAGTATTAGAAGAGATCGCAAGAAGCCGTGCCTGCCTGATGAAAGGCGGGGAATTAGATCTTGCGAGAGCTTCTGCATTGCTTTTAGATGATTTCCGCGCAGGCAAATTAGGCCGTATCAGCCTGGAAAAGGCAGAGGATTACAAAGACAGGATCAAGGTGAAATAAATGGCCAGAGAGTTAAAAGGGGAAAAACTGGAAAAAGAGCTTTTAAGGCTGGAAGAAATGAAAGCCTATGAAAAAGAAAATGCCCAGTATGAGCTGATCTGTGGTATTGACGAAGCCGGAAGAGGACCTTTAGCAGGTCCGGTAGCAGCAGGAGCTGTTATCCTTCCAAAGGACTGTCAGATCTTATATCTGAATGACTCTAAAAAGCTTTCTGAAAAGCGCAGGGAAGAGTTATTCTTGGAGATCAAGGAAAAGGCTCTTGCCTGGAGTGTAGGAATTGCCACACCGCAGCGCATCGATGAAATCAATATCCTGCAGGCTACCTATGAGGCTATGCGTGAGGCAATCAAAGGACTTGGCGTACAGCCGGGACTTTTGTTAAATGACGCTGTGACCATTCCCGGGATTGAAATTCCTCAGATCCCTATTGTAAAAGGCGACGCAAAAAGTGTATCTATTGCAGCAGCCAGCATTTTAGCCAAAGTTACCAGGGACCATATGATGATGGAATATGATGAGATCTATCCAGGCTATGGCTTTGGAAAACACAAAGGATATGGCACAAAAGCACATATCGAGGCATTAAAGACACTTGGCCCATGTCCTATCCACAGAGGAAGCTTTATCGGCCATTTTGTTGAAGTATAGGGGAAAATATAAAAGATTTGATGAATAAAAGAAAAATTGGCAGCCGTTACGAAGAAGCAGCGGCTGCTTTTTTGCAAAAACAGGGATTTCGCATTTTAGGGAAAAACTTCCGCTGCAGACAGGGGGAGATCGATCTGGTGTGCAGGGAAGGAAAAGAACTGGTATTTACAGAGGTAAAATACAGGTCCGATGCATCCTGCGGTTCACCTTTTGAGGCAGTAGATTTTCGCAAGCAGGAGAAAATACGGCGCACAGCCCTGTTTTATCTGTGCCGCTACGGCTATCCGGAAAATACGCCCTGCCGTTTTGATGTGGTGGGAATAACCGGAAGTAATATACAGCTGATACGAAATGCTTTTTAAACAAAGTATCCTTGTAAAGGATCTTTATATTGATTTATATAGAAAAGAGGCAGACAGATGATCCCATGGAACTATAAAAATGAGAAGAATATATTTATACAAAGGGAAGAAAATGGGGTTCCCTATCTTTCTTTTGCTGCCTTGGAAGAGACAGGCCTTGTGGTAAATGGATTTTCCACCCGTTTAGGAGGGGCAAGCAAGGGAAAATATGCTACTATGAACTTTGCCTGGAATAAAGGAGATGATCCGGCTGATGTGCTGGAAAACTACACCCGTATGGCAAAGGCATTGGGAGTTGACAGGGACCGTATGGTGGCATCCCAGCAGACCCATACCACCAATGTGCGCCTTGTGACAGAAGAAGACGCTGGAAAAGGTGTAGTGAGAGAACGGGATTACACAGATGTGGACGGACTGATCACCAATGTGCCTGATCTTACACTGGCAACCTTTTATGCAGACTGTGTGCCTTTGTATTTTGTGGATCCGAAACATAAAGCCATCGGCCTTTCCCATTCCGGTTGGCGGGGCACTGTAAACAGAATGGGACAATGTACCATAGATGCCATGAAAAAAGCCTTTGGAACCAGCCCTAAGGATCTGATCACCTGCATCGGGCCAAGCATCTGCCAGGACTGTTTTGAAGTAGGAGAAGAAGTGGCAGAGGCATTTATGGAAAGTTTTAAGCCGGAGTGGCACAATGAGATCATTGCCCCTGGAAAACGTCCGGACAAATACCAATTAGATCTGTGGCGGGCCAATGAGATCATTTTTATGGAAGCCGGGGTAAAGCCGGAAAATATCCACACTACCAATATCTGCACCATGTGCAACCATGAATATCTCTTTTCCCACCGTAAAGTTGGAAATGAAAGAGGCAATATGGGTGCTTTTCTGTGCCTTAGGTGATGTATTTTTTAAGGAAATGTCCTGGAATACTTGACCCTTATCGTGGAAAATGGTATAAAACAATAGGATAAAGGACTATTATTAGGACTATTAGGACCATTATAGGACAAAGGAGTATGCTTTCATGGCTAATAATTTTGTATTCAATGACTCTCTTCCAGTAGCACCTTTAAAGTTAGCTGCACTGGAAAGCTGCAAGGACTTTGCATCTAAGGTAGATTCTCACATCGTTCAGTTCCGCCGCAACGATATGGAGGAATTAAAGCGCCGCAAGGCAGATCTGCATTATCGCGGTTATGATGTGGACTCTTATCTGTTGGATTTTGAGTGCCCGAGATTTGGTACCGGTGAGGCAAAGGCAGTGATCAATGAGTCTGTCAGAGGTACAGACATTTTTGTAATGGCAGATGTAATGAACTACAGCATTCCTTACACTGTTTGCGGCTACACCAATCACATGTCACCAGATGACCATTTCCAGGATATGAAGCGTGTGATCGGTTCCTGCGTGGCAACTGCGCACCGCGTAAATGTAGTTATGCCTTTCTTGTATGAAAGCCGTCAGCATAAGAGAAGCAAACGTGAATCCTTAGACTGTGCTATGGCATTAGAAGAGTTGATCCAGATGGGCGTTGAAAACATTATTACTTTTGATGCTCATGACCCAAGAGTACAGAATGCCATCCCGCTGTACGGATTTGACAACTTCATGCCAACTTATCAGTTTGTAAAGACACTGTTTACTCATGATAAGACCACTCAGATCGACAAAGATCATCTGATGATCATCAGCCCGGATGAAGGCGCTATGAACCGTGCTGTATACCTGGCAAACAACCTGGGAGTTGATATGGGTATGTTCTATAAACGCCGTGACTACTCCAAGGTAGTAAACGGACGTAACCCGATCGTTGCACATGAATTCCTTGGTTCTTCTGTAGAAGGAAAGACCGTTCTTATCATCGACGATATGATCTCCTCCGGTGAGAGCATGTTAGACACCTGTAAGGAATTAAAGGAGAGAAAGGCAGCAAAGGCGATCGTATGCTGCACCTTTGGTCTGTTCACCAATGGTCTTGAGAAGTTTGACGAATATTATGAAAAGGGATATCTGGACTATGTAATTACCACCAACTTAAATTACCGTCCAAAAGAACTTTTCGACCGCAAGTGGTATCTGGAAGCTGATATGAGCAAGTACACTGCAGCAATCATCAACTCCTTAAACCACGACCGTTCCATCAGCGCATCCCTGTCTCCAACAGACAAGATCCAGAAGCTGGTACAGAGACGCCACAATGGGGAGATCTAACGACCCATCTGCGACAGCAGGCAGTGGAGCGCGATAGCGCGGGGGTCGTGAGTGTATATACTAGCAATCATCATGCCGCAAAACAGAGGGTAAATCTGCTTTGCGGCATTTTCGTGCTGTAAATCTGGTTTACAAAACTTTCTAAAATTGTTATGATGTAATGAGCGAAGGGAAAAATAAGCGACGCCGAAAGGTGGCATTTATTTTTCACGAGCCATTAACGAAGGTTCTGCCTGCGACAGCAGGCAGTGGAGCGCGTCAGTGCGTGAACCTAAGTGAACTAACGAAATACACAGAGGTTATATGAATATGAATAAAAAACTGGAAGGACATCCGATCTCAAAAGTAGATCCGGGTTCCATTGGAGAGGAACTGGAGCTGGAGCCGGGAGACAGGGTCCTTACCATCAACGGAAATCCCGTTGAAGACATTTTTGACTACGAATACTATGTAAACAGCCCGTCTATGACCATGGTGGTGCGAAAGGCCAACGGGGAAGAATGGGAACTGGATATAGAAAATGATTATGAAGATCTGGGACTGACTTTTGAAAACGGTCTGATGAGCGATTACCGTTCCTGCAGCAACAAATGTATTTTCTGCTTTATCGACCAGATGCCGCCGGGAATGAGAGAGACCCTTTATTTCAAAGATGATGATACCCGTTTATCGTTCCTTCAGGGAAATTATGTTACACTGACCAACTTAAAAGATAAAGATGTAGAGCGTATCATCCGCTTCAAACTGGCGCCCATCAACATTTCCGTACAGACGACCAATCCGGAACTGCGGTGTATGATGCTGCACAACCGGTTTGCGGGACGGGCCTTAAAGATCATTGACCGCTTATATGAAGCGGAAACTCCTATGAACGGCCAGATCGTTCTCTGCAAGGGAGTAAATGACGGGGCAGAGCTGGAACGTTCCATCAGTGACCTGTCCAAATATGCCCCTGTTATGCAGAGCGTTTCCGTAGTTCCTGTAGGACTTTCCAAATACAGAGACGGCTTATATCCATTAGAGCCTTTTACAAAAGAAGACGCCTGCGCTACTATTGATATGATCGAACGGTGGCAGAAGAAGATCTACGCAGAACACGGGATCCATTTTATCCATGCCAGCGATGAGTTTTATACACTGGCAGAAAGGGAACTGCCGGAGGAAGAACGCTATGACGGCTATATCCAGCTGGAAAATGGCGTGGGAATGCTGCGTCTTATGGCTACAGAGGTAGCAGATGCCTTAGACAAGGTAGAAGGAAATGACGAACCGGGACTGGTATCCCTTGCAACCGGCCGTCTTCCTTATCCTTATATGGAAAAATATGCTGGATGGATCCGGAAAAAATTCCCAAACAGGACCATCAACATTTATCCCATCCGGAATGATTTTTTTGGGGAGCGTATTACGGTTTCAGGTCTGATCACTGCAAAAGACCTGATCGCCCAGCTGAAGGATAAAAATCTGGGAGAATATCTCCTTCTTCCTATTAATATGTTCCGTATCGGTGAAACTGTATTCTTAGATGACTTAACAGCAGAAGATGTAGAAAAGGCTTTACAAGTTAAGATACGTATAGTAAAATCAGACGGGCAAGATTTTGTCCACGCTATCCTTGATCCATCTTCAGAGCCGGAGCCTGAACCAAAGGAAGAAGGGCTTCCTGGAGAAGAATATGGTTATGAAGGCTATGAGTTAGATGAGATATGGGAAGATGAGGATGAGTATATAGAGGACGATGAAACAGAAAGTGAAAGATAATAAGGTCGTCGGCAGCTGTGAATGCTGCGGAAACTATGTATATGATGAAGAAAATGAATACTATGTCTGCGAAGTAGATTTAGATGAGGACGATATGGTGCGCTTCTTAAAAGGAGATGTGAGAGCCTGCCCTTATTACCAGTCAGATGACGAGTATAAGATCGTGCGCAAACAGATATAGTGGTGATAAAGCGCAGGCAAAGCATGGCGCTTGACAAAGTAAGGAGGAAAACAATTGAGTAAACCGGTAGTGGCCATTGTAGGAAGGCCAAACGTTGGAAAATCCACCCTGTTCAATGTAATTGCAGGGGATACTATTTCCATTGTAAAAGATACACCAGGTGTTACCAGAGACAGAATTTATGCAGACTGTACCTGGCTGAACATGAACTTTACACTGATCGATACAGGTGGTATTGAGCCTGACAGCAGCGATATCATTCTTTCACAGATGAGAGAGCAGGCGGAGATCGCGATTGCTACTGCAGACGTGATCGTATTTATCGTAGATGTACGTCAGGGTCTGGTAGACGCTGACTCGAAGGTAGCAGATATGCTGCGCAAGTCCCACAAGCCAGTGATCCTGGCTGTAAACAAGGTAGACAGCCTTGCAAAATTCGGCAATGATGTATATGAATTCTATAATTTAGGTATCGGTGATCCGATCCCCGTATCCGGTGCTTCCCGTTTAGGTATCGGCGATCTGTTAGATGAGGTAGTAAAACATTTCGATGCTTCCCAGATGGAAGAAGAGGAAGATGACCGTCCAAGGATCGCAGTAGTAGGAAAACCAAATGTGGGTAAATCTTCTCTTATCAATAAGCTGTTAGGTGAGAACCGTGTGATCGTTTCCAATATTGCAGGAACCACCAGAGATGCAGTAGATACAGAGATCATCCACAATGGTGTTCCCTATGTATTTATTGATACAGCAGGACTGCGCCGTAAGAATAAGATCAAAGAAGACCTGGAGCGCTACAGTATCATCCGTACTGTAACAGCAGTAGACCGTGCGGATGTAGTCATTATTGTAATTGATGCAAAAGAGGGCATCACAGAGCAGGATGCAAAGATCGCAGGTATTGCCCATGAACGTGGAAAAGGTATCATTGTTGCTGTAAACAAGTGGGATGCCATTGAAAAGAATGACAAGACCATTTATCAGTATACCAATAAGTTAAAAGAAACTCTCTCTTTTATGCCATATGCAGAGTATATCTTTATCTCAGCAGAAACAGGCCAGAGACTTCCAAAACTGTTTGAACTGATCGATGCAGTGCGCCAGAACCAGAATATGCGTGTAGCTACCGGTGTGTTAAATGAGATCGTATCCGAGGCAGTTGCCATGCAGCAGCCACCGTCTGACAAGGGTAAGCGCTTAAAGATCTACTATGTGACCCAGGTCGCTGTAAAGCCGCCTACATTTGTAGTCTTTGTAAACGACAAGGAACTGATGCATTTCTCTTATACCAGATATATAGAGAACCAGATCCGCAATGCCTTTGGTTTCAGAGGTACATCTTTAAAATTCATTATCCGCGAGCGGAAAGATAAGGATAAATAGTTAATAAATAGACAATGTAGATCAGCAGGGCCTGCTGCACACAGCTTTTAAAAACAGCTGGCGCAGCAGTCCCTGAATTGCGTTTTGGTTGCAAAAGCAAATGTGCGTATTACACGGACAAATATCTATGCTAAAAAGTGTAAAAACATGTGAAAACGCAAAAAATAAAATGTGATAAAATTACATAAGGGGTATGAAAATGGAACGTCTTGTATGTTTGGCAGTGGGGTATCTGTTTGGTATCTTCCAGACTGGTTATATTTATGGAAGGGTCCACGGGATCGACATCCGCAAATACGGAAGCGGAAATTCCGGCAGTACCAATGCGCTGCGTGTAATGGGAAAGAAAGCAGGCCTTACTGTATTTTTGGGAGATTTCTTAAAAACAGTGATCCCCTGTATGGCAGTGCGCTTTGTTTTTAAAGACCAGCCGGACTATGCATATGTGTATATGCTTTATATTGGTTTAGGAGTTATCTTAGGACATAATTATCCTTTTTATCTGCATTTTAAAGGCGGAAAAGGAATTGCGGCAACAGCCGGTATCATTTTCTCAATTGACTGGAGACTGACTGTTTTATGTCTGGCGGTATTTGTACTGATCGTGGCTGTAACACGTTATGTTTCTTTAGGTTCCCTGGTGGTTTCTGTGATCCTTCTGGCATGGAATATCTACATGGGAAGATGCGGAGCTTACAGTTTAAGCGCTATTTCTTCTATAGAATATAGCGCAGTGACAGCAGTGATCGCTGCTATGGCATTCTGGCGGCACAGGGCAAATATCGTCCGTCTGATCCATGGAAATGAAAATAAGATCGGCGCAAAAAAATCATAAAAAATGGCAAAGGATGGTGGGGTTATGGCATCAGTTGGAGTAATCGGATCAGGAACATGGGGAACATCACTGGCGATCCTTTTAAACGGAAATGGTCATAAAGTGCAGCTCTGGTCAGCAGTTCCCGCAGAAGTGGAAAGTTTATCAGTAAACAGAAAGCATCCCAATTTAGGAGATACGCCAATACCGGAAGCAATTGAGATCACCGGTGACTTAAAGGCGGCTATGAAGGACAAAGATCTGTTGGTCCTGTCCGTGCCATCTGTCTACGTGAGACAGACAGCAGCAAAAATGAAACCATGGTTAAAACCAGGTCAGATCGTTACAAATGTAGCAAAGGGAATTGAAGAGGCAACTTTAAAAACTCTTTCAGAGGTCATTGAAGAAGAACTTCCAGAAGCAGAGGTAACCGTCCTTTCCGGACCGAGCCATGCAGAAGAAGTGAGCAGAGGTCTTCCTACCACCTGTGTAGCAGGCGCTCACAGCAAGGCAGCAGCAGAATATGTGCAGAGTTTATTTATGAGTCCTGTATTCCGCGTATACACGAGTCCGGATATGTTAGGCATTGAGCTGGGCGGAGCATTAAAGAATGTCATTGCCCTGGCGGCAGGCACGGCAGATGGTTTAGGATGTGGGGATAACACAAAGGCAGCCCTGATCACCAGAGGTATTGCAGAGATCACCCGTTTAGGAACGGTTATGGGCGGAAAGCCGGAGACCTTCTCAGGACTGACTGGTATCGGCGATCTGATCGTTACCTGTGCCAGCATGCACAGCCGTAATCGCAGGGCAGGTATCCTCATCGGCAAAGGCTATACCATGGATGAGGCAATGAAAGAAGTAAAGATGGTAGTGGAAGGCGTTTATTCTGCAAAGGCAGCTTTAAAGCTGGCAGAAAAATACCATGTGACCATGCCCATCGTAGAACAGGTGAATGAAGTTTTATTTGATGGCAAGTCTGCAAAAGATGCCCTGGCAGAGCTGATGCTGCGGGATAAGAGGATGGAAAATACCTGTCTTGTCTGGGATAAGGAATAACTCCCATAACTACAGGTTATGAAACAACCTATCCTTCTCATATTTTTTTATAAAAAGGTATTGACAAGGCAATAGTCAGTTTTTATAATGTAAAAAGTTTAAGAACAAATGTATCTGTATGAAAGACATATCAGATACAGTCATGTGAGGAGGAAACTATTATGAAAAAAAGATTCTTAAGCGCTGGTTTAGCAGTAGTTATGGCAGCATCTTTAACCGCATGCGGCGGCTCTGACTCCGCATCTACCACAGCAGCAGCTGCTGGTGAAAGCAAGGCAGAGGGAGAAAGCGCAGCAGCAGGCGAAAGCAGTGCAGCAGCAGATGGCGCTGTATTTAAAATCGGTGGCATCGGCCCTGTAACCGGTGGTGCAGCAGTTTATGGTCTGGCTGTACAGCATGGTGCAGAAGTTGCTGTTAAGGAGATCAACGAGGCTGGCGGTATCAATGGCGCACAGATCGAATTCCAGTTCCAGGATGATGAGCATGACGCAGAGAAGTCTGTTAATGCTTACAATACTTTAAAAGACTGGGGCATGCAGGCTCTGGTAGGAACTACTACCTCCGCTCCATGTATCGCAGTTGCTGATAAGACCGCAGCTGATAATATGTTCCAGATCACTCCATCCGGTTCCGCAGTAGAGTGTGCCGCAAATCCAAACGTATTCCGTGTATGCTATTCTGACCCGGCTCAGGGTACTGCATCTGCTAAGTACATTGGTGAGCACAAACTGGCAAGCAAGGTTGCTGTAATCTATGACAGCTCTGATGTATACTCTAGCGGTATCTATGAGAAGTTTGCTCAGGAAGCTCCAAACCAGGGCCTTGAAGTTGTTGACGCAGAAGCATTTACCGCAGACAGCAACAAGGATTTCTCTACTCAGTTACAGAAAGCAAAAGAGTCCGGCGCAGAGCTGGTATTCTTACCAATCTACTATACAGAGGCTTCTCTGATCTTACAGCAGGCTAATACCATGGGCTATGCTCCACAGTTCTTCGGATGCGATGGTATGGATGGTATCTTACAGGTTGAGAACTTTGATGTAAAGCTGGCAGAAGGACTGATGCTGTTAACTCCATTTGCTGCAGATGCTACCGATGATCTGACAGTAAACTTTGTAAAGAGCTACGAAGAAGCATATGGCGAGACTCCAATCCAGTTCGCTGCAGATGCTTATGATGCAGTTTACATCATCAAGGCTGCTATGGAAGAAGCAAATGTAACTCCTGATATGTCCGCAAGTGATATCTGCGACGCTATGGAAGGCGTTATGACCCAGATCAAGGTAGACGGTCTGACCGGTTCCAACATGAGCTGGACTGAAGACGGCGAGCCTGAGAAGGATCCTAAGGCTGTTCAGGTTGTAGACGGCGCTTACAAGGCAATGGAATAATCAATTTCAGAAGGTTTAAAATCTGATCAATAACCCAAAGGAGGGTTGTCGTTAAGACAACCCTCTTGGTTTTATAGGGGAATTTAAACTTTCAATATTTAATGAAGAGGTGTATGTATGAGCTTTATCAACTATTTGATCAATGGCGTCAGCCTGGGCAGTGTATATGCGATCATCGCACTGGGATATACCATGGTTTATGGTATTGCGAAGATGCTGAATTTCGCTCACGGTGATATTATTATGATAGGAAGCTATGTTGTGTTCGTCACAGTCAGCTCCATGGGGCTTCCGCCTATGTTAGGCGTCCTGCTGGCAGTAGCAGCATGCACATTGTTAGGTGTTGTCATTGAGCGGGTGGCATATAAGCCATTACGTAGTGCGTCACCTCTTGCTGTACTGATCACAGCCATCGGTGTCAGCTACCTGCTCCAGAACGTAGCACTGCTGATCTTTGGCGCGGATACAAAATCATTTACTTCTGTTGTAAAGATCCCGGCATTAAAGCTGGCAGACGGCCAGTTAAATATTACCGGCGAGACCATTGCAACCATTCTTTCCTGTATCGTGATCATGGTATGCCTGATGGCATTTATTAACCGTACAAGAGCAGGACAGGCTATGTTAGCTGTTTCAGAAGATAAGGGTGCGGCAACCTTAATGGGTATCAATGTAAACGGAACCATTGCTTTAACTTTCGCTATCGGTTCTGCACTGGCAGCCATTGCAGGTGTGCTGTTATGCTCCGCTTATCCGTCCTTAACCCCATATACAGGTTCCATGCCAGGTATCAAGGCATTCGTGGCAGCAGTATTTGGCGGTATCGGATCCACCCCAGGCGCTTTTATCGGAGGCGTTCTCTTAGGTGTGATCGAGATCCTTTCCAAGGCGTATATTTCTTCCCAGCTTTCAGATGCCATCGTGTTCTCAGTACTGATCATTGTACTGTTAGTAAAACCCACCGGTATTCTTGGCAAGAAGATCAGTGAGAAAGTGTAGGTGCGGGTATGAAAAGTAAAGCAAAGCAGAAGACATTTATCAACAATATGATCACATATGCCATTGTGGTTGTGGCATATATCGTTGTTCAGATCTTAATGGGCACCGGACATATGTCCAGCCTGATGAAAGGACTTTTAGTTCCTTTCTGTATCTATGTTATTATGGCAGTTTCCTTAAACCTGACAGTAGGTATCCTGGGTGAGTTAAGCCTTGGACACGCAGGTTTTATGTGCGTAGGCGCTTTCGCCGGAGCGTTGTTCTCCAAGTGCATGAAGGGCTCTATGAATCCGACGGTTTCTCTGATCATTGCAGTAATCATCGGAGCGGTAGTAGCAGCTGTTTTCGGTATTCTCATCGGTATCCCGGTACTCCGATTAAAAGGTGACTACCTGGCTATCGTAACTCTGGCGTTTGGTGAGATCATTAAAAATATCATCAATGCTGTATATCTGGGAAGAGATGGTTCCGGCTTCCATATTTCTTTAAAAGACTCCATGTCCTTAAATATGGATGCAGACAGCGAAGTGCTGATCAAGGGTGCCCAGGGTATTACCGGTACACCTCAGGCAGCAACTTTTACCATTGGTGTGATCCTGGTACTGATCACTTTATTTATTGTAATGAACCTGGTCAATTCCCGTACAGGCCGCGCTATCATGGCTATCCGCGATAACCGTATTGCAGCAGAGTCTATTGGTATCAACATCACAAAATATAAACTGATGGCATTCAGTATTTCCGCAGGTCTTGCTGGCGTGGCAGGTGTTCTCTATGCACACAACCTGACAACACTGACCGCTCTGCCAAAGAACTTTGGTTATAACATGTCCATTATGATCCTGGTTTATGTAGTTCTTGGCGGTATCGGAAGCATCCGCGGTTCTGTGATCGCTACCGTTATCCTGTATCTCCTTCCAGAGATGCTCCGAGGACTGAGCAATTACCGTATGCTGATGTACGCCATCGTGCTGATCTTAGCGATGCTGTTTAACTCTGCACCTCAGTTTGTAGTTATTCGTGAGAGAATGTTTGCAGCATTAAAGGGAAATAAGAAACCGGCAAAGGAGGCAAAATAATATGGCATTACTGGAAGTAAAGAATTTAAGTATATCCTTTGGCGGCTTAAAGGCAGTTGATAATTTCCATATCAACATTGAAAAGGGACAGCTGTATGGACTGATCGGACCAAACGGTGCCGGAAAGACCACCATTTTCAACCTTCTTACAGGTGTATATAAGCCAAATGCAGGAAGTATCGTTTTAGACGATGTAAATATTACCGGAAAAAGTACCATTGAGATTAATCAGGCCGGTATTGCAAGAACCTTCCAGAATATCCGTCTTTTCAAGGATATGTCCGTTCTTGATAATGTAAAGGCAGGACTTCACAATCATCATAAATATTCTACAGTAGAAGGTATTTTCCGTCTTCCGAGATATTTTAAGATTGAAAAAGAGATGGACGAAGAGGCCATGAACCTGTTAAAGGTATTTGACCTGGATAAGGAATGTGATTTTAAGGCTTCCAACTTACCTTATGGTAAGCAGAGAAAGTTAGAGATCGCAAGAGCCCTGGCAACAGAGCCAAAGCTCCTTCTGTTAGATGAGCCGGCAGCGGGCATGAACCCTAACGAGACAGCAGAACTGATGGATACCATCCGTTTTGTACGTGACAATTTTAACATGACTGTACTTCTTATTGAGCATGATATGAAGCTGGTAAGCGGTATCTGCGAGAAGCTGACCGTTTTAAACTTCGGACAGGTCTTAAGAGAAGGCGCTACCAGTGATGTACTGCATGATCCGGAAGTTATCAAGGCATATCTGGGTGAATAAGGAGGAGAGATAGTATGGCAATGCTTGAAGTAAAAGACCTGGAAGTATACTATGGTGTGATCCAGGCTTTAAAGGGAATCTCCTTTGATGTAGACCAGGGAGACATTGTAGCGCTGATCGGTGCCAATGGTGCAGGAAAGACCACCACTTTGCATACCATTACCGGCCTGTTAAACGCAAAAGCAGGAAAGATCATTTACGAGGGAAAAGACATTACCCACATTCCGGGCTATAAGCTGGTAAGTATGGGAATTGCCCATGTTCCGGAAGGACGCCGTGTATTTGCGACCCTTTCTGTTTTACAGAACCTGATGATGGGCGCTTATACCCGCAGGGATAAAAATGAGATCGAAGAAACATTAAAGATGATCTATAAACGTTTCCCACGTCTGGAAGAGAGAAAGAATCAGTTAGCAGGAACCTTATCCGGCGGCGAGCAGCAGATGCTTGCTATGGGCCGTGCTCTTATGAGCCATCCGAAGGTAATGGTATTAGATGAGCCGTCTATGGGACTTTCACCTATTTATGTAAATGAGATCTTTGATATTATCCAGCAGATCAACAAAGACGGCACTACGGTCCTTTTAGTAGAGCAGAACGCAAAGAAAGCACTTTCTATTGCTAACAAGGCATATGTTCTGGAAACAGGAACCATTGCCCTTTCCGGCGATGCAAAAGAACTGATGAATAACGACCGTGTAAAGAAGGCTTATTTAAGCGAATAAAGATCATACCCTCTTGCATATGTTATATAAACGTGCAAGGGGGTATTTTTATGGACAATTTTAATGTATACAAGGATATTCAGGCCAGAACAAAGGGAGAGATCTACATCGGTGTGGTGGGACCGGTGCGTACAGGAAAGTCTACCTTTATCAAGCGTTTTATGGAGCTGGCTGTGCTTCCGGCTATGGAAGATGAAAGTCTAAAGGCAGTAAGTACCGATGAACTTCCCCAGAGCGCAGGGGGAAAAACGGTGATGACAACGGAACCGAAATTTATCCCCAAAGAGGCGGTGCAGATCACTTTGGGAGACGGGATCCAGGCGAAAGTGCGCCTCATCGACTGTGTAGGCTATATGGTAGACGGGGCTGCAGGCCATGTGGAAAATGGGGAAGAGCGGATGGTGAAAACGCCCTGGTCTGAAAAAGAAATCCCCTTTACCCAGGCGGCCCAGATCGGCACCAGGAAAGTCATAGGGGATCATTCTACCATTGGCATTGTAGTGACTACGGACGGCTCTGTTGGGGAATTAAAGCGCTCTGCCTATATAGATGCGGAAAAACAGACTGTAGATGAATTGAAAAAGCTGGGGAAGCCATTTATCCTTCTTTTAAATTCTACGAAACCCTATTCAGATGAAACCTTAAAGCTGGCAGAACAGCTGGCAGCTGATTATGGGGTGACAGTTCTTCCCGTCAGCTGCGAGCAGCTGAAAAAAGAAGATATTTTCCATATTCTGGAAAGTGTTTTAAAAGAATTTCCTGTTACGCAACTGGATTTTCATATTCCCAAATGGCTGGAAGTCCTTCCGGCTACCCACTGGCTTAAAACCCAGGTGATCGATATGGCAAGGGAACTTTTAAAGAAAGTCAGCCACATGAAAGATGCAGCTTCTCAGATAAAGACATTTGGCGGCTCATCAGGACCTGTGGAAAAGATCACGATCGAAAAAATGGAAATGGCAGACGGTACCGTATCCTTACAGGTACAGATGGATGACAGCTATTATTATCAGATATTAAGCGACTATGTAGGACTGCCTATAGAAGGTGAGTACCAGCTGATGCAGACTTTAAGCACTTTAGCAGGTATGCAGAAAGAGTATGATAAAGTAAAAGAGGCCCTGGCCCAGGCCAGATTAAAGGGATATGGGGTCATGATGCCTCAGAAAGATGAGATATTATTAGATGAACCGGAAGTGATACGTCATGGAAATAAGTACGGCGTGAAAATGAAGGCCCAGGCGCCCTCTGTAAACCTGATCCGGGCCCAGATCGAGACCGAGATCGCTCCTATTGTGGGAAGCGAGCAGCAGGCAAAGGACCTGATCGCATACATAAAATCCAGTTCCAAAGACAGTGAAGAAGGCATCTGGAATGCCAATATCTTCGGCAAATCCATTGAACAGATCGTAGAAGACGGCATCCAGGCCAAGATCTCCCAGATGACCGATGAGTGCCAGCAGAAATTGCAGGATACACTGCAGAAGATCATTAATGACAGTAATGGGGGGATGATCTGTATTATCATATGACACACCAGGGGACAAAACTCAAAAATCCGATGCAAGCTTGCTTGCAAGAGGATTTTCGAGCTTGGGACCCGGTGGCATATGCGTAGTAAGCGACATTATCAGAAAACTTGTCTAATTTATGCAAAATAACTGAAAAAGTTTGCAAATAAACATGCAAATGTGCTATACTAGAGTCAGCAAAAACGAGACCCTTATAATAACAATAAAAAGGGGCAACAGAGGGGAGAATGCTTATGAAACTGACCTTTATCGGAGCAGACCATGAAGTTACAGGCAGCTGTCATTTTCTGGAAGTAGGAGATACAAAAGTCCTTATTGACTGTGGTATGGAGCAGGGGAACAATCCTTACCAGAATGCGGAACTTCCGGTCAGTTACAGCGACATTGACTACGTATTTCTGACCCACGCCCACATTGACCATGCAGGCATGCTTCCCTGGATCTATGCCAGAGGATTTAAGGGGCAGATCATAACCACCTATGCGACTGCAGACCTGTGTGGCATTATGCTTCGGGACAGTGCCCACATTCAGGAGATGGAGGCAGAGTGGCGCAATCGTAAAGCACGCAGAGCCGGCAAAACAGAGGTAGAAGCCCTTTATACCATGCAGGATGCAGAAGGAGTTCTGGGCCATTTTGAAGGTGTGGCTTATGGACAGAAGTTTAAATTAAACGAAAACATCACCCTGCGTTTTACGGATGTAGGCCATCTTCTTGGTTCAGCCTCTATTGAGATCTGGGCGACAGAAGGGGATGAACAGCGAAAGATCGTCTTTTCCGGTGATATCGGAAACAAGAATAAACCGCTGATCCGGGATCCCCAGTATATTTCTGACGGCGATTATGTAGTGATGGAGTCCACCTATGGAAACCGCTATCACAAAAAGGGCGAAGACCATGTAGTAGGTCTGGCCCGTATCATCCAGCAGACCTTAGACCGCCAGGGCAATGTAGTGATCCCGGCCTTTGCAGTAGGCAGGACCCAGGAACTTCTTTATATGATCCGCCATATTAAGGAAGAAAAGCTGGTTACCGGTCACGATGGCTTCCAGGTATATGTGGATAGCCCGTTGGCAGTAGAAGCTACCCATGTATTTAAGCAGAATATGGTGGAATGCTATGACGAGGAGACAAAGGCGTTGGTAGAACGGGGTATCAACCCAATTGATTTCCCGGGATTAAAGCTTTCCGTTACCAGTGAAGAGTCAAAAAATATCAACTTTGATATGACCCCGAAGGTGATCATTTCCGCAGCAGGTATGTGTGATGCCGGCCGTATCCGCCACCACTTAAAACATAATCTGTGGAGGGAAGAATGCAGTGTGGTATTTGCCGGATACCAGGCAGAAGGAACCTTAGGCCGTCTGCTTCAGGATGGTGCCCCTGCTGTAAAGATCTTTGGTGAAGAGATCGATGTGAAGGCGCATATTGAGACTTTGGATGGTATCAGCGGCCATGCAGACAGAGACGGCCTTCTTACCTGGGCTGCAGCCTTTGAACAAAAGCCCAAATATGTATTTGTAGTACATGGAAATGACGAGTCCTGTGAGTCTCTTACGGATGCTTTAAATACCCAGCTTGGCCTTACAGCAAAAGCACCTTATTCCGGTTCGGAATTTGACCTGATAAAGGGTGTATGGATCAAGGAGACCGAGCCTGTTCCGGTAGAGGCAGAAACTCAGGCAACCAGAAAGGCAACAGGCGTTTACACCAGACTGGTGGATGCAGGACAGATGCTTATGGATGTGATCGCACGCAACCAGGGCGGGGCAAATCAGGATCTGACCCGTTTTACAGAGCAGATATTAGCTCTTTGCGAAAAATGGAACCGATAAACAACAGGAGTACAGAGAAAAATGACAGAAGTAAAGATCTACACAGATGGATCAGCAAGAGGAAATCCAGACGGACCGGGAGGTTATGGAGTGGTCATGCATTATGTGGATAAAAATGGCCAGTTACATGAAAAGACCTTATCTGCAGGTTACAAAAAGACCACCAATAACCGTATGGAGTTAATGGCAGCCATAGCAGGCTTGGAAGCTTTAAATCGCCCCTGTAAGATCGAGCTGTATTCAGACTCGAAATATCTTACAGATGCCTTTAACAAAAACTGGATCAGCGGCTGGATCGCCAAAGGCTGGAACCGGGGCAAAAGCGGACCGGTGAAAAACATTGACCTGTGGAAGCGCCTTTTAAAGGCAAAAGAGCAGCATCAGGTCACATTCATCTGGGTAAAAGGCCATGCCGGACATCCACAGAATGAGCGGTGTGACCAGCTGGCTACTACAGCGGCAGACGGAAATAATTTAATAGAAGATGAGGGCTTATCCTTATGATCCATGGGGCTGTTTCAACACAGCCCCAATTTTTACGCAAATCTTACAAAATATTACTCCTTTCGAATTTGTATTCACAAGCACCTGATTTTGTGGTACTGTATGACTGGAAAACATTACTCTTTATCAGGGATGTGAAAGAATGAAAGACAGAAGGATATGGGTCATCATCGGTTGTATCCTGGTAGTAGGGATCGCCATTACTAGCTATACAAGTTCCGTTGTAAAAAAAGTCCCACAGGAACAGAAAATACAGGTTCTTTCTGAGACCACGGCTGAAACAGCAGTGGATAGTGACTCTGCGCCTTTGCAGGCAGTCCCCCGGGAAGCACAGGCAAAAATGAAAGCAGGTGATCCGGAACAGACAGAGGCAGCGGGTGCCGGGATACGTTCTGAGAAAGAAACAGAAGCCAGGACGGCAGAGGAAACAGAAGAAAGCAATTCCTCAGAAGATCAGGTGCAGGTCCAGGCGGCAGATCCTCCGGATGAAGGTTTGGAGCCGGTTTTACATGATGCAGAACCGGAACAGGAAAGCTATACAGACCGCCTGAGAAACTTAGACAGCCAGATCCAGAAAATGCAGGAACAGGAAACAGACTCCAATGTTTATTCCGCTAAAACTTCTGCAGAAACCCAGTTGAAAATGTGGGATGGGGAATTAAGCACTGTATACAATGCATTATTAGAAGCCCTTCCCCAGGAAGAGGCCCAAAGCCTTGCAAATGAGGAAAGAGACTGGCTGAAAAAAAGAGAGTCAGACGCAGCTGACAGCTCCGGAAAAAGCGGAAACAGTTTAAGTTATGCCTCAAGCATGGTCAATCAGACCAGAGAGAGGGCCTATGAGCTGGCAAAACGGTGTGATGCACTGGCAGAAGAAAATTAAATAGAGATCTGTTACAATGAAAAAATGACTTTGGACATAGTTCCGGAGTCATTTTCTCTTGCTAATTCAGCGCTTATATGGTAAAATTCCGATTATGAGTTTATATACATGGTTTGTTTTAGGAGGGCATTCACAGGCGAAGTCTGTTCTGCCCGGATTTTTGCTGTCCTGAAATATTTACTGAAAAACCCTAAATCAAATTTATATAATGGAGGAAGAAAAAAGTGAAACAACCACAGTACCGCGGAGTGAACGAGCTGCGCCGTATGTTCCTTGAGTTCTTTGAGAGCAAGGGTCATCTGGCTATGAAGAGCTTTTCACTTGTACCGCATAATGATAACAGCCTTCTGCTGATCAACTCCGGTATGGCACCTTTAAAGCCTTACTTTACCGGACAGGAGATCCCGCCAAGAAGAAGAGTGACCACCTGCCAGAAATGTATCCGTACAGGTGATATTG
>OIWL01001839.1_pt1 | contig 20265 bp, 22 predicted proteins | sample 1587561 | NCBI WGS metagenome assembly OIWL01 (sample SAMEA3888903, study PRJEB22519) | human gut metagenome | biome: human gut; feature: human-associated habitat; material: faeces | place: Denmark | collected 2010 | reverse complement strand
GAGCTGAGCGGACGGTGCGATATGCCTGAGTTCGTCTGTTCCTTGCAGATATTCTCATTCGCCTGTTTCCGTAATGTCACTTGATGATATTAACAGTATGACGGAGTATATCAGATTATTTTTAAATAAAATCGGAGAAATGATATAATGGATATTTTAAATGTATTGGAAAAAGCAACACAAATAAACAGTGTTTCGGGCTCGGAAAATGAAATCAGAAAGTTTATTTCCGATAATGTAAAAAAGTATTGTGACGAACTTTCGGTTGATGCAATGGGTAATCTTATCGCTCATAAAAAAGGCAGCGGCAAAAAGATTATGTTCGCGGCACATATGGACGAGATTGGTATAATTGTAACCGATATTGACGATAAAGGCTTTGTGCGTTTTTCGTCAGTCGGCGGACTTAATTTGAGAAATCTTGTAAATCTTCGTGTGCGTTTTGCAAACGGCGTTGAGGGCGTAATCGGTGCAGAGGAAGAAAGCTTTAAAGATAAACCGGCTATAAGCAAATTATACGTTGATTTGGGTGCGGCAGATAAGAAAGAGGCTGAGAAAATAGTTTCAATCGGTGATACCGCGTCATTTGTCGGCGGATTTGTGAAGTGTGGCGATAAGGTTGTTTCAAAGGCTCTTGACAACAGAGTCGGCTGTGCGATTTTAATGCAGGCTTTGAGTGAAATAAAAGATTGTGAAAACGACTTGTATTTCGTGTTTACAACTCAAGAAGAAGTGGGACTTCGCGGAGCGAAAACGGCAGCTTTTGCAATCAATCCAGATATTGCGGTAGCGGTTGACGTTACCGATACGGGCGATACACCGTCCGCACCGATTATGGCGATTGAACTCGGTAAGGGTACGGCTATAAAGGTTATGGACCGTTCGATTATGTGTGATGCCGATGTTCGCACAATGATGATTGAAACTGCTAAGAAAAACAAAATTCCGTATCAGCTTGAAATTATGACGGACGGCGGTACAGACGCAGGTGCAATTCATCTTACAAGAGCAGGAATTAAGACGGGCGGTATTTCCGTACCGACAAGATATGTACATTCACCGTCCGAAATGGCAAGCGTGAGTGACATAGAAAACAGCGTTAAACTTTTGTATAATATAGCAATAGCTCAGTGGTAATCGGAGGTGTATTATATTGGCAACTTGGGGAGTTCATTTAAGAGTGGCAAGGTGTTTTATTGATAATCTGATAGCTAAAAAATATCATAGAGAGTTTGTTATAGGCAGTGTTGCGCCTGACTGCGGATACGGGGTCAAGGACAGTTTTGGTGAGTTCACACCGCCGCCTAAAATAACTCATTGGTCACCGAGCGGTATGAAACGTGATTGCCGATATAACGACTTCCAAAAGGAATATCTAAACGATAAATCAAACGCCGATTATTGGTTTTACCTTGGGTATTATGTACATTTGCTGACGGATATAATGTGGTCGGTTACGATGTATATGCCGACAAGGGTTAAATATGCGGAGGAATATAAGAAAAACCCCGAATTTTTAAAGGTTATAAAAAAGGATTGGAATGATATTGACGTATGGCATTTAAGAAGTCTTACATATCATCCGACTTTTGATATACTGAAAAATGCGGGTGAAATAAAAGATTATCTGCCGTATTACGAGCATAATCAGCTTACAAAACAGGTTAAGTTTATTGTTGATTATTACGAAAGCTACAGTTCAAATACGGACAGGAAATTTGAATATACACAAAAAGAAGATATTCAGAATTTTGTTGAATGTTCATACGAATTGCTTTATAAAGCTTTAAAAGAAAAAGAACTTATCTGATTAGATAAGTTCTTTTCTGTATTTTGGAATGTTCGATTTGTCATTGAATGCAATGATTGAATTTGTACTTGATGTTATCGGCTCGTCAAGGTCGGTGATTTGACGACCGTCAACGATACCGCCGACTATAACCGTTTCGGGAGAAGTGTATCCGCTGTCGTGAAGAAGTGACGAAACAGGCAAGCCTATCGGCACTTTGTAATTATTCGGCGGAAGAATATCGTCGCCTGAAACCGTTATAATTTTTTCCGTAACAGGCTTTTGGAATGTAAGTGCGTCATAGATGTTGCAAAGTGTTTCGGGTGACAGTATGACGGTATTTATTTTGTCAATATCCTTGCCTGTAAGCGTTTTCACAAGAATGTCATCGCTGCTCTGCGGATAACGTGCTTTGAGCGAGCAGAGAGAAATATTTTCGTTATATCTAAGATTTAGTTTGAAATCAGAAAATATCTTTTTTGTATTATTTTCAACGGCTATAATTGCCTTTTTTGTATTAAGAATTTTCATCATAATGTTAAGACTTTTTAAGATTTTTTCGGTGTTTCCGAGTGAGGCGAACTGCGGCGAGGAAACATACGGGTCGCTGTCAAATGTAGGTACTATAATATATTCAGGGGTTTTTTCAGTACCTAAAAGTATGTGTGCCGGAATACCGTTTCTGACTTCACAAATACCTGCCTCACGAATAATCCACAACATTTCACGCGTGGTAAGAGAATCAATATCATCCGTTTTTTGAGTTTGGACTGAGGTGTATTTCATATTATTTTCAACACATATAAACGTATCGCTTACAGATGTAACAATACCCGATACGGAACTGTATAACGGCATTGCGTCATAGCTTTCAAGATCGGCGATTTTTGAACCGATTTCAACGGTATCACCGACTTCGACAAGCGGACTTAACGTAACATCAGTGTTTTGAACAAGATTAAAAAAGTATACAGGTGCAGGGAGCGGTGAATGTATTTCGGCTGATTTATCAAATCCGTTATGCTTTTTATATTTTTTTGCTCCGCGAAATGAAATTGACATTTTAAATTCCCCTTATCACTTAATTATTAAAGGAATTTTACCATAGAACGAAAAAAAATGCAAATATAAATCAATAAATCAATGCGATAAAAACTATTGAAAAAAAGCAATTTGTGGTGTATAATATGTATAATAGGGGTAGTGAGGTGATACATTTATGAAAAGAATAGCGGTAATACCTAATAACAGTAAGGATATAGGTCTGGTAAACACAAAGCGACTTGTTGAATTTTTAAACGGAAAAGCTGAAATTTATATAGATGAGGCGTACAGCGTTCTTGGATTGAATGTTAATTACGTTGCCGAAAGCGAGATACTTGACAATGCGGAATATCTTATTGTTCTCGGCGGTGACGGTACTATTTTGCAGAGAGCTGCGGAATGTGCAAAAAGAAAAATTCCCGTATTGGGAATAAATCTCGGTAAAATCGGTTTTATGACCGAGATTGAAATAGACGATATGGAGGACGCTATTTCAAAGTTTTTGCAGGATGATTTCACCATCGAAAAAAGAATGATGATGAAAGCGGAAATAAGAAAAGAAAATAAAATCCAATTTTCGTTTCATGCGCTCAATGACGTTGTGGTGTCGAAAGTGGCGGGCGAAAAACTTATCTATATGGAACTTTCGACTGACGGTGTAGCGGTAAACAGATACACCGCCGACGGACTTATAATCGCAACACCGACAGGCTCTACGGGTTATTCAATATCAGCCGGCGGACCGGTGGTTGACCCTTGTATGAGATTGTATGTTGCGACTCCGATATGTGCGCATATGTTGTCTGTCAGAAGTGCGGTACTTTCGTCAAACAAGGATATAAGAATAAAGCTTGACGGAGAATACGGAAATGCGGACGCGGTTGTTACGGCGGACGGTGACATTCAGGGATATATAAAAAATGCGGACGAAGTAATAATTACCGAATCCGAATATGATTTTGAACTAATAAAAATCGGTGAACAGTCGTTTTACGACACATTAATTAAAAAGTTATCGTAATTAGGGAGGATAAGAGTTGAAGTACAAAAGACAGGGTCAAATTCTCAGAATAATTCATGAGAAGAATATCAAGACTCATGAACAACTTATAGGTGAACTCAATAAGTGCGGGTATAATGTTACACAAGCGACTGTATCAAGAGATATTAAGGAACTTGGACTTATAAAAATACCGTTGCCTGACGGCGGAAGCGTTTATTCATCTTCTAAGGATATTCCGGAGGAACTTGACAGACGTATAAATATGATTACCGATACGGTAATCAGCGTTGATTATGCAATGAATAATATCGTTGTGAAAACATATCCTGGAATGGCGTCGGCTGTTGCGGCGTCTGTTGACGCGTCTATGCGTAACGAGTTCTTGGGTTCTATTGCCGGTGATGATACATTGCTAATAATTGCAAGAAATGAAGAAAAGGCAGCGGAAATTGCAGAAAAATTGATTCAATTATTTCAGTAAGGAGTATTACAAAGTATGTTAAACCAGCTTTCTGTCAGAAATGTAGCGGTGATAGATAAACTTGACATAAATTTGCATGACGGTGTAAGTGTGCTTACAGGTGAAACCGGTGCAGGCAAGTCGATTATAATAGATTCGATAAATATGATTTTGGGTGACAGAGCAAATAAAGAGCTTGTAAGATACGGTACGGATAAGGCTGTTGTACAAGCTGTTTTTGACGCACCTAAAAGTGTTATAAATATTCTTGAAGAAAACGATATTGACGTTGAGGACGGAACTGTTATAATTACACGACAAGTTACAAAAGAGGGAAAAAGCGTAGCGAGAATAAACGGAATGGTTGTAACGCTTAACATACTTCGTGAAATATCGGACAGACTTATTAATATTCACGGTCAGCATGATAATCAGGCACTTTTGACGCCGATAAGACATATTACGTTTTTGGACGCGTATGCCGATAATGAGGAATATATAAACAGGTATAAGGATATATTATCAAAAAAACGTGAAATAGAAAAGAAGATTTCTTCACTTGAAATGGACGAGCAGGAAAAAATGCAGAGAATTGACTTGCTTGAATATCAAGTTAAGGAAATAAAAAAAGCGTCGCTTGAAAAAGGCGAGGAGGACGATTTAAGAGAACAACGTGATATATACACTAATGCGGAGCAGATAACAAAGTCCGTCAATGAGGCGTATATGAACTTGTATGAGGGTGATGAAATACAATCCGCATATGACGGTATAAGCATTGCCGTGAATGAGATTTCTCAGATAAGCGACTTAAATCCTCAACTTAAATCGATCTATGATACTTTAAATGAAATTATGTATTCGCTTGAAGATACGGCACACGAAATAAAAGAGTTCGGCGAAACGGTTGAATTTGATGAGCAGACTTTAAACGAGATTGAAGAACGACTTGATTTGATTTCAAGACTGAAACGCAAATACGGAAACAGTATTGAAGAAATACTTGAATATTTGAAAGAAGCCGAAAGCGAACTTAATGATATAAAGCTAAGTGATGAGAGAACAAACGAACTTAAAGAAGAACTTAAAAATATAACAAAAGAGCTTAAAGAAAAGGGCAATGTGCTTACGCAAAGACGTGAAAATGCCGCAAAAGTTCTTGAAGAAAATATCGAAAAGTCGTTGCACGAGCTTAATATGGAAAAATCCAAATTTAAGGTTAGTATAGAGAATGACGGTACATTTTACGATAACGGTATGGATAAGGTTGAGTTTTTAATCAGCACAAATCCGGGTGAGCCGTTAAAACCGCTTGTGAAAATTGCGTCGGGCGGCGAATTGTCAAGAGTAATGCTTGCGATAAAGTCGATTTTGGCTGATTCGGACGGCGTTGATACGATGATATTCGATGAAATTGATACCGGTGTTTCCGGTAAGGCGGCAATGAGTATTGCGAAAAAACTTGCGGTTATTGCAAAAAACAAGCAGGTTATTTGTATTACACACCTGCCGCAACTTACGGCAATGGCGGATAATCATTATTTGATACAGAAGAATACAGACGGTGAAATGGCGTCTACAACTTTAAAAGAGCTTGACGAAGAAGGCAGAGAACTTGAACTTGCGAGAATAATCGACGGCGGCGAGGTTACGGAACTTGCTTTAAGTCACGCAAAGCAAATGCTTGAAAATGCTAAAAATAATTAAAAATGTGCAGTAGGGAGGCGACATAATGGAATCACAGACAATGAAACACTCACATTCGATACTTGCACAGCTTGTATTGCCAATGCAGGCTAATCCGGCGGGGAATGTGCACGGTGGTGAAATTATGAAAATGATGGACAGTGCGGCAGGGGTTGCGGCACAGAAACACGCCCACACAAACGTTGTCACCGCACGAGTTGACGAACTTAATTTTAAAAAGCCGGTGCTTGTGGGTGAGCTTGTAACGTGTAAGGCACAGGTAATATATGCGGGACGTTCGTCAATGGAGGTCTTTGTGACGGTCGAGTCGGAGGACCTTATTACAGGTAATAAACAGATTGCATTGACCGCATTTTTTACGATGGTTTCGCTTGATGAAAACGGTAAGCCGTCACCTGTACCGAAGCTTGTTTACGATGAAAATAATGCGTATGAGAGTAAATTATATAAAGTCGGCGAAAAAAAGCACATTTTGCATAATGAGAGAAAATCTTAATATATGATTTTGTTTGCAATTTGTTTTAGGATATGTTATAATATCAAAGCAGTTTGACGAAAGGAGAATTTCTATGGCGGATAAAAAAGAAAATACAAAAACTCTTGCACAGAATAAAAAAGCACGTCACGAGTATTTTATTTTGGAAACAATAGAGGCCGGCATAGAATTAGCCGGAACAGAAGTTAAATCTGCAAGATTGGGTAAGGTTAATCTTACCGACGCGTATGCGTCAATCAAAAACGGGGAAGTATTTATAAAGCAGATGAATATAAGCCCTTTTGAACAGGGAAATATATTTAATCGTGACCCTCTTAGGGACAGAAAACTTCTTCTTCATAAGAAAGAAATATTGAAACTTACAAACCAAATGCAGCAGGACGGTTATGCTTTAATTCCTCTTGCAGTGTATTTGAAAGGCTCTTTGGTTAAAGTATCTTTGGCAGTTGCAAAGGGTAAAAAACTTTATGATAAGCGTGAAGATATTGCAAAGAAAGACGCAAAACGTAATATTGAGCGGTCGATAAAAAATTATAACCGTTATTAATATGGGGGTGCAATGGTTTCGACGGGGATGTTGAATCCCGAGTAGCGAGTAGTGTTGAGTGCCACTTAAAACGGCTCAAACTTTTAAATATAAACGCTAACGATACAGAATTAGCTTACGCTGCCTAATTGCGGCGTTGTCTCCCCTGTGAGTACCACGGCATAGGGCAAGGCATCATTTTAGTGGTGAACGTGAGTAAAGGGACGTCCTGACCTTTTCCATGATTTAAGGACTACCGATGATATAACTTTGGTTGTGGAGTAGTATCAAAGGGAATCTTGACCATAACCTGCACTCGGAGAAACTTGGGTGGATATGTTTTCGGACAGGAGTTCGATTCTCCTCACCTCCACCAATTTGAAAACAAACCGCTAAGTTTGGCGGTTTGTTTTTGTTTTAAATAGGTTCTACACGTTTTTCTTACGGAATATATTTCAGTTAAATAATAAAGGATACAATATCTATACGAAACGGCACAACAAAGGCGCCATTAGGTAGTATAAATATTGTATCCTTAACAGATAGTATAGTCTATAATGAAATAATTGTCAAGAATTTTTGAGGCAGAATATAGATAATAAAATTATTTTGTGATATTAATTTCAATAAAAAAGCCGTTGTCTTACTCCAGAAGGCAAGGCTCCAATTGCCAAGAATCCTGTTTCAAAACAACGGCTTTATATATAGTATACGTGAAAAATTTGCAGATGTTAATCCTAAAATTGAAAATTAATCTTGAAATATGATATTTATTAATTTAAGAAAGAGAGGATAAAATATGAAAAATCAAGAAAAAGACTTAAAGAATGAGAACTCGGACAATACAGAAAGAAAATTGACAAAAGAAGAGTTGACGGCTTTATGTCGAAGAGCGAAGAAACACGCGCAGAAATTCGGAGAGTATATGAGAATGGTGGAAGAAGAACGTGAAAAAGCAGAACAAGAGAAAAATCAAAAATAAAAAGTATCATTTGATGCCAGGGAATATTCTGCTATAATAGCATTTCTTCCAGGGAACCTAATCCCACACCAAATGATACCACTATCAGTATATCAGAAATGTTTGAATTTGTAAAGTGGAAAATCATCAATTTCCTGTATCTTCTTTTTGTTGAAAAAATGATAATTTATGCTATAATATAATTATGCAAGAGGAAAGACTGTTATTTCTGACACCTTTTATAGAAAGTAGGTGAGCAAAGTGAATAATATGATACCTGACCCTGATTGTGAAAGTTTTTGCGGACTATATGCAGGAGGTCCCTCAGAAATATTGCCACCATCTGAATATGACTTAGGAAAATTAGCAAAATATTTAAAAGCAAGGAAAATAAAATATACACAATTAACATCAGAAGAAAAATTTAAAATAAATATAAATTGAATAAAGAGGAAACAACGAGAAAAATAAATTTAAGAGGGTGAAAAAATCAGATTTGCTTTGGGCATCTAATCCTGATTGGTGTTACAGAGATGAGAACTATGTGGAAAGATTAAAACCAAATGCACCCAAAGAGGCACAAGATAGTTACCAACATTTTTAGAACAATGCAAGTACTATGATAAAATATACGGAAAGGGTAATTGGGGATAACAGTAAAACAAGCTATAGCGTATTTTCAACAGGGGTATTGATAAATGAAAACTTATACTGTAAAGATAGAATCAGGAGTTCAGATAAGAATTGAATCTGTAGATGAAAATATGAAAATTTATGACGGATTGATTTCATATTTAGATAAAAGTAAAGATGTGAAGTACATAAAAAAGGCGATGACATTTGAAACCCCTATATCAGATTATGAATATAAGGATATTCCGTTTTCTGTTTTGTTTGATGAGATGTGTGATGAAACATTTGTATTTGTTGAAAAATTGTATGATTACCGTTTAATAGAACAGTTGTTGCATAAGTTTGATATAATTAATTAAAAGCACGTTTTAAACGTGCTTTTTTCTTGCCACCGAAAATACATCAGCAAATTATTTTGAATGTTTTGTCTGTCATTGTATAGACAAAAAGTGAATTATGTTATATAATAATATAAATAAATATGGCGTAATATAATACAGTACAGCCAAGACGGAGGAAAGGTTATGGCGAATTACGAAGAAAAAACATTGCTTATGGATGAGGCTACCTCAAAAAGAGCGGTCAGCCGAATTGCATATGAAATTGTTGAGAGAAATCGAGGAACTGAAAATCTTGTCATAATAGGTATTCAAACGAAAGGTGTATCACTTGCAAAGCTTATAATCAAGAAAATCGAAGAAATCGAGGGTATTAAGCTTGAACTCGGAAGTCTTGATATAACGTTTTACAGAGATGATTTGACAAGACTCAGCAAGCACCCGGTAGTTGCGGGAAACGACATTGCATTTTCAATAGAGGATAAGAAAATAATCTTAGTTGACGATGTATTGTATTCAGGCAGAACTATAAGGGCGGCGATGGAAGAACTTTTTGACATGGGACGTCCGGAAAAAATCGAACTTGCGGTACTTGTAGACAGAGGAAACCGAGAACTTCCTATCCGTGCTGACTACATTGGAAAAGATGTTCCGACTTCGCATGATGAATATATTGATGTTGTAATAAACGATGATAAATTAGAAAAAGTATCAATATGCGGTAAGGGGGATAATTAATAATGAAGAAAGATTTACTCGGACTTAAAGACATAAGTGCGAAAGAAATAGAAAACATACTTGAAACAGCCGGAACGATGAAACTTATATTAGGTCAGCCTAATAAAAAGACTCCTCATCTTCAAGGCAAAACTGTTGTAAATCTATTTTATGAAAACAGTACAAGAACAAGATTATCTTTTGAGCTTGCGGCTAAATATATGAGTGCCAACGCGGCTAATATTACTGCAAGCGGTTCATCGGTACAGAAAGGCGAAACGCTTATAGACACTGCCGAAACAATCAATGCAATGGGTACCGATATTCTTGTAATGCGACATAATATGAGCGGTGCACCGCATCTTATCGCTCCGCTTGTAAGTGCATCGGTAATCAATGCCGGTGACGGTATGGATGAACACCCTACGCAAGCACTTTTGGATATGCTTACAATCAAGGAGAAAAAAGGCGGATTTAAAGGTCTTAAAGTTGCGATTATAGGCGATATTTACCACAGCAGAGTTGTGAGAAGTAATGTTTACGGACTTACAAAGCTTGGTGCAGATGTAAGCGTAGGCGGTCCTACAACGCTTATGCCTCCGGGAATGGAAAGACTTGGAGTAAAAGTATTTAACAATGTTGAGGACGCAATAAAAGACGCAGATGTTGTTATGGGACTTAGAATACAACTTGAAAGACAGAAAAAAGGCTTGTTCCCAAGTATAAGAGAATATTACAGATTCTTCGGAGTTGACAACGAGAGATTAAAACTTGCAAAACCGGGCGCACTTGTAATGCATCCGGGACCGGTAAATCGCGGTGTGGAATTTTCATCAAGCGTCATTGACGGCGAACAAAGCGTTATAAATGAGCAGGTTACAAACGGTGTTGCAGTCAGAATGGCAGTTATGTATATATTGTCAAGAGGCGGATTTGAAGACTAACGAAAGGGAAAGAATATGAAGATATTAATTAAAGGCGGTAGGGTAGTTGACCCTAAAAATGATTTTGATAAAGTAGCGGACGTACTTGTGGATAACGGTGTTATATCCGAAATAGGCGAAAACATTAATGCCGACGGTGACGTTACCGTTAATTGTGTCACCGGGACTTGTTGATATGCACAGCCATTTGAGAGATCCGGGACAGGAATATAAAGAAGATATTGAATCGGGTACAAGAAGTGCCGCAATGGGCGGTATCACATCAATCGCTTGTATGCCGAATACAAAGCCTGTAACAGACAGTGAGCCGATTGTTACTTATATAAAGACAAAGGCTAAGGAAGTCGGTCATGTAAACGTATATCCGATAGGCTCAATTTCAAAAGGCCTTGAGGGTAAGGAGCTTGCTGAAATCGGCGAACTTAAAAATGCCGGTGCGGTTGCAATATCAGATGACGGCAGACCTGTTGTTGAATCGGGGCTTATGCGAAGAGCGTTGGAATATGCAAAAATGTTTGATATAGCCGTTATATCTCACTGTGAGGACTTGGGTCTTGCCGACGGCGGTCAGATGAACGAGGGATTTATGGCAACATATCTTGGTTTAAAGGGTATAACAAGAGCGGCAGAAGAAGTAATGGTTTCAAGAGATATACTAATCGCAGAAGCTACACATACTGCAATTCACATTGCGCATGTAAGTACAAGAGGTTCTGTTGAACTTGTAAGACAGGCTAAAAAACGCGGAGTAAACGTTACTTGCGAAACTTGCCCGCATTACTTTACACTTACTGAAAATGCTGTTGACGGCTTTAATACAAATGCGAAAATGAATCCGCCTTTAAGAACTTCTGACGATGTCGAGGCAATCAAAGAGGGATTGAAAGACGGAACGATTGATTGTATCGTAACAGACCACGCGCCGCACCATATTGATGAGAAAAATTGCGAATTTGCACTTGCATTAAACGGTATCGTAGGTTTTGAAACATCATTGGGATTGGGACTTCAATACCTTGTAAAATCCGGTGTTTTGACTTTGAACGAACTTATTGAAAAAATGGCAGTCAATCCGTCAAGAATACTAAGAATAAATAAAGGCAGTTTGTCAATAGACGCAGACGCCGATATTACGATATTTGATCCGTCAAAAGAATGGACGGTTGATATTTCAAAATTCCAGTCAAAGAGCAAAAACTCTCCGTTTGACGGCTTTACTCTTTGCGGTAAACCGGAATACGTTATAGTAGGCGGAAAAATAGTTGTAAGCAATGGTGAACTTGCATAGGAGGTAAGCAATGTCAGTAGATTTATTAGTACAGAAAATTAAGGAAAAGGGCAATCCGTCAGTAGCCGGACTTGACCCGAAAATCGAATATGTTCCGGAGTATATCAGAAAAAAAGCATATGCCGAATACGGACAGAATTTAAAGGGTGCGACAGAGGCTATATGGGAATTTAACAAGGGTCTTATAGACGCACTTTATGACGTTGTACCTGCTGTAAAGCCACAGTCGGCTTTCTATGAAATGTACGGTCTGTACGGTGAGGAAGTAATGCACAGAACTATTTCGTATGCAAAAGAAAAGGGCTTGTATATAATTCTTGACGTAAAGAGAAATGATATAGGCAGTACGGCAGAGGCTTATTCAAAAGCATATCTCGGTAAAGTTGATATAGACGGTGTGGAATGTGAGCCTTGCCCTGTTGACTGTGTTACAGTAAATCCTTATTTGGGAACAGACGGAATACAGCCGTTTGTAAATGATTGTAAGACGTTTGATAAGGCGATATTTGCACTTGTAAAGACATCTAATCCGTCATCCGGCGAATTACAGGATTTGCTTGTCGGTGACGAACATATATATGAAAAGGTTGCACAGTGTGTTAATAAGTGGAACGAAGAAACTATCGGCAAGAGCGGATACGGTGCAGTTGGCGCGGTTGTCGGTGCAACATATCCCGAACAGGCAAAGGTTTTGAGAAAGCTTATGCCTAAATCATACTTCCTTGTACCGGGTTACGGTGCACAAGGCGGCGGTGCAGAGGGCGTTAAGCCATGCTTTAATGAGGACGGACTTGGTGCGATAGTGAACTCGTCAAGAGGTATTATGTGTGCATATAAAAAGGGCGATTGGAAAGAAGAACAGTTTGCCGAGGCGGCAAGAGCAGAGGCAATCAGAATGAAAAATGATCTTACAAGCGTGTTATAAGGAGTAGCAGATGAAAAAAGTTGAGAATTGCAAACTAATCAGCAAGACGAAAATTATAGACGGAATTTTTGATTTTGTAATCGAAAGTGAAGATATTTCAAAAGAGGCACAATGCGGACAGTTCCTTCATATAAATTGCGGTGACAGCACATTTTTAAGACGTCCTATAAGTATTTGTGACGCCGAAAACGGAAAAGTAAGATTTATTTTTGAAGTCAAGGGTAAGGGTACAGAGGAACTTGCCAAAAAAGAAGTCGGCGATTATATAGATGTTATGGGACCTTTGGGACACGGCTTTGAAATAAAGGACAGTGTGAAAAATGCTGTTATAATCGGTGGCGGCATTGGTGTATTTCCGCTATATAAATTGGCAAAGAATATAAATGCCGATGTATTTCTCGGTTTCAGAAGTAAAGACAGAGTTGTTATGGAAGATGAATTTAACGATGTTTCAAATATGGTTATAGTCGGAACAGATGACGGAAGTTACGGTTACAACGGATATATTGCATCGGCTATGGAACAATATCTTGATTCGCATAAGTGCGATATGATTTATTCATGCGGTCCTATGCCTATGCTTAAAGCTGTTAAGAAAATTGCGGAAAGCAGAGGTATAAAGTGTCAGGTGTCTTTGGAACAGCGTATGGGCTGCGGTATCGGTGCTTGCCTTGTATGCAGCTGTGAAACGAATAAAGAGGGTACGGACAGATATGCAAAGGTTTGTACAAACGGTCCTGTTTTCTATTCTGAGGAGGTGACTCTGAATGACTAATACAAAAATTAATTTTTGCGGTGTTGAATTTAAAAACCCTATCGTAACTGCATCGGGTACTTTTGGTTTCGGTATGGAATACAATGAATTTGTATCTATCGAGGAGTACGGAGGGTTCGGTGCAAAAGGTCTTACAAGAGTACCGAGAGAGGGAAACAAACCTCCGAGAATTGCAGAAACGCCGAGCGGTATATTAAACAGTGTCGGACTTCAAAATCCGGGTGTTGAGCATTTCGCAAAGCACATAATGCCGATACTTGCGGAATATGACACAAATGTAATTGCAAATATGTCGGGTAACACGATAGAGGAATATTGTGAAATGGCTGAAATTCTTTCAGATACTGACGTTGCAATCATAGAAATGAATATTTCTTGCCCTAATGTAAAGCACGGCGGTTTGGCGTTCGGAACAGACCCTAAAGTAGTAAACGAACTTACAAGTGCAGTGAAAAAACATTCAAAGAAACCGCTTGTTGTAAAACTTTCACCGAATGTAACTTCAATCACTGAAATCGCAAAAGCCGCAGAGGCGGGCGGAGCAGACGGATTGTCGCTTATAAATACGCTTATGGGTATGAAAATTGACATACACACAAGACGTCCGATTTTGGCAAACAATACAGGCGGACTTTCAGGCCCTGCCGTAAAACCTGTTGCAGTCAGAATGATTCATGAAGTGCACGAGGCTGTAAATTTGCCATTGATAGGTATGGGCGGAGTTATGAGCGGTGAGGACGTAATCGAATTTATGCTTGCCGGTGCTTCGCTTGTGGCTTTGGGTACAGGACTTTTTGTAAAACCGGATTTAATTCTTCCTGTAAAGCAAGAGATCAAAGAATATATGGAACGTTATAATATTGAAGATATTAACAGCATTATCGGTACAGCTGTTATGAATTAGTTACAAAAAAGAGGGTGGTATCATCCTCTTTTTTGCGGATTATGAGAAATTTTAAAATTAAAAAAGGATTTTTGGGTGCGTATGTTGTATTATAAAAAGCGAAAGTTTTTAAGACATAAAGCATTTTTTGAATAAAATTTCAATATAATATAAATAAAATGTTATAAAATGAGAAAATGGGGGTAAATATAACGTGAAGTGTATTTTTACCTCTGTTTTGATGAAAGATTGGAGCGTATAATATGTACATATTAGCATTAAACGGAAGTCATAACAATGACGGAAATACAGCATTTTTGCTTAACGAAATTTTAAGACACTGTGCCGAAAAGGGTGCAGAAACTGAAATTTGCAGTGTCAGTGAGGCGATTATGGATACAAAAACACCGTTTTGCGTAGCCTGTTCAACGCCTTGTACAAAAAAGTGCTATAAAGATACAAAACTTGATACATTATTTGATAAAATCGAAAGAGCTGATTTTGTTGTTTTCGGAAGTCCTGTTTATTTTGGTTCTATGACAGGTCAGATGAAATGTTTCTTTGACAAGACAAGGGATGCAAGAGCTAATAAAAAGTGGCTCGGAAAGCCTATGGCGGCGGTAACTGTCGGTGCGTCAAAGTACGGCGGTCAGGAAAGGACTTTGGAGCATATTCATTCATGCGCACTTGTTTCGGGTATGACGCTTATAGGCAACAGCTCTGTATCGGGTATGGGACATTTCGGTGTATCTGCTCAGAAACCGGCAAATGAAGATACATATGCTATAAATCAATGCAAGATTTTAGCAGAAAGAATAATTGAAACGATAAGATAAGTATATTTTTACGCATTATGTGTGAAAATAGTACCATTGATAAAAGGAGGTGACGGTGTGCCAAGAAGAATTTCAGACGATATGATAGCGCAAATATGTGATGAAAATGACATAATTGACTATGTATCGAGATATGTACAATTAAAAAAATCGGGACGTGATTACAGCGGACTTTGTCCGTTTCATCATGAAAAAACACCGTCATTCCATGTAAGTCAGGAGAAACAGCTTTTTCACTGTTTCGGATGCGGTGCGAGCGGTAATTTGGTGCAGTTCGTAATGCGTACAGAAAATCTTGACTTTATTGATGCGTTGAAGTTGCTTGCCGACAATGCAGGTATAATAATTCCCGAAGATGATGGAAATTTTTCGGACGCGTCGCATGAAAAGAAGAAGCGTATTTTGGCAATGAACAAACTTTCAGCGAGATTTTTTTATAATTGCCTGCGTGATAAAAACATAGGCGAAAAAGGTCAGAAGTATTTTGCAAAACGTAATATACCTTGGAAAACGGTTACGGTATACGGTTTGGGATATGCACCCGAAGGACACGATCATTTGCTTAAATATTTGACTTCGCAAGGATTTAAAACAGAAGAAATTGTCGAGGGCGGACTTGCCGTAAGCCGTGAGGGCAGAATATACGATAAATTCAGAGATCGTGTCATGTTTCCGATAATTGACGTTAGAGGAAATGTTATCGGTTTCGGCGGTCGAATTATGCACGACAATAAAGAAATTAACGGTTATAAAATACCTAAATATCTGAATTCGCCCGAAACACCTGTTTTTGATAAAGGCAGAAACTTATTTTCGCTCAACTTGGCGAAAAATGCAAAATCGTCGGAGATAATACTGTGCGAGGGGTATATGGATGTAATATCCGTATATCAAGCCGGTATAAAAAATATTGTTGCAACGCTCGGTACGGCTATTACGGAAAATCAAGCTAAATTGATGTTGCGTTACGGCAGTGAAATACTGATATGTTACGACAGTGACGAGGCAGGTACAAAAGCGGCGTTAAGAGCCATTGACATAATAAACAATGTAGGCGGCAGAGCAAGGGTGATACGGCTTAAAAATGCCAAAGACCCCGATGAATACATAAACAAAAACGGAGTTGAAAAATTCAAAGAGGCGGTCAAGAATGCGATGCCTGCCACTGAATTTAAGATTTCTTTGATAAAAAAGCAGTACGACGTAACGAGTACGGACGGCAAGATACTGTTTATAGATGAGGTAGTAAACATATTTACAAAATTAAAAGACGCTGTTGAGGTAGACGCCTATATAACGAAAGTCGCGGAGGATACAGGAATAAGCCGAGAGGCGATAGCAAGCAAATACCGTGAAAAAATATCGAAGGGCAGTTATAAAAGAATACCGACTAAAAATGAGTATCAGAAAAAAGTCGAACAAAGAAAGCGTGAAACAACGAAAAATCAAATGGTTACAAGCAGTTTGCTTGAAGCTGAAAAACGACTTTTGGGACTTATATCGCAAAGTAAAAAACTTTATAAAATGTCGTCGGCACAGATTAAAGCCGATGAATTTGCAACAGATGTGTACAGACGTTTGGCAAAAAGTATGTATGACAGCTATGAAAACGGAATGTCACCCGATCCGGCAATGATGTTAAATGATTTTTCGAACGACGATTTGAGTGAGGCGTCGGAAGTTTTTTATAATCTTGAAGTTTACAGCGGTGACGAAGAAACCGTCAAAGAACTTTTATATACAATTAAATTGGAGAAGTTGAATATGCGTATCAATGCCGAAACAGACCCTACGAATTTGATGGATTTGTTTAAGCAACGTGAAGAACTTCTAAATGAGAAAAATACTTGGGAGGAATAGTTTAATGCAGGAAAAGAAGAAAGACATTAAAAGAGAACTTATCGAAAAAGGTAAGAAAAAAGGGGTACTTACTTTTAAGGAAATAAGTGACGCTTTTGAAGACATTGAAGTGACACCGGAAGAAATAGAAAGACTTTATGACATTTTTGAAAAAGAATCTATCGAACTTGTTGAAGATTTGGATAAGGAACTTGAAGAAATCGAAGTAAGCAAGGAAGAACTTGAGGACTTGTCTGTTCCGGAGGGCATCAATATTGATGACCACGTTAAAATGTACCTAAAAGAAATAGGTAAAGTTAATCTGCTTACTCCCGAGGAAGAATTGTCACTTGCCAAAAGAATGGCAGACGGAGAAACAGCGAAAGAACAGCTTGAAGAAATTGGCGAGGAGATAGACGAAGATACTAAAAAGCAGATTGATTTATTGATTGCGGACGGCGAAAAAGCAAAGAAAAGCTTGGCAGAGGCTAACTTGCGTCTTGTTGTAAGTATAGCAAAGCGTTATGTCGGTCGCGGTATGCTTTTCCTTGACCTTATTCAAGAGGGTAATCTTGGTCTTATCAAGGCTGTTGATAAGTTTGACTATACAAAGGGTTATAAATTCTCAACATATGCGACATGGTGGATAAGACAAGCTATCACAAGAGCCATTGCGGATCAAGCGCGTACAATCAGAATACCTGTTCATATGGTTGAAACCATCAACAAACTTGTAAGGGTTTCAAGACAGCTTGTGCAGGAGCTTGGCCGTGAACCTACGCCTGAAGAACTTGCAAAAGAACTAAATATGCCTGTTGATAAAGTACGTGAAATTTCAAAGATTTCACAAGAGCCTGTTTCGCTTGAAACTCCTATCGGCGAAGAAGAGGACAGCCATCTTGGCGATTTTATTCCGGATGAGGACGCACCTGCACCGTCAGAGGCGGCAAGTTTTGTACTTCTAAAGGAACAGCTTGGAGCGGTTTTGGAAACATTGTCTGAAAGAGAGGCGAAGGTTTTAAGACTTCGTTTCGGTCTTGACGACGGACGTGCAAGAACGCTTGAAGAAGTAGGTAAGGAATTTGACGTAACAAGAGAAAGAATAAGACAGATTGAGGCAAAGGCACTAAGAAAACTTCGTCATCCGAGCAGAAGTAAGAAATTAAAAGATTTTCTTGATTAATAACTAAAAAAGCAATACCGAGAGTGTATTGCTTTTTGCAAATGATTTTATAAACACGGAGGATATTATGGATTGGATTAAAGTATCTATATTTACGACATCAGAGGGTATTGAGCCTTTGAGCGGAAGACTGTATCAGCTTGGAATAACAGGTCTTGAAATTGAGGACGAAAAAGATTTTAAAGATTTTCTTGAAAACAATAAACAGTATTGGGATTATGTTGATGATGAGCTGATTAAGGAAAAAGAGGGCGAAACGGAAGTAATCGCCTATGTCAGCGATAATGCGGCAGGTCATGAAATGCTTATGGCAATCAGAAATACTGTTGCCGAAATGAAACAGCTTGATGATGAAAACGAGTTCGGCAGACTTGAAATCCATATTGACAATATGAAGGAAGAAGACTGGGCGAATAACTGGAAGAAGTATTTTCACCCGTTGGAAGTAGGCAAAAAAATTCTTATCAAGCCTGAATGGGAAGAACTTAAAGATAATACCGACAGAATTGTATTCAATATAAATCCAGGTATGAGTTTCGGTACAGGCGGACACTATACAACACAGCTTTGTATCGAAACACTTGAAAAATACATAAAACCGGGCGTTAAAGTGCTTGATTTGGGCTGCGGCAGCGGTATTTTGTCAATTATATCATTGTTGTTGGGCGCAGACAGTGCGTTTGCGGTTGATATTGACCCGAATGCGGTTGATATTGCATATCAGAATGCAGGCATGAATGATGTCGACATATCGAAATATACGGTTAAAGCCGGAGATATAATTACAAATACAGAATTGCAAAATGAAATTGCCAAAAATGAATATGACGTTGTTGTGGCAAATATTGTTGCAGATGTCATTATAGCGCTTGCTCCAAAAGCACGTGAATATATGAAAAAAGGTGGTGTGTTTATTACTTCGGGAATAATCGAGGACAGAGTAGACGACGTTAAAACGGCACTTGAAAAATGCGGCTTTGAAATAAATTCAATCAAGCAAAGAAAAGATTGGGTATCTATTGTTTGTAAATAGCATTAACGGTGAAAGGAATGATAAAAAATGCTTGAATTAAAGAATAATATTTTTTATGTGGGAGTGAAAGACCCTACACTAAGAACATTTGATATTTTTATGAAAACGGAATACGGTACGACATATAATGCGTATCTTGTAAAGGGTGAAAAGACGGCACTTATAGAAACAGCACACGAAAAGTTACTTGATTCGTATATTTCAAATATCGAAGAAATAATGCCTGTTTCTGAGATTGATTATTTGATATGCAATCATACAGAGCCTGACCATTCGGGAAGTGTCAAGAAGATACTTGAATTAAATCCGGACATTGAAGTTGTGGGCAGTATTGCGGCTATAAGAAATCTAAAAGAAATAACAAATATGACTTTTAAGGAGCATATTGCAAAAGACGGTGCAGAGCTTGATTTGGGTGACGGAAAGGTATTGAAATTCTGTATAGTTCCTAATTTGCATTGGCCTGATACTATGGTGACATATCTTGAAAGTGAAAAGACACTTTTCAGCTGTGACGTATTTGGTGCACACTATTGTGAGGACGCAGTTGTTGACGAGGATATAATTTACTACGATAAGTATGAAAAGGCAATGAAAGTTTATTATGACTGCATTGTATCGCCGTTTAATGCTTTTGTTGTCAAGGCACTTGAAAAGTTGTCGGCACTTGATATTGAAATGGTTTGTAACAGTCACGGACCTGTACTTAAAAAATATATAGCAGAAGCCATTAAAAAGTATTCGGCTTGGAGTGCACCAAAAGTTACAGAGAAAAAAACAGTCGCAATATTCTATGCGTCGGCTTACGGATATACAAAGAAAATGGCAGACGTTATTGAAAAAACGCTTAATTCTTGTGATTTTGATGTTAAAGAATATGACGTC
>OIWL01001837.1_pt1 | contig 20293 bp, 18 predicted proteins | sample 1587561 | NCBI WGS metagenome assembly OIWL01 (sample SAMEA3888903, study PRJEB22519) | human gut metagenome | biome: human gut; feature: human-associated habitat; material: faeces | place: Denmark | collected 2010 | reverse complement strand
GAAACGGAATATTGAGAACGAGGAGCAGTATCATGAGTATCAGATATGGCATGTGGGAGTGCAGGAAGAACTGGACGAATTGAAGCAGGAGAAAAGGAATATTAAGAAGCAAATACAGCTTGCTGATGGAATTGTGAAAGAAGATTTGTATACGGCTTATTATGCAGTGTCGGAGAAAGAAGAAATCGTTGCAGACAGGGATGTTGAGATACCGGGGATGGAAGATGAGGCAGTGTCAGAGAAAGATGTGGCTGTTGAGCCGGAGACGAATGTTGTGGTAATAAATCCAGACAATAATCAGAATGAAATAGGCAGACAGAAAGAGCAAGCTGATAGTGCGAGAAAACAACAGACTGATTTAGAGGGAATAGGAATATCAGAGATTCTTAATTTGTCTGATGTGAATATGACAAGAATGGACGAAAGTATAATTAATGTGACAAGTAAAAGTGAATTGGTGAACATGAAGAAAAAGAGCCTGTGGACGAAGTTGGCTGGATTGTCAGGAGAATATCAGAGCTTGGTGGTTATGAGAATGTCAGTGATTCTGTTAAGGCAGATGTATTCGGATTTGATATTGCTGATGTGAGTGGAAGCATAAGGATGTTTTCAGATGTGATGAAAAGGTTGGGGATAAAACTGGATGGAGATGAACTTTATGAGGAATTTCAGAGGATTTATGATGAAAGTGTTGGTAGAGATGTTGATAAAGGAAAGATGGAAGATAAGATGAGGAATAGGGACAGAGGAAGATGATTCCTCTGCATATCCACGATTCACTTTACGCGCCCGAAATATATATTGCAAACTAGGAAACAATCGCAAGAAGTTGCGATTGTTATTGATGATGTAGTGATTCTGTGATATCATATAAAAATATGGTACATGAAAACGGAGGTCAAAATGAAAGTATTGGTAACGAATTGTAGTCCTGTAAGAAATGGAGCAAGCGAAGGAACAGGGCGTATTACAGATTGCGTTGGAAGCGACGGATATGGGACGACCTTTGTATGAAAGACATGGATTTGTGAAAATGGAAGATGAAATGGAGCTGATCAAATGACAAGAGTTTATTTCGTACGTCACGCACAACCGGAGCATGATTGGGAAGAAGACAGAACAAGACCTTTGACGGAAGAAGGGAAGAAAGATTCAGTAGTTGTGTTAGAATTTTTGAGTAACAAGAAAAAAGATGCGTTTTATTGTAGTCCATATAAACGTAGTATGGATACTATTGCAGAGGCAGCAGATTTTTTTACAAAAGAGATTATAACAGATGAGAGATTGAGGGAGCGAGAAAAAGGTCCTGATGGAAACAACTACGGAATGTTTCAGAAACGCTGGGCTGACCATGATTATCATGAAGATGGTGGAGAATCCATTGCTATGGTTTAAAATCGTAATATAGAGGCGTTGAACGAGATTTTAGCAGATAATACAGATAAAGAGAGTGTTATAGGAACCCATGGTACTGCCCTTAGTACGATATTGAATTCTTATGACAATAGTTTCGGGTGCGAAGAATTTCTGCGAATTATAGATTGGATGCCATATATTATCGAACTGGATTTTGAAGGCGATAAGTTGGTTGGCAAACATGAACATTGCTATGTGGAGAAGGAATTCAAGGGCAATCAGCGTGCGGATAAGAAGTAGTGAGGAATAGATGAATACACGATATTATATGGTCATTATCAAGGGTGAAATAAAGACATCCGAAATAATGTCATGTGGTTATAATAGAAATACCCAAAAATGGGATGTAAAATTCAATAATGGAAAAACATACTCGTATGCATATTTGAATGTGGAAAAGTTGACTGATCCGGAGGTTTTGAATCCTAACATGTATCGGATTAGCAGAGAAGGACGAGAGTTCTTTGATGTTAATGCAATATATGTATTTAGAAGCGGAAGTGAGTCTTATTGGCACATTTGTTTTGGCGATGGTAGTGAAAGAGATTATCGTCGGAACGACTTGCATATTATAGAGTCATGTCTTGCCCAGAGTCAGTCATCAAATGTATTTGAATATATAAAGCAAATTGCAGGTTTGAGTAATCTTAAGAATGAAGAGACTGGTGAAAAATTATTGTCTAAGAAGTTTGCCAAGATTTCTTTTGTGGGTAGTGATGTAGCTTTAGCAAAGTATTTGAATCCATCGTCATTGCAAGGAAAAAGAACAGGACGCGAATACATTCCAATTTTCCCATTTGGATGCAATAACAGTCAGTATAAGGCTGTAAAAAATGCCATGGAGAATCAGATTAGTGTTATACAGGGACCTCCAGGAACGGGGAAGACACAAACGATATTGAATATTATTGCCAATATATTAATGCAAGGGAAAACGGTACAGATAGTATCCAATAATAATTCGGCAACGGAAAACGTATATGAAAAATTATCTTCTCCAAAATACAATTTGGGTTTTATTGCTGCGACATTAGGAAGTTCTAAAAATAAGAAATTATTTGTTGAGCATCAGGATGCCGCTTATCCCGATTTTTCGTCGTGGAAAACGGGAGAAGATCCAAGTGTTTTGCAGAAGGAAATAGCAGAGCAATCCAGTCAGTTAAAAAGTGTTTTTGATAAGCAGGAAAAACTGGCGTGTTTAAGGCAGGAACTTTCACAGTTGGTTACTGAACAGGAATATTTCAATCAATATGTTAAAGAATCAGATGTTCATACAGATAGTATTAAGTTCAAGAAAAAACTATCTTCAAAGCAATGGATGGTATTGTGGCAGGAGTGCCAGTTGATTTCAGAAGAGAAAACGGCAATAGGATTTTGGTTTAAGATAAAAGCCTTATTTAAATATAGAGTAACCGATTGGAGCATTTATAAGCAGGATATTTCAAAGATAATTACAACCTTTCAAGCAATGTATTATCGTGCGAAGCAGGCGGAGTTGTCTGGGAAAATTGCAGATATTGAAAAGTATTTAAATAGTGTTAATAAGAATTTGCTTGAGGATTTATGCGATCAGTCAATGGTTGTCCTAAAAGACAAACTGGCAAGGAAATATGAAGGTAATAGTAGTAGGAAAACTTTTAGTGAAGATAATTTGTGGAAGGAACCATACGATGTATTGGCTGAGTATCCGGTTATATTAAGTACAACATTTTCATCAAGAAACAGCCTGAATTCAGATGTGGTGTATGATTACCTTATCATGGATGAGGCATCACAGGTAGATATTGCAACTGGTGCGTTGGCATTGTCCTGTGCAAGGAATGTTGTTATTGTAGGGGATACCAAGCAACTTCCCAATGTTGTTACAGGTGATATAAAAGCCAAAGCAAAAGTTATATTTGACAGCTTTAATGTGAGTGAAGGATATCAGTATACAAACAGTTTTCTGCAATCCATTTTGGATGTTATGCCAAATGTAACACAAACATTGTTGCGGGAACATTATAGGTGTCACCCCAAAATAATCAATTTCTGTAACCAGAAATTCTATCGTGGTGAATTGATTATTATGACAACGGATAAGGGTGAAGAGGATGTTTTATCGGTAGTAAAAACGGTAGTGGGAAATCATGAGCGTAACCATTATAGCCAGCGCCAGATAGATGTTATTAAAAATGAGATTATACCAAAATATGTTTCAAATCCGGAAGAAACCGGAATTATTGCACCGTACAAAAATCAGGTAGAAGCTTTAAGCAAGGAGATTACAGATATTGATGCTGCTACAGTGCATAAGTTCCAGGGCAAGGAGAAAGAGAATATTATTATATCTACCGTGGATGATGAAATATCTGATTTTGCAGATGATCCATATTTAATCAATGTTGCTGTATCAAGAGCCAAAAAGAAATTGATGTTGGTTGTAACTGGAAATGAGCAATCAAAAGAGCGCAATATAACAGATTTGATTGATTATATTCAATATAATAATTTTGAAGTTACTGAAAGCAAGATTTATTCGATTTTTGATTACCTTTACAAGCAGTATACTGAGGAAAGAAGGGCATACTTGCAGAAGCACAAAAAAGTATCAGAATATGATTCGGAAAATCTGATGTATTCATTGATAGAGGACATTATCTCCGCTAACAAGTATTCAAGCTTGGATGTTGTTTGTCATTTTCCGTTGAATATGTTGATTAAGAATCCAGAACTATTAAATGAGCAGGAATGTCAGTATGCAATGAATCCAGCAACACATTTAGATTTTCTGGTTTATAACAGAATTGGTAAAAAGCCTGTGTTGGCGATCGAGGTTGACGGATATGAATACCATAAAGAGGATACTGTTCAGGCTTCAAGAGATTTGTTGAAAAATCATATTATGGAGTTGTATGAAATTCCATTACTGAGATTTATGACTAATGGTAGTGGCGAGAAAGAAAAGATTATAGAGATGCTGGATAAGTCGGTTGGGTAACGAAAGGAAAGCTGCGTATGGAGATTATAAGAAGGGACGAGTTACAGGAACTTTTAGATGTTGTCAGGATGAAACCATATGGCAAAATCTTGATAACAGGTGCGGCAGGAAGTGGTAAAACTTTTTTGTTAAATATAATTGGAAAGATATTAGAGGAACAAGGAAGAAAAATCTGGTATGAAACGATGGTTTTTTCACAGATGGGAAATAAAATATGGAAACATTCATCTGATTTTACAGATGTTGTTTGTTTAGTGGATGGTTTGGACGAAATATATAGATATAAACAACAAATGGTAGAGAACATTAAAAATGCTAGAGGGTGTTATATATGCACTGCTAGAGAAAATAAGTTTGATATAAATTTTGATTATGAAATAAGGTTAAAGCCATTAACAGATAAACAGATATTATTGTTTATTAGTGATTATCTTGGTGCCCGTATCTCGAGTGACAGTATTGTAGAAGGTATTTTTAAAGAACTTGATAAGCAAAATTTAACGCCTAGAACGATAGCTGAAAAGCTTCATACAAAACTAAAGGGCGAGGGGCTTAACGAATATTTTCTTGATTTTGAAAAGGATATACATCAAATATATACATATAAAGGTGGTGTATCTCTACAACATCCAGAGATAGTTGTTCCAGAACGAAAAATTATTAGAGTACCAGACGAAATAAAAAATGATATAAAGGTAGTAACGCATTCGCTTGTGGATAAAGTTGCATTAAGACCAGAAATACTTCAAGAAATTACTCCTAGACAGTTTGAGGAACTGGTTTGTGAATTGTTTGAAAGAAAAGGATATAATGTGCAACTTACGAAACAGACAAGAGATGGTGGTAAGGATTTGATTGTTCTTAATAATTCAGTGTTAGGCGATTTGGTGATTTATGCTGAATGTAAAAAGAAAGCGCCTAGGCATCCTGTGAATGTTGGACTTGTTAGACAACTATATGGAACTGTTGAAGCGGACAGGGTTACAGCAGGAATAATGGTAACTAACTCATATTTCTCAAAGGATGCTCGTAGATTTCAACAGACGATAAAAAGTAGAATGAATTTAATAGACTATTCAGAGTTAATGAAACAGATAATGGATTGCAGATAGGAAATTGATAATTATTGAAGGTGAATGGAGACATTGTTATGGCAGTATCATACAATAAATTATGGAAATTATTAATAGATAAAAAAATGAGTAAATCGGATTTGCGTAAAAAGGCAGAAATTGCCCCTAACACGATGACAAAGCTTCGACGTGATGAAGAGGTAAGCCTTACAATTCTTAGTAAAATTTGTAAAACTTTACATGCAGACTTTGGGGATATTGTGGAGTATGTGCCGGATGCAGAAATATGGGATTTGTATAATGAGAACCGAGAGCTTCTGGGAAAAGACCATATCAGAGGAGAACAGTTACCGATAGACGGCTACCATTTGGTGGTGCATGTCTGGATTCGTAATTCCAAGGGCGAGTACCTTATCTCGCAGCGTTCTGCAAACAGACCAACACATCCTTTGATGTGGGAATGTGTGGATGGTTCTGTAGTAAAAGGAGAGGACAGTCTGCAAGGAGCGCTTAGAGAAGCCAAAGAAGAGATTGGAATAGATTTATTGCCAGAAAAAGGTCAAGTTGTTTTGTCAGACATTAAGAAAATCGAGTTTGGAAAAGTGGCTAATAAAATTGTTGATGTTTGGCTGTTTGATTACGATGGAGAGGTTGATTTAGGAAATGCCACAACAGATGAAGTGGCGCAGGTTGCATGGATGAATCGGGAGCAAATTAAGGAATTGTTTGAGCATAATATGTTTGTGGATACATTGGAATACTTCTTTACGGAAGTGGACAAGCAGTGATTTGGAAAGTTGGTGGATATATGAAGGAAAAAGAACATCAATCCATAGAGTGGAAGGAATCATGGCAGGATGAGTATTTAAAATGGATTTGTGGATATGCCAATGCCTACGGTGGAACAATATACATAGGTACGGATGACAATGGTAATGTTGTAGGTATTGATAATGCAAGAGATTTATTAGAGCGAATTCCTAATAAAATTACGGACACAATGGGAATCATTGCAGATGTGAATTTGTTATATAAAGGCGAACTTGAGTATTTGCAGATAATTGTTGATAAATATCCATCTTTAATAAGTTTTCGTGGAAAATATTATTATCGTTCCGGAAGTACCATGCGTGAGATTACTGGAAAGGAATTGGAAAGAGCTTTGTTAAAAACGCAGGGAAGAACATGGGATGGTGTGCCTCTACCAAAACTGACAGTATCTGATTTAAAGCAGGATGCAATACAGCTATTCAAAGATAAGGCGGTGAAAAGAGGAAGGCTTACGAAGGAAGAAGTCAGTGTGGAAGATACTATCTTGATGGATAACCTGCACCTAATTGATGAAGATGGATATTTGATAAGAGCAGCAATGCTTGCGTTTTATAAGGATCCAGAGAAGTGGGTAACAGGTTCTTATATCAAAATCGGTTATTTTGGAAAATCGGATTCGGATTTGGTGTATCAGGATGAGGTGCACGGGCCTTTGATAGAGCAGGTAGATAAGACTGTAGATTTGGTATACACGAAATATATGAAGGCATTGATTGATTATGAGGGTGTCCAGAGAATTGAGCAATTTATGTTCCACAAGGACGCATTCCGTGAGATTTTGTTGAATGCCATTGTTCATAAGGATTACAGCGGTTGCAATCCAATTCAGATTAGCGTTTACGAGGACAAGATATATATTTGGAATGATGGAGAGATGCCTCCAAATCTGGATTCTACTGACAAGTTGTTTATGAAGCATTCATCAAAGCCTTATAATCCGAAATTGGCTAATATCTTTTTCAAAAGCGGTATGATTGAAGCTTGGGGAAGAGGATTTGAGAAGATTAGGGAAGCCTGTGCGTTGTATGATGGACCATTGCCGGAATACGAGATTAATGAGGCTGGAATTATGGTTCTTTGCAAGGCTTGTGATAGGTATTTGAGGTTATTGAGAGATGATGGTCAGCATCCTGACCATCATCCTAACCAAAATGGTCAGGATGTGAATAAGCTGATTATCGATTTTTGTAAAGACCCGAAGTCGGTCCAAGAAATAATGGATGAATTTGATTTTGATAGCAGGACAAGCTTTAGAAGAAAGTATTTAACTCCTATGCTGAAAAATAGTGTGTTAAAGATGACTATACCGGAAAAGCCATCAAGTAAAAATCAGAAATACTTTTCGTAAGAAAATAAGCTAACCACATCTTAACCAATGTGGTTAGGATAAGAATACAAGAATTAAGAGAGAAGGTAATTGACGAATGGATCTAATGGCGGCAATTGGATTGCTTAGCTCTATTGTTACTTTAGAAGAGGCAGGAAGAAGCTGGGTATTAATTGTAAAAGACAAGTTAAAAAGAAAAGAGATTGATATCAATAATTGGGATTCAGATGATCCTTTAGTTCAGACTTGCCTTGATAGATTTAAAACTGATATGGGGGATAAATATAAGAATCATATTTTTTCAGAGGAAGAAATACAAGAAATCATTCGGGGCTTTTTTGAGCAGAATAGAGAGCTGCGTATAGGGAATGAGGAAAAGAAGCAAATGACTCAGATTATTGAGGATATTTTATACGCATATAATGAGTATACGAAGTCCCTTATGTCAAGCGGTGAAAGAACACTACATAACACGCTATCATCGGATTTTTCCAAGATAATGGATAAGCTGGGGGTGATAGAAGAACAACCTCATAAGGAAAACATTAAAAAGTTTTTGCGTGCGATTGAAATAAGTAAAGAAATTGAACTTGAAAATATTGAAGAGCTTATTAACGGTAAATATGAAATTGACAGGTCAGAAATTATTGAAACGATACAGGCAGGACGAGAAAAATTAGTATCGATACAGGGAAATGCTGGTTCTGGTAAATCAGTTGTATGCAAAAAACTGTTAAAGGGAAAAGAATACGTATTAGTCACGCGAGCAGAGAATTTGTCCACAGGAAAGAAAGTAAACGAATTGTGGGATTGTGATGTAGAGGATGCAATCCTGTGGTTAGAAAATAAACCGCTGTATATATTTATTGATGCTATCGAATTTATTGCAGATTGTGGTGACAATGCATTTACGTTGTTGCAGGAGATATATAGGCTTGCAGATAAATACAGCAATGTATATATTATTACTTCGTGTAGAACTACTGATAGTTCTGCGTTTATGAAGATTAATACAAAATATAGAATCAAAACATACGAGATTCCGGATTTGGCGAAAGAGGAGATTGATAAGGTTGCTAAAAGTTATCCCATTATTTTATCCTTACAGCAAAATAAAAAATATTCGGATTTATTATGTGTGCCATTTTATCTCAATTTAATTGTATCGGGAGGATTTGTAGAAGAAAATATTAACGACGAGAATAATTTTAGAAATCTCATATGGGAAAGAATCATCTGCTTAAAAGACAAGTGCAAAAAATATGGTGTCTTACAAAGTGATGTTAGAAACACTGTTGAGCGTATTGTTTTTGAACGTGCTAGTCGTTTTGTTGTTGGTGTTGATAGTGATATTGTAGATAGCGATATTCTAGAAGCATTGAAATCAGAAGAAATTATTGTCGAAAGCAGGAATAAGATACGTTTGAAATATGATATTTTCGAAGATATTTGTTTTGAACGATATATAGATAAGGCGTTTGATGTATGTCATGGATCGTATAATGTTTTTTTTGATGAAATAGAGAAAATCGGGCGTTGCATATATAGGCGATACCAAATTTGGATATCTAACAAACTGTTTGTACAGGAGGCTCGCGAGAAATTTGTATATACACTGTTAACGGATAATAGTATTGAGGCAAAATGGAAAAAGCAAACAGAAATTGGAATAGTAAAATCAAAATACTGTGGATTGTTTTTCAAGGAATTTCAGGAGTTGCTCGATGAAACAGTGGTTGAAGAATTGTTAGATATAACAAACTTATATGCATTTGAGGCGAAAATTAATCATTCACCAGCATTAATAATGAATGTAACACCGATAGGAGCGGCACGTAAAAATTTAATTGGTATGGTTTTTGAAGAACGCATAAGTCTAGATAAAAATAGAACTTCTATTATTAAGCTGTGTGATGATTATGCAAATTGTTTTTATAAAACTGCGGATACTGAAGAAAAAGCATACAAAATAATAATTAGATATATTGACGAGCTAATAGAAAAGAGTAAAGAGGAAAAATCATATTATCAACATGATGAAGAGATTGTGCAGCTTTTTCTTATTGTTGCCAAAATGGCCAAGTCATCTAAGTCATGGCTGAAAGAATTTGTTGAAAATATGATAGTAGAATATTGCTCTGGGACTAGTAGAAGGGACAGTGTTGCTGAAGAGATTCTAAAGGCGGTTGTGAAAAAATGTCCACTTTTATTTGTTATGGAATTACCCGAATTGGCATGTAAATCAGCGGAAACATTATGGGGACAAAGAGTGTCAAGAAAGCATTTTAGGTATGATGGATATGACCATAATAATGTGAGAGCGTATGGTCTATCTGACAATGCAGATCACTTCGACAATAATGAAAACGGCGTGTATAATAACACTTTTTTTTGGTATGTTATGAGATGTGACTTCGTAAAAGGCCTTGAGTGGGCAATATCATTTGTTAATAATGCAGTACAGACATTTGCAGAGAATAAGCCAGATGAGATAACAAATATAGAAATTTTTTTCCCAAAGGAAAACAAGAAAAGAGTGTATTTGGGTAACGGATGGTTGTGGATGGCAGATATCATGGAACATAACCTTCCGGTGGTATTGACGGACATTGTTTTTGTAATAAAGAAGACTGTTATTAATTCTATGAGAAATTCTTCTGACAGTACATATATTAAAGGCTTAGCAGAATACGTTAAGAATACTATATATGAAAAGGCAAACAACGTATTGCTTTTGTCTATTATTGAGGCTATAGGGATGAATTTTCAAAAAGAAATGCCGGGATATGCATTAGAATTAGCATCCAGTATGGAATTAATATATTTTGATATTCATCGTAGTGGCGAATTTATTTCTAATCCGACAAAAGAATTGTTGGAAAAACACATAATGCTATCAATGGGAGTTCCAGAAATAACCAGGCGATATGAGAAAGATGAAAAGTGTGCATGTAATTTGCAACAATACTTTGCTAATTCGTATCTTTATGGAGATGATGGAATAAAAAACAGATGTCATGTTATTTTAGATTACTTATATTCTATATACGATGAAAAAACGTATTCCAATGAGAATTTACAGATTCAAAAAATGGACTTTCGCGATGCTGCTGTGACAAAAATAGATGAAAAGACAATAATGATCGAACCGCAGATCAAGGGGGAAGCGCAAAAGATTATTAAGAATAATGAAGTTACAAACGAACCAATATTACATTTGAATGAAACTATAAATTATCTGATAGAGGATATAAATGAGAAAAAAGCGAATGCTGACCGAATTATTACAGTGATTGATACTCTTTGTGAAAAGATGAAAGGTGATTATCGTATTGAAATGCAGTTCGAGAAAGTACTTGTTACATTTATTGCGTCTGCATTGATAATGCCAGATATTACGGATGAACAGCGAAATAAACTAGTCGAGGAGTGGATTAGGCGTGTAAAGAAAATATTTTTAAATCAATCTTATGTTGCTGAAGTTAATATGGTAATTGCATTGTGGGAACAATTGAATAAAGATATAAATAACGACCTTAAGCAACAGATTTTGTTAATGATATTAGAGAGTATAATTAATGACGATAATTCAGGATTAATTAGCCAGATAGCAGAATTAACAAAGTATTTTTTGGAAAAAAATAGGAATTATGCAAGTAGGATTTTTAATACAATTATTATGCTTGCAGAAGATGAGATGAATCACCAGAAGTTTAATGCTGCATATATAAAAGATAATCGTAATGATGATGGCTATGAATTCATTCCTAATATGGTTCCTAAATTATGTGGTGTGGATCATTGGATTCGGGAAAATAATGGAAATGAATATCAAAATAAGAGGTCCGAGATAATTCAAGAATATTTGTATGATGGTAAGGGGGTAGATCTTTCTGAGTTTGATATCAGTGATTATGATATAGACATTCTCAGTAATATTGCATGTTGTGGATTGAATACAGAAGATGAGAAATTTGCCATAGTTATTAGTTCGATTGTGCAATGTATGATTGAAATATGGCATAAAAACTGTAAAGAAATGCGGGCTCATGAAATAATTGACACATTTCAAGAACATAAAGTATCCTCTTATTTTCAAAGAGAATTGAATATTACAGGACGAAATCCAGAAGCTGTTTATGATATTCTGTTTAAAGGAACTGACTTTTCGAAATTTACCAGAGATACATTGGACTTTTATGAAGATGTTCTTAGTGGCTTTTTGGTGTCATATGTTGATGGATTTAGGGAGAAGGGTAAGAGAGATGACATTGAGAAGAAGATTCGAATTCTTGAAACTTATGTAAATAGTATTCCAGAGGACTATGTAAGAAATATTCTTGAAAAGAGATTGTTCCTTTGTAAAGGAAGATATAGCAGATGGGATGTAAACAAAGTAAAGGCAGAATATAGTTATAAAGATAAGTGCTTTCTGAATGTACAGATTGAGAAGTATGGCTCCAATCATTTGAACGATGTTCTATACACAGTATATTTGCTCAATATTAGTGAACTCTTACCAGAAATTTTGATATCTATTAGTTCATGCTTTACAAAAGCTATTAGAAATAGCAAAGAACAGTTTGCAAAAGAAATAATAGATTCACAAGTGATAGTTGATATGATTATCTTAAAATCCTTTATATTCTATAGCGATGAAATAAAAAAGGATGAGAAGCTGATTAATGCATATGAGGACATACTATTAGCATTGACAGAAATAAGAAATGAGAAGGCTGCTGTACTATTAGATGAATTTCGAATTCATTGATTTGAATGTGAAGATTGGAAGATAGAATTGGGATGTTAAAAGGAATTGGACGGAGTTATATCGTTGGATGATTTGGAAGAAATTAGTGATGATTAAAAAAGGCAGTGAAATATATATTAGAGAAATGGTAAATCTTAGTCTCACCAGTCTCAAATTACTATGAGACTGGTGAGACTAAGATGAGACTAACTCAATAGAGTATTTCCTCAACTGGGGGAATAATTAATTAAATTCATTCATAGCATCCACATAATCCTGCAATCCGTTTTCTTTCAATGCCAGTTTGGCATATAGCAGAGGGGTTTCCTCTGCCAGCCGGTATAGATATACAATATCAGTAGGATTATCAAAGATAACAGAGAAATTACATTCCTTACAACGTATAACAAGAATTGCGTTCTCGCCGGTATTGACGATAATGGAGTCTGTGGAAGGTTCGTACATTCCGAACTGAAAATTAAGATTGTTGTTCATGACAGTCTCCTTCCCACAGATATTTTGCATCATCCAGCAGGTCGATAATAGCTGTTAGCATATTAGTGTATTCGATATGTAAGTCCTTAATGGCTTCTGACGTAGGAAGAGTATCGGGAGTGCAGTTTGGTGTGGTAAATGCTTTCTGCATTTCAAGTAATTGCAGATACAGAGCATTAACAGTCTGCACAAGCGGATATATAGTTTCTTTCTTGCCGACAACGCAGATGCGGTTATAGATGCAGGAACGGACAAAGTAATCTTTTTTCATCATGCCACTGGCAAGGATGCGGGCTTCGATTTGTTTGCGTTCAGCATCGCTGATTCTAAAACTTATAGTTGGATGTTTGTGTTGATTGCTCATAGAAAAGCTCCTTTCATAGTGGGTGTGGCAGCAGGCACAGTTAAGCACCCGCAAGCCACATTTGATTATTCGTTTTTAGTAGTAAAAGTAGATTATATCTGCCATGGACTTCGTAGATGCAATATTGAATAATTGCAACTAATTTGCTACTAAAGTTTTTGAAAACGATATGAAAAGAGTAACATTAGATGAAACAGATGCGGTGGAATGCCGCATAAAATCAGCATTTTTGATTTGATGATACTTCCCTTGGGAAGAGTTTGAATAGTTGAAGCTGAGCTGTAAAGCCTTTGTTTACAAGGGTTTTACAGCTTTTCCTTTATAGGATTGCATTTTCATTGCATTATTTTTCTTCAACTGTTCTGTGATAGATTGCTGTATGTTGATTGCTGGTATAATTAGCAATGCTTTCAGTAGCAGATTGTACTTGTAATATTCCAGTCAGCTTTTTAGCAACTTCAAGATTCGTATTTGGATACAGATGACCATAAGTGCCGAGTGTTGTCTGTATTTTTCATGTCCTAAACGTTCCTTGATAACTGGACTTTACAAACTATTGACTTTACATTTTGATGTCCACTCTTCAATGAGTTATCATACGAATATATCTTCAATACTTTATAATTCAAGAGTAATAATAAGGCTATTGGCATGTACTTTTGCAACAATATTTCCGCCAAGAATGGCAACAAGTGTTTTTACTACCGCAAGTCCCAATCCTGTACTTCTATTATGTCTTGATTTATCGCCTGTATAAAAACGGTCAAAAAGTCGATTGCAATCAATTTCTGAACCGTCACTCATTGGATTTTCAATGGTAAATATAATATTATTATTTTCTTTCTCCATAAGTGTTATTTTTATCGTTCCAACAGAATACTTAATTGCATTTGTCAACAGATTTTGTAAAATTCGTTCTACCATATTTTTATCAGAATATACGTATATTGAATAATCTGGGAGATTTATTTCGGGTAAAATATTCTCCTTTTCTAATGCAACGGCATTTTCCGTAATTAAATTTATTAACATATTAGATATATTAAACTTTTCTTTTTCTGGAACTGTCTGCTGTTCCTCCAAAATAGAAAGGTCATAGAATGTTTCTACCAATTCTTTCATTTTTTCGGCTTGGCTAAAAATCACTTTTACACGCTGTGCTTGACTGGATTCCAAATTTTCTTTTTGCAATAATTGTAAATGACCAAGAATGACTGTAAGAGGTGTACGCAAATCATGTGATATATTAGCAACAGATTCTTTTAAATACTCTTCATTGCGTAATACGCCTGCAACAGCCTGTCGTTGTCTGATATTATATTGATTCAATATACCAGCCAGTCTTTCTAAATCTTTATCAATCAACAAAATGTCTAACATCTGCTGTGAATTTCCAGAATTCAATTCATTAACTTGATCCGCAAGATTACGGATTTGTTTTTTTAATTGAATATATCGAAATAGCAGTATTACTAAAAATATTATTATGATAATTAAAATCCATTCTATGTTAGACATTTTCTCCACCTATTTAAAATCACATTTACAAAATTTTATCCACGAAAGCAATACCAATATACTAGACCATATACATCCTACTAAAATAGCTGTCGGTTGAAAAAAGGTTTTCATGCTGACAACGATTCTGATTTGATAAGTAGGTAAAAAACCGACTGGTAATCTCAACATCATTCCATAGCCAAGATATAAGCTAAGACCAAAAATAATAATTGCTGTAACCGAAGTTGCTTTTACAGCATCCTGTAAATAGCAACAAATAAGTATTGCAATTAGAAATATCGCACTATTAAGCAGACAAGAATAAATGATTGCTTTTATAATATTGTAAAAAAACATTCCCACGTCTGCAACACCAAAGCGTCCAAATTCCCTTATGCACCCTGAAACTGGATAGACAAGAGCCATAAGATTAAAAGCAATTAAATACGATATTATTTTACTTGTAAAAATTTGTTTTCTGGAATGTCCAGCACTGACCTCTAAGTTTATTGTTCTCTTAGAAAATTCCTGTCCTAAAATCAATGCAAGTATAGCCGACATGATGATAAGAAGAAACGTAGAATCATACACCATTCCATTAAAAATATCAGCAAGAGAAGAAGCAATTTCTTCTGTTGGTCCCATGACCTCTGTAACATAAGTATCTGCTGTAAAAAATCCTAAAGTAAATATTCCAATCATACCACACCAGTAAATAGAATTATGTAACAACTGATATTTTTCCAGTTTTAATAATTTATCCATAAAAAACACCTCCGGTTATTTCAAGTCTGTATGTAAAAAAGCACTACCTGCAATGAAATATAAAATAAAATTCCATAAAAAATCTACAAACAAGCAAAAGTTTGTCGAATAGACCTGTTGCAATGAAATTAACCTAAGTTGTCCCATTGGTATTATTCTGCTGATTATTTGTGCAGATTCACTGTTCAGCAAAAAAATCATAACAAAAAATAAAACCATTGAAACTGTCAGTGTTTTCCCCATATCACGAAAAATAAAAGCAAAAAACATCGGTAATGCACACAGTGTTATCATGGCAAACAGAGTTAGTAAAACCATAGTATATGTGCTATCATTCCAAAAAAGTTTTTCTCCAATATAAAATTGACTAATAATTCCATGTACAAATAATGGAAATACCAGAATGATAATACAACCTATTTGAGATACAATTAATTTTACTCTAAATATAGAACTTCTTTTATGTCCGGCAGTAATATAAGTATTTAAAGTTCTTCCACTAAAATCACTTCCAATGAACAATGCTATAAACACTATAATCAAAAAATAGAGTAACGGAATATTGTATAATGATGCCATAATTAAGTTTGAAGAGTGTTCTTTACTATCTAACAGCAATATGCTACTTAAAAGGAGATTGAATATTCCAATTTCCCAAAAATACAAACTGTGAAACAACTTATATAACTCAGTTTTTAGGAGATTTGACATCTTTTGTTCCTCCTATTTTGCTCAAAAAATAGTCCTCCAAAGTATCGCCAGATACAGAAAGTCCTGTTACAAGAATGTGCGATTCTGCCAAAGCAGACGCAACTGTCTCTAAATCATTCAAATAATCATACAAACGAATTATGCCATCTGGCATTAGTTTAAAGTTATCTGTATGAAGATTCTCTTCCAAAACCAGAACCGTTTTCTGAACATCTGTTGTTTTAATTGCTATATGTCGTTTACACCGTTCATTTAATTCATAATCAGAAATCTCTTCTATAATTTTTCCATGGTCAATCAGAATAAATTCTGATGCTGTTTGATACAATTCTTCTAAGATATGGCTTGAAACCAAAATGGTCATACCATATTCTTTATTCAAAATTTTTAATAAATTTCTGATTTCTACAATTCCAGCAGGGTCAAGACCATTGATAGGCTCGTCTAAAATCAATAGTTCTGGTGTATTTAAAAGCGCAATCGCTATCCCCAATCGTTGACGCATACCTAATGAAAAATTGCGGACACTCTTTTTACCTGTATCTTGCAATCCAACCATATCTAATGTCCTTTTAATAACTGATTTATCTGGTATGCCTCGTTGAATACGCTGTACTTCCATATTTTGATAGGCAGTCATTGACGGGAATAGAGCAGGCGTTTCAATCATACTTCCAATTCGTTTACGCTGTTTCTGCAATTCTTCTGTTCCAGAATTTCCCCATAAAGAAAGTGTACCACTTGTTGGAAACGCAAGCCCTGTGACTAATCTTAAAAAAGTAGTCTTACCTACTCCGTTTTGACCAATAAATCCATAAATTTTTCCTTTTTTTATTTGTAAATTTATGTGGTCTAATGCTAATGTTTGTTTATATTCTTTGGTTAAAGACTTTGCTTCTAAAATAATTGAACTCATATCCCAAACCTCCTTTACTTAAACCAGTATAATGGGCAATTTTAAAGAATTTCTTAAATCGTAATGAGAAAAGTTAAAAAAATAATAAAGCTAAGGAACGTTTAATCCTTAGCTTTATGTAGGCGGTAGCCAATGCCCCAAACAGTATCAATAAATTCTGTATCAGAGCATATCGCTTTTAATTTATTGCGTAAATTACTGATATGAACATTAAGTGTATTATCTTCAGCAATATATTCTGTATCCCAAACACTTTGAAAAAGATTCGATTTTGAAAATACTTTATCTGGATATTTCATCAACAATTCTAAAATGCCAAATTCTTTAGCGGTTAAGGATAATTCTATTCCATTCAAAAATGCTGTATTTTTCTCTAGGTCTAAAGTCAGATTGTTATATTGCAAACATTCTGTCTGGCTATTTTGAAATTGTACTCTTCGCAGATTACTTTCAATTCTGGCAAGCACTTCTTCCATATCAAAAGGTTTTGTGATATAATCGTCTGCTCCCAGACGAAGCAAATCGATTTTATTTTGTGTAGTTTCTTTCGCCGAAATAATAATAACAGGTATCGTAAATTTCTTGCGTACATCAGATAAAATAATATCACCACTCCGATAAGGAAGCATAATATCAAGTATAATCAAATCAATTTTTTCTTTATTCAAAAAATCCAGAACATGAAGTCCATCATATTGGCAATGCACAGCATATCCTTTTTCTTTTAGAAAATCAGCCAATAACGCATTTATTTCTAAATCATCTTCAATAATCAATATTTTATTCATTAGCCTACCTCATTCCTGCAATGCTACTTTCCCATTATACATTTAAGGTTGTATTTCCTCGATACCATTGCAACCAATTATATGAGAGGGATTCTTATTTTGTCAATCTAATTGTAAGCAGAATAGTATAGATTTATTCCGAGCTGGCATACATGCCAATTGTTCCGGATAAGGTGTTTTTGGAGGTTATAAGTATTACGCTTGATCAGTTTAAATTCTTGCGCGATGGCGGAGATTATATTGAAGAAGGAACTGGACAGAAAAAGCATTTTGAAGGGCAACTATTTGATCCGGTGGTATTTGATGATTCGGTTAAGGAATTCCTGGCACTGAAAAAGAAGCTGGCAGATTATTTTGATGAGAAAAGCGTTGAGGACATATTTGATTATATTCCACCGCAGAAAACGAATCAGATTTTTACACCCAAGGTTATGGTTAAAAAGATGGTTGATATGTTGGAACAGGAGAATCCGGGATGCTTTGATATGTCGGATAAAACATTTATTGATTTGTATATGAAATCCGGCTTATATATTGCAGAAATTGTAAAACGGCTATATCAGAGCGAGGAAATAAAGAAACAGTTCCCAGATAACAAGGAACGATTGAAACATATCTTTGAAAAACAGGTATATGGGCTGGCACCAACGGAAATCATATATAAAATTGCAACAAGCTACATATTAGGTTTTGATGAGGATACAAAAGACATCAAGCACAACTTTAGGCAATTGGACGCTTTGCCTTATGCAAAGGATGGGAAAAAAGAAGTCGCACTAGAGATGTTACAGTATGTGCTTGATAATTACGAAGAGGAGTAAGGAAAGGAGATTAGTAATATGGATAGATTTGACTATACAGATGGAGATTTTCTTCATAATATGGGTGGCGGAATGATGATAGATTCTGAAGGGCATATGATGCAGGATATGGGTTCTGGCTTGGCGATGGATATGGAATTCGGAGAATTACATCTTACGGACAGTGGATCGCATTCGTTGTTTGATGAAGATGAAGATGAGTGGTAGTTCGTATCGCATAGATTGATATTATTTTTGGAATGACTTTTGATCCACTTAAGGGGTGTCTATACGAACTTTTAAGTTTACTAAAGGGGAAGCAAACGGAGGGGACAATATGGAAAGCATGGAATTGGATTTGAGGCAGCGGGATGCCCTGGGGGAGATGTCCAATATTAGTATGGGGTCATCTGCGACAGCATTGAGTGCACTTTTAATGAACCGCAGAGTAGAGATTACTACGCCACAGGTGGAGGTAATTCGACGGAGCCGGTTGATGTGGAGAGTGTCAAGATTTTTGAAAAACTTTTTGCATCACCTAAAAAGGATATGGTTAAGGTTACATTCAAACTCAAGGTTAGCGATTTTATTGATACCAGTATGGTTCAGTTGTATCCCATAGAGTTGGCAAAGCAACTGGTGGACTATTTTTGCGAAAGATAAGAAAAAAGGTGTCATTTCCCGACGGGAAACGGCACCTTTTTGTGTATGTATTGACGGATTTAAACTTTTTTAAATTTTTTCTCTACCTTAAAAAGCATTGGATAAACGCCGATGAGCAGAAACAGAAGGATGGAATAACGGAGGGTACGCATCAAAAAGTACCCGGTGGTATCCTGCTCAAAAAGATTTCCGAGAACAGCTTTCAGTGCAGTGTTGCAAACCAGATATGCCACAGCACCGCCAATAGTTCTGAGAGTGATCAGTGATACTTTGTGGGTGTTTTCAAAATTTACCGCTTTTTCTTCAAACAGGGTTCCGAGACAGGCACCAATCAACATTCCGTAAGAGTTAAAGTAGTCGGAAGTTTTACAGTAAAACATACCGAAAAATCCTGCAATTAAAAGAATTCCATACACAACATAAATGTTATGACATTTGGCAGATAAAAATTCTACAAGGATAAAAATCAGAATTCCCTGAAGCAGACCGACAATTACATCGGTGGGCCAGTGGGCTCCCAAAAAGTTTCTGGATACAGCAACCAAAAGAGGAATACAGATGGCAAAATATTTCAACCATTTCTTCGTAGGCAGTGGTAGGATACAGGGCAGCCGAGTTGGCAGAGTGTCCGGAGGGAAAAGAGTATCCATCCACATCCCGGAGCAATTCCACATTATTCAGCGATTGATAGGGACGCAGACGGCAGAAGATGTTTTTGATCATACCATTACACACGTTAGCTGTAATGACGGCGATGCCTATACGACGTCCTTTTTCCTTGTTGATGCCCCAATACACCAGCCCCATAATTGCCACACAGATGGTTTCCTCGCCTAAAAATGAAAAAAGATTGTTGAGGAATAATAAAACCGAATGAACGGTGCCATTTCCCCCCAGGTGCTGCAGCCATACCA
>OIWL01001834.1_pt1 | contig 20309 bp, 19 predicted proteins | sample 1587561 | NCBI WGS metagenome assembly OIWL01 (sample SAMEA3888903, study PRJEB22519) | human gut metagenome | biome: human gut; feature: human-associated habitat; material: faeces | place: Denmark | collected 2010 | reverse complement strand
GTATCATAGAAGGACCTTACTTAGGTTATTTTACAGAAAAAGTTTCATAGGCTCACTCCGAGAAACGAAAGTTTCTCCCCCCTATTGGTTTATAAGCTGTGGTTTTTGTTTTTTGTCTGTTGTTCCTGCACCGGATCGGTTTGTGTTCGTCCGAGATACCGATTAAGATTTTCCTGTTTCCGCTTTAAATTCCACACCTCTTTTTCACAGCTCTTGTAGGTTGTGGTCAGTTCTTTTTTCTGCGTTTCCAATGCCTGATATTCGGCTCGCAGCTTATCCACATTCAATCCTTTTAGCTTGATGCCTGCCTGTTCAAGCATACGCCTTGCACCGCCATAAAGGATAATCTGGCTCTCGTATCTGCGGAAATATGCGTCCGGGTTCTTGGCTTTTTTGTAGGCGATATGGTAAGAGCGGTTGTCCTTGTACTGCTCGGCATATTTGATGATTTCCGCAAGGTTTTTCATGCGGTGTTCCAGTTCCACAACGCTCTGTTTGGCGGACTTTCCCGCTTCGTTTTTTACAGTAATTTTATGCTCCAGATCGGAGAGAGAACCAGCTTCATTATAGCTTTGTGCGGCGATTTTCAGATTCTCGATTGCCGCCCACTGTTGCAGTCCGGGACTGTTCTGGAATTTCTCGTCCGAGGTGTCAATGATCTTGCGGGAAGAGTAGTCTTTTTTCGGGATAACTGCCTTTCGTTCCCGTTTCTTTTCGATGCGTTCCCGGATACGTTTCTTTGTGTATTCTTTCCCTAAAGACCTTGCACTACCACGGACAAAATGCTCCTTGTCCAGAGGGCGGAAAGAGATATATTTTGCAGCATCTTCTCCAAAAGTTTCCCCTTTGATTTCGTAACCTTTTGCCCGCATAAGAAGCAGAAATTCTTCATAGGTGGAAGCCGACTTGATGAAAAAATTGATGTCCTGTCGAAGCTGTGTTTTCCAAGTCGAACCATTCTGATCAGACTGCCATTCTTTGTATTTTTTACCACGTTCACCACCCGGAATGATGACGGAAAGATTGTGTTCCCTGCACAGTTCATCACTCAGTTTACGGATGTGGTAATAGGACTGTTTGCAGTCGTGATATTTGTTGTGTTCGATGTTGTCAGCGGCACAAAAAATGATGTGATTATGAACGTGTTCTTTGTCAATATGGGTGGTAACAACATACGAATATTTTCCCTCTAAAAGTTTATCTGCAAGCTCCTTTCCAATGTGGTGCGCTTCTTCAAAACCGACCTCGCCCGGAGCAAAAGCCTGTATGAGATGATAGGCTTTGTTGGGACTGTTTTCCCTGCAATGGTCAAGCGTATATTTAAAGTCAATTGCCGCAGTTTCGGGCGCACACGCATAAGACGAAACATAGATTTGTTCATCGGTTTTGTCCGGGTTGCAGATATATTCTATGGCTTTATCAACGGTTGCTTTGATAGCATGGATTTTTGTGTATGCCATACCTCATTCATCAACTCCTTTACTTCGTTTATATCCTCTTGATAAATGTTTCCAGTGCTGTTTACCCTCTTTGCAATCTGGTTTAAATTGGAGCTGATACGTCCCAACTCCGTATTATAATTTCGCAGGTAACTGTAATCAACATCATACACATATCCATATAAGATCAGCTTGCGCAGGAAGGCAGACATACTCTTCATGCCGGATGCTTTGAACTTGGTATTGAGGATGTACTGCTCATCATCGCTGAGATAAAATTGCACCGGATTGGTGCGGTTTCGATTTGTCATTTCTGCCACTTCCTTTCTGATTTTGGGTACAAAAAAACTGCTGTAAAATGTTCGATTTTTACAACAGTTCGTTTCAGGTTTTATTCAGTTTCGGGTGCAGCTACCCACAGCAAATTGTAGCAAAAGCGGCAGGAAAGGTCAAGGTATTCCGGTGTAGAACCGAAGAAAACTAAAAGAGGATTAGGGAAACTTCCCTATGGAAATTGATCCGCACAGACGATAGGAAAGTGTGGGGGATTTCGCCTGTGTCATGACACAGGCAGTGCTTGCTATGGTTGTTTTCGACACTCCAGAAGGGTGTGTCGGTATTTTAATGTAGGTGAAAAAAGGTGGTGGATGTTCTTTTTGAATGATAAGAACAGGATACAGTATAATGACCAGTGCAAGAAGTGTGTGTATGAATGTAAGCAGAGTTTCCGGTGCAGGATTGTGTGGTGTGGGAAGTATTACTCTAAGCGGAGAAAAAGGTAGTGTTTGATTTATTTGATATTTCTGAAAGGGATTGAGATAAAATATTGGTTTAATAGTTTAATTCGTTTTAAGAAAAAATGAGGAATCTTTTAATCATTTTAAGTGCATAACCCGTTATTATATATAGATATTCAATGGAAAGGAGTCTGATGCGTGTTGAGTGATGACGAATTAGTGGAACAGATTCTACTTGGAAATGAAAATGCAGCAGAAGAATTGATAAAACGCTATTATACATCTATTTTACGTTACTGTAGGTGGCATTGCTCTAATTTGGAAAAAGCAGAAGACCTGACTCAGGAAACATTTTTGAAGTTGTTTAAGAATTTATCCGGATATAAAGGAAAAAAGAAATTTAAGGCTTATCTATACACGATTGCAAATCATTTATGTATTGATGAAAGTAGGAAGGTTGAGTTTTATCCATTAGAAGATGAAGAAAATATAGTGCATGAGTATAACGACATAGTTCGGCTAGAGGATAGGGCAGAGATAAGCTATTTTTTAAATTTTTTATCATCAGAACAAAGGGAAGCAGTCATTCTACGCTTTGGAGAACAACTTAGTTTTGGAGAGATTGCAAAAGTGATGGGATGCAATATGCGAACAGCACAAAGCAGGGTTCGTAATGCTTTAAAAATTATGAGAAAGGAGCAGGAAAATGAAAGATAAAAATTTGAAGGGCTATTTACAGCAATCTTTAGGAGAGGAAGTAAAGCCTAAAAGATTAGAGGAAACGATTAAGCTTTGCACTGAAATTGTACGAGAACAGGAAGTGACTAGGGCAGAACCGAGGACAGGTTTCTTTCACTATCTTTCAGATGTATTTCGCTTTGAAGGTATTCCAATATTTGGTTTGCAGGCAGTAACGTTATTTATAGTTTGTTTAACAATTGCCAGCATTGCAGACGTGCCAAAGAATATACCAATTTTTATGCCGCTGTTTGTATTGGCTATCATGCCAGCAATTTTTAAAAGCCAGTATTATGGAATGAGCGAGATTGAAGCGGTAACAAGAGCTTCTGGTGCCCAAATCACGTTAGCAAAGCTGGTTTTGGCTGGGGCTGCTAATTTGGTGTGTATAACAATTCTTTTGTGTATGGAAGTTTATTTGCAAAATTCTTATAAAGAGATTGGACAGATGGTTCTATACTGCCTGGTTCCGTATTTAGTGTGTATGGTTGCGTTGCTACGTTTGATCCGTTTGCAAAAGAAACAGAGTTTACAGATATGTGCGATTGTAATGCTGGGTTCCTGCATTTGTTGGGGGATGTCAGCAAGAATATTGCCATGGTTATATGAAACATCAGCAGTGGGGGTGTGGATTGTTACATTTTTGATTTTTGCTATGTTCTTTATAAATGAAATTCATTATATTGCAGAGATGAGAAAGGAAGGAAAAATGTATGGAATTGTCGCTTGATCGTTTAACAAAACAGTATGGCAGGAAAATAGCGGTAGATTGTGTTAGTGCAACCTTAAAGCCGGGAGTATATGGTCTTTTGGGGGCTAACGGTGCAGGTAAAACAACATTGATGCGTATGCTATGTGCTGTTTTGGAGTCAACCTCAGGGGAGGTATTGCTGGATGGAAAAGAAGTAACTTCGATGGGGGCAGATTACCGGAATGTGTTGGGTTATTTACCACAGGATTTTGGATATTATCCAAATTATACTGCGGTGGAGTTCTTAATGTATATTGCAGCACTGAAAGGAATACCGAAGAATGTTGCAAAAAAACGTGTGACTGAATTGTTGGAAGTAGTTGATTTAAGCCATGTGGCAAACAAAAAAGTAAAAACTTTTTCCGGTGGTATGAAACAAAGAGTAGGAATTGCACAGGCGTTACTTAATAATCCGAAAATTTTGATTTTGGATGAGCCGACTGCGGGACTTGATCCGAAAGAGCGTGTTCGTTTTCGTAATCTGCTCTCAGAGTATGCAGGCGATAAAATTGTAATTCTTTCCACACATATTGTATCGGATATAGAAGCAATAGCAGATGAAGTGCTATTGATGAAAAAAGGAAAATTTGTATTGCAGGATACGGTTCCTGAGTTGATTCACAAGGCAAATGGTAAGGTTTGGGAGCTTTCTGTTTCGCCACAAGAAGCTAGACAATGGCAGACAAAAACAACGGTTGCTAATTTACGGCACGAAGGAAAAGAAATTATATTGCGTATTATTTCAGACAATATGCCTAGTGAGCGAGCGGTGCCTTGTGAAGCTACATTGGAAGATCTTTATTTATTTTATTTTCCCACAGAGGAAGGAGTGAAATAGAATGGAACTATTTTGGTTAGAGCATAAAAAGTTATGGCGAAAGAAAATTGTTAAAATATGTGTGTTGTTGTGTTTTGTTTATTGTGTAATTTTTGGAAGCATACTTTTGTTTCAATGGTTCGGTTTTGGCAGTTCAGATGACTATACAAGTGCTTTTGGCAATAATTTTGATGGATATACAGTAATAAAGGATAGTCAGGAATATGCACTTTCATTTGGTGGAGAATTGACGGATGAAACCTTGCAGAAAATAGTAAGTGATTATCAGCAAATGGAAGCTGACGGTATGGGGGAAGAACTGGAAAAGACAGACTGGCAGATAGTTAATAATTGGCTCGGAACATTGTATCCGGAGCTTCGAGATACCAGTAATTATAAAACGATGATAAGCTATGTTGATCCGGATAAGTTAACAGGCTTCTATGAAAGAAGACAGCAGGTGCTTGATGAGTTTTTGGAGGTCAGTGGTCAGGTAGGAGCTGAAAAAGAGTTTTTACATCAGATAGAGAGAAAGGTAGAAAAACCATTTCATTATGAGTGGGTAGAAGGCTGGTCAACGCTTCTTGGTAGTATGGTTGCGGATCTGGGAGTTGTGATGGCTTTGTTTCTCGGTATTGTTTTATCCTCTTTATTTGCGGGCGAATGGCATGATAATACAAGCACACTAGTATTGGCGACTCGAAATGGCTGGGGAAAAATAGCTCTTGCTAAAATTCTTACTGGTTTAGCGTTTACAGTGGAGTTATTTGCATTACTTGCTGTTTCAAATGTTATATCACAGTTGTTTTTTATGGGAACTGCCGGATGGGATATGCCGATTCAGAATATCAAGCTGATTGCTGTTGCACCTATGAATATGCTGCAGGCAGAAATTTATGAATATGCTTTTGTACTGCTTGGAGCAATAGGTTTTGCCGGAATTGTTATGTTTATATCAGCGGCTGTAAAAAATAATGTACTTACCTTACTGCTTAGTCTGGCTGTTGTATATGGACCAATGATGATTGCAGAATATCTTCCTTATGAAATGCAAAAAGCATTGGATTTAATACCATTGGTAGGAAGTTCAACAGATATTTTCAGAACTAATACTTTTCGTATTTTTGGGAAGCTTATCTGGTCACCATATCTACTTATTACTATTCCTGTCTTGATTGGTATTCTATGTATGCCATTCGCTATAAGGAGCTGGTCAAGAAGGATGAAGGCATAAATAATAATATGGCAAAGAAAAGAGATAAAAAAAATAAGTTGCGATGGAAATGGTTGAGAGGAATTATCATAGTTTACTTGCTTTTGATACTATGTAATCTATTTCACGAATTTCCTTCAAGATTAGAGAATTTACATAGTATTCCGGTTTCGGAGGAGTGGTATTTAATTGTAGTAAACCGTTGGAATGAAATACCGGAAGATTATAGAGTGGAATTAACAGAATTATCAAATGGTCAAAAGGTGGATAGCAGGATATATCCGTATTTACAAGAAATGTTTGATGCAGCAAGGAAAGATGGAATATATCCGGTTGTTCGGGAAGGCTATCGAACTTATGAAGAACAGCAGAAAATATTAGATGATAAGATAAAAGCTTATATAAATGAAGGATATTCACAGTCAAGAGCAGAAAGAACTGCTAAGGAATGGGTAGCTTTGCCCGGAACAAGTGAACACCAATTAGGCATTGCAGTTGATATTAATGCTGATAAATCAAAGAGCTCAAATGATGAGGTATATACGTGGCTTGCCGCAAATGCACATAGTTATGGTTTCATATTACGGTACCCACAAGGGAAACAGGAGATTACAGGGACAAGCTATGAGCCATGGCATTATCGATATGTAGGAGTAGATGCGGCACGAGAAATTTATGAAAGAGGAATATGTCTTGAAGAATATTTTGAGCAATAGATTGGGGAGTGAGGATTATAGCTAAGTTACTGTTGCTTTCACTTGAGGAAGATGAAGAAGTAGTATTAAATGCAGTTATGTCTGCATTGGGAAGTTTTGAAAATAAAACACAGTTAAAAGAAGAAATAGCGTGTGAAAAATTAGCCTTTGCAGGAATGGAAATAGATGCATCAAAACGGTTAGTATATTGTGGTGAGAAAGAAGTAAATATTACGTTTACAGAATTTGAAATACTTTATCTGTTAGCAAGCAGTCCGGGAAGGGTGTTTAGTAAGGAGCAGATTTATGATATTGTCTGGAAGGAATCCTATTCCGGCGATTACAACATCATCATGAGCCATCTCCGGAATATTCGGGAGAAGATAGAGGATAATCCAAGCAAGCCAATTTACATACAGACGGTATGGGGAGTCGGCTATAAATTTAATAACAAACTAAAATGAGCAGGTATTGCAGGGCGTTTGTAATATCTGCTTTTTATATGGCTAGTAATAATGTTTTACAGGGTGTTTTACTCCGTTATAGTAGCAAAACCCATATAAAAATACATTAGAGTGAGAAAAAAACGAATTTGGATGTTGATTTTGCACAAAAACTGTATATAATAGAAAGTAGAAAAGAAGGTGAGGTAGCAATCATGTTAATTCAATTTAATTTTAAAAATTTCAAATCATTTAGAGATGAGGCTACTTTGGACTTGTCCGCATCAAAAATGACAGAGTTCTCGGATAGAGTAGTGACTGTTGGTAGTGAGAAGATTTTGCCGGTTGCTGCCATTTATGGAGCAAACGCAAGCGGAAAGTCTAATATATATAATGCTTTTGAATATATGTCTGGTTATGTTGCAGATTCTTTCAAGTATGGTGATGAAGAGGAAAAGTTTGAGGAATTCAGGCCTACTCCGTTCTTGTTCGATTCTACATCTGCCAGTGCAGAATCCAGTTTTGAAGTTTATTTCACCTTGCCGGGCGATAAGGCAGAGAGAACATATAATTATGGTTTTTGCATTGACAAGGAGGGAGTAACGGAAGAATGGCTCAACTCGAAGGCAAAGACCGCCAGAAAGTACAGTACCGTATTCTACCGTGGAACTTCCGATGATGAGTTGGATTTATCCGGATTCCCTAAGAGCAGTAGGGATAATATTCAGGTTGCTCTTGAAAAGCAGGTACTCATTATCTCTTTGGGAGCGAAGTTGAAAGTCGGTAAGTGTAAGGCAATCAGAGATTGGTTCCTGGCAAATGAATTTGCTGATTTTGGCGATCCTTTCACAAACTTCTTTATGTCGCGTAGATTGCCAAAGGGATTTGTAGAAAACAAGGATGTTCAGCAGAAGGTGGTAGAATATTTTGCATCTTTTGACGAGCATATCAAGGACTTTAGGATTGAAAAGGTTCCTCACGATGGAGAAACAAAAGAGGATACCTACAAAATTAATGCCCTCCATAAAATGATTGATTCGGATGGTATGGCAGAAATCCCTTTGGGAATGGAGTCTGCCGGAACATTGAAAATGTTTGCATTATATCCGGAATTACAGGAAGTATTGGAAAAGGGAAGCGTATTTTTTATTGATGAATTAAATGCCCGCCTTCATCCGTTACTTGTAAGAAATTTTTTGCTTACATTCTTAAATCCGGAAATCAATACTAATCATGCACAGCTTGTATTTACAACTCATGACACATGGCAGTTGTCTAATCAGTTGTTACGTCGTGATGAAATATGGTTTGTGGAAAAGGATGAGAGAGGCGTTTCTACACTGTATTCATTGGCTGATTTTGTGGATGAGGCTGGTTCCCGTATCCGTAAGGACGAAAGCTATGAGAAGAATTATTTGATAGGAAAGTATGGTGCAATCCCTACCTTAAAGAGTATTGATATATTTAAGGAGGATTGAGTATGGCGAAAAAGGATAGAACAGGTAACCGAAAATCGCGAGAGCAGAGAAAACAATTCAAAGTGCCGGAATTAGGTTACTATCTGATTGTTACCGATACAGAAGCTACAGAGCGTTGTTACTTTACAGGACTCCATCAGGCTTTGCCGGAGGATGTTAGAAATAAGCTGGTTATTAAGGTTGTGGAGACAAAGACACGTACCATGATTGATAAATGTCTGGAACTCACAGCTTATGATGCACAGTATCGTATCCCGTGGATTGTATTTGACAGAGATCAGGTGCAAGGGTTTGACGAAATTATTGCAGAAGCAGTGAGTAAAGGAATACAGGTGGGCTGGTCTAATCCATGCTTTGAAATATGGATGTATGCCTACTTCGGTGCCATGCCGGCAATCCAAGATTCTTGGACTTGCTGCTCAGATTTTGGACGAGTATATGAGACCAAAACCGGGCAGAAGTATTCCAAAGCCGATGAGCAGATGTATGGAAAACTCTGTAAATTCGGTGATGAAGAAAAGGCAATTCAGATAGCACAGCAGAAGTTGGAGCAATGTAAACGAGAAGGTAAAACAAAGTCATCAGAGATGTACCCGTGTACGACGGTGCATGAGCTGGTGGATGAGATACAAAAAAAGCATAATAAGATTGAGGATTAATTGCATAGAGTGAAAGGGAGACTTAACTTATAATATGAGTAACAGCTACAAAGAAATATATAATAAATTGATTGGAGAAAAGTTTAATACTGTTGTCATCAGATATAGTCCTGAAAAAGGTAAATATGAATATCGTGGTTTTAGTCATCATGCAGAAAAAAATGCATTAGATAACATTGCGAATCTCATAATTGATGATATGATATTTTATGCATTTTCTGAAAATGAGATATTGAGATTAAATGATGATATAGATTTATTAGAAGATCTAAGAGCGGCTGCGAAATACGCGTATATTGAGAGACTTCCTAAAAGAGAAAAAGCAAAATCTGATGGTACAATGAGTGAAGTTTTATTAGATATTATTATTCAATTAGCATCTCAGAATACTAAAAAACTGATTGCGAGGGCAAAGCATACAGAGATTAAGAATAAGAAAGAGATTACAGGATATGATGCGCTGTATTTTACAAAAGATGCTGAAGGAATAAGCCTATGGCTTGGACAAGCGAAGGCGGGTCAAAAGGCGTATTGTAAGAGAAGTATCATTAAAGATTTGCAAGAAAAGTATAAGAGAGAATACTTTGCAGATACGGCGTTTTACATTGCTGATAAAAATGAAGCACCAGAATTAGGAGAGTTGTTAAATGATATAAATAAGATTTGTTTGATGGCGCAAATGAAAAAGTGGAATGGGAATCAAAAGATTGAGAAATTATTTGAGGTTTTGAAAGCTAAACAAGTAAAAATAAAAATACCTTGCTTGATAACGTATTCCCAAAATATATATTTTGATAAAGCAAAGTTAAAAGAATATGTAGAACATGAAGTTAAAGAGATTTTGGATGAATTTGATAGTCAAATATTTCCAATAGAAATAGAAACTAGTTACGAGATAGTTTTTTACATTATTCCAGTAGAAGATGTAGATTACATAAGAGATAAGATTATTGAATTGAAGAAGGAAGCAATCTAAAATGAAATACTTATATGAACTGGTAGATTTACTTAATCAATATGATGGAAGCAATCGCGAAATGGAAAATAGAATTAGGGACTTAGTGTGCTATATATTAGATAGTTCAGAATATATGCAAATTGATTTATATAGAAGTATTGTTTTTGAAGCGGCACAAAAGCTACGAATGTTTGGATATATAAAAGGAACAAACAGAATTGCGCAAGATGAATTTTTTTATGATAATTTAAATGATATCAAACATTCAGCAATTCAAAATTATTATAAATCAAAAGTGTTTAGTAATAATTTACTTGATAAAAGACAAAAAGAAGTTATAGATAAGTTTATGTCGCTTGAGCAGAAACGAATTCTTGTCAGTGCTCCGACATCGTTTGGAAAGACTTTTTTGCTAAGAGAGATTATTTTTTTGAACAGGGAACGATATCGAAATATATTATTGCTTTTTCCAACAATTGCTCTGCTAAATGAAAATACTGAGAGTGTAAATCAGTTGATTCAAGAACTTAAATTAGAGTACAAAATTATAAATAATGTTTATTCAGGAATAGAGGATACAGAAAAACATATTTTTATTTTAACACCAGAAAGAGCGCTTAAGCTTTTGGCAGATAATGCAAATTTGAGTATAGACTTCTTTTTTTTCGATGAAGTATATAAAATAGATGAAGATTTTGATCGGAATGAGGACAGTAATGAAAAAGAAGGAGAAGAGGACGTAAAACAAGATAATGGAAACAGGGCGAAAGCATTTAGAATAGTATTATATTTGCTTGCAAAAAGTGTGAAAGAGTATTATTTGGCTGGCCCGTATTTAAATTTAAATCAAGTAAAAAAAGGAATGCAAATTTTCCTTAAAGATAATAATATAACTCCGATACAGATAGAATTTGAGCCAACATCACGTATTGAAATTGATGCTTGGAAAATGAATAGTATTGAGTATCATCCAGTATTAGGGGAGATCAAAAAACAGTTATATGCACATGCGGGACCTAGTACAAAAGAAAAGGTGCAGGGAATTGTGAAATATTTACAAGAGAATAGATTAGGGCAAGCTATTTTTTATTGTTCGACACCTTCAAATTCCATGAAATATACAAGAGATATTATAGAAGCTTTTTCAGAAGAGAAAGAAAAGAAAATCCCATATGATTTTATAGAACATTTGAAGAAAAAATATAATGTTAAAATTGGAAAAAGTAAAGATAGTACGATGTACTGGAGTTTGGTTCAAGCATTAGAAAATGGAATAGGAATCCATCACGGGAAATTTCCTAAATATGTACAAAATGAAGTGTTGAGATTATTTAATAATGGTGATTTTGACTATTTGTTTTGCACATCGACAATTATAGAAGGTGTTAATACGAATGCTAAAAATGTTGTAATTATAAACAATAGTGTAGGAAATACAACTATGACAGCATTTGCGTTGAAGAATATAAAGGGTAGAGCAGGACGATATTATCATCATGCGATGGGTCGTGTGTTTTATACGGATTCGAAACAACGTCAGATTGAGAATGCAGATGATATGCAATTAAATTTTCAAACTTATGATACACATCCTATTTTGAATGCGGATATTGATAATGCGAGCTTGGATGACTTAGCAGAAGAAAATAGGAATATTAAGGTTGAACGAGAAGAGAAATTTAATAGGAACTTATTGCCAGACAACGTATTTATAAAGAATCGCCTGTATCCCAGGGATGTTCAAGAAAAATATTTGAATTATGTTATGCAAACAAATGTTTTTCGAAAGTTTGTAGGGTTAATTGGTAATTCAAGTAATATACGTTATTTTCTTACAAATAAAGTGATTAATGTTATTTTGGAAACATTTGAGGTAACACAAATTCTAGATACGAATAAAGCTAAAGTTTACTATTCAGTTGTGTCTACATATAGTCAAAATGGTACGATTGGCATATTGCAATACCATATTGGGAAATTGCAAGAAAATAATTCAATGTTTGAAGAGAAAATTGATTCTGCATATATAAAGGCTTTTGAACAGATTAGAAATATTGTAGAATATGAAATTCCTAAATTGTTGTGTTTATTTGAATCTTTATTTCAGCAAGCAGGAAAATTATTAGGTTATAATATGGATGATTTCAATCTGTCATCGGTTATAAGATTTTTTGAGTTGGGGATTACGACAGAATTAGGGTTGTTTCTTGTGGAGTTTGGTTTTCCTACAGACACTATTAGAGCATTGGAGAATAAATATCCATCTATAGGGAAAATGGGAGCATTGGAAGCTGCTACTTTTTTGAGTAATAACCAAAGAGCCATGTATAGTGTAATGGATGCATATGAGCAGGAACTATTTAAGAGAGCGATGCAAGTGCTTGTGAAACGTGGATAGTCATTACATGTTTTTGAATGCTCCTGAAATAGGTAATAATTGAAATTGTCCGACAATCAATCTATACACGTGATATACAACCGACCTCAAAACCCCAGTAAATCTGCGGACACCTCAGAAGATGCTATGCTCGCTCAGGGAGTATGTTAATCTTCGATTAACAGCAAATTTTCAACTGATTTTATATCAGAAATTTACAAAAAGTCCTATAGGCTGATTGGCTTATAGGACTTTTTTCTATTTTTATATTGACAGTTTTATGAAACATGATACTTTTGAGAGTAGGAATATAATTTTAGAAGGTCAGGGAGTGGAACGAATATGAACAGACGTACATATCTTGCCCCGGGCGCACAAGTTGTCGGGGATGTAACATTAGGGGAGAACGTTGGAATCTGGTATAATGCAGTGGTGCGTGGCGATACGGGAAGCATTTTTATCGGCGACAATTCCAATGTGCAGGATAACAGCACACTGCATACGGATGAAGGACATTCCATCCACATCGGAAAAGGTGTGTCCATCGGACATAATGCGGTAGTCCATGGTTGTACGGTTGGAGATAATACCGTTGTGGGAATGGGAAGTATTATACTGAGCGGTGCAGTCGTCGGGAAAAACTGTATCATCGGAGCTGGTGCACTTGTCACCGGGAAAATGGTAATCCCGGACAATTCCATGGCATTTGGCAATCCTGCAAAAGTAGTACGCCAGCTCACAGAAGAGGAAGTGGAAGATAACCGGCATAATGCAGAACATTATGTTGATCTGATTTTTAGAAAACATACTGCACAGCAATGATCGCAGCACCGAGGATCACTAAGATCACACCAGTCGCCTGATTTAACAATTTTGCCGGTGCTTTATTTGCAAGAACAGCGGCAACTCTGGCAAAAATCAGAGTGCTGACCATGCAGAGAATAAGGACAACCAAATCAGGAGTGCCTCCGATCGCAAAATGACTGAGTGCTCCGGTCAGGGCGGTGAAAGTCATAATGAAAACACTGGTTCCGACTGCCGTTTTCAATTCGTAGCCTAAAACGGATGTTAGGATCAGAAGCATCATCATTCCGCCTCCGGCACCGACAAGGCCGCAGATGCATCCGATGACAGTTCCGCAGATGATGGATTGGATGATCCGTTTTTTCGGATCGGTGGCAGCCATTGTCTCTTTCGTTGTCATAACGGGTTTTACAATGAACTTAATACCGAGTAACATCGTCATGAATGTGGAGAAACCGCCCATGGTCGTGCTTGGGATAAAGCTTGCCAGATAACTTGCGATAAAGGTAAAAATCATGACGGTGAACATCATCACAAGTCCGTTTTTGATATCAAGATTCTTATTTTTTCCATAGGTATAAGCGGAAACTGCGCTCGCAAGGACATCGCTGGCAAGTGCGATTCCAATTGCCTGATAGGCGTCCATATGTAAAAAAGCAATAAGCATCGGGCTGATCACAGCCGCTGCGCTCATTCCGGCAAAGCCGGTTCCAAGTCCTGCGCCAAGTCCGGCGAGCAGACATATAATAAATGTCATCATAATTTTACAACTCCTTTTCTAATTTGATCACCTGATCACGGATCTTTTCCGATAATTTCTGGTAAAGTTTCAATTCTTCATCTGTCAGCCCGGCGGTGATGGAGGTAAAAAAATGCGTCTGCATTTCTCTGCCATCTGCTATTATAGGCTGGCATTTTTCCGTGAGGCATAACCGTTGGATCCTCCGGTCATGAATGTCATTTTTTCTGATCAGATAGCCGCTTTGGACGAGCCGTTCCGTTGTTACCGAGACAATGCCTTTTTTGATCCCACGGATTTCACAGACATCCTTTGCGGTGTTATACATTGGGTTGTTAGCGATAAATAAAATCAAATCCAGATCGCTCTGGTTTAGCTGGTACTTCTTACAGAGAGGTATGCAAAAAGATTCGTATACATGCATGATTTTTTTATTTGCAGTTAATAATTCAGAAGGAAACATAGACTGATATACTCCTACGAAAAATTGATTTACTTTTGGTTATTATTTGCAATAAGTCTAAAATTAGACCTTTTAAAAATAGATTATACAAAAAGAACAAATTTGTCAAGGAATAAAAAATTCATATTCTTTTCACTGGTGTGTATAAGTACTTGATGATACAATGAGTGCAAGTGAGAAGAACGCATTCATGCGTTCGGCGAGCGACGAATGTTGATCATGAAGCTTTGCTTCATGATATAATGAGTGCAAGAGAGAAGAACAGGAGAGGGTGCAAAAGATGAATATATTATTTTTTCTGACACCAAAAGAAGAGGTGGCACATGTGGAGGAGGATGATACTTTACGACAGGTCGTAGAAAAGTTAGAGTATCACGGTTACAGTGCGATTCCACTGCTGGCGCTTGATGGAAAATATATCGGTACGATCACGGAGGGGGATCTGCTGTGGGAGATGAAGGAAAAAGATTTTCCGGATGTCCATCGCATGGAAAAAATCCGAATTACAGATGTAAAGAGGCGAAGAGACAACGAAGCAGTAAAAATCTCGGAATCCATGGAAGATTTATTTGAGAAGATCACGAACCAGAACTTTGTTCCTGTAGTAGATGACAATGGCATTTTTATTGGAATTGTCACACGTAAAGATGTACTGCTCTATCTGGCGGGAAAACTCAGAAATCATTGAAAAGGAACGATTAAAAATGTCTGAGAAGAAGCAACGAGAACTAAGAGTCAGATGCCTTGTGTTAGATCACGATGACACGGTTGTAAAAAGTACACCGGAGATTAATTTCCCGGCATTTTTGCGGTCACTGAAAGATCTGCGTGGCACGACTATGAGCTATGAACAGTTTGTGGAGTATAATTTTGATCCGGGATTTTATGAGATGTGCGCGGACATTTTGCACTATACGCCGGAGGAGATCAGGTATCAGGAGGCAGAGTGGGAACGTGCGGCGGCAGTGACAATCCCGGCTGTCTATGAGGGTTTGCCGGAGATACTGCATACTTACATGGAAAATGGTGGCAAAATCTGTGTGTCTTCCCATTCCATGCGAAAGACGATTTTGAGAGATTACGAGGCGGCAGGACTGCCGACGCCGGAACTTATTTTCGACTGGGCATGTCCGGAGGGGAAAAGAAAGCCGCATCCCTATGCATTGCAGGAAACCATGCGTATTCTGAATTTAAAGCCGGAGGAACTTCTCATGGTGGATGATTTAAAACCCGGCTATGACATGGCAAAAGCGTGTGGCGTTCCGTTTGCCTGTGCTGGCTGGTCGGATAACCAGATTCCGGTCGTGCGGGAGTATATGCAAAAATACTGTGATTACTATCTTAAGACGACAGCAGAATTAGAGAAGATCTTATATAAGGATTAATAAAAGCAGGGGATGCCCTGCTTTTACATTTAAGAAATGATTCTGACACCAATTTCCGTCACATAATCTTCAATCGATTCTGCCATCAGATTATTGACGGCATATGTTTCTAAAAAAATGTGATCTATTTTTATCTGCCTACATCTGGCATATTCCAGCAGTCGTTCATACGCGGCCCCGATCGTATTCCAATGGCCTTTATGGTAGCCCGTCAGATATTCACCGGCTTTGAGTATCTGATAGTCCATACCTTTTGGCTTTTTAAATGGAAGGATGACCGCATTTGTGTAATTGTCATAAACACCGGACAGAATATCGTTCTCATTCTGGATATAGCCGATCTCATAATCCATCTGATAATTTCTGCGCTCGAATTCAGTGATAAATTCATTCGTCTTTTTCAGGATTCCTGCATCCGTTTCATCTCGGATTTCCTCATAAATATAGTAGCGGTTCGGAAATTGCTTTCGGAAAACGTGCTCAAAGTCAATGCTCCAGATTCCCTTCATTTTTTCTTTTCTGCCACGGATAAACTGTTGCTGGTATTTTAATCGTTTGATCTGTTCTGTGATTTTTTTATCCTCTTTTTCAAAAAGTTCCATCAGGCTTTCCGGGCTTCGATGATCCATAAATTCTTTGATTTCATTTAACGGCATGCCCATCTCTTTCAAAATGATAATTGTGTCAAATACTTCCATCTGGTAAATGGAATAATAGCGGTAATCGTTGGTATCCACAATTTCCGGTAAAAATAAACCGATATTATCATAATGAAACAAGGTATTTTTTGTCACACCCATGCGCCTTGCAAACTCGCCTGTAGTCATGTATTTGTTGTGATCCATACGGTATCTCCTTATGTCCAGATTAACAATGATAAAGCTTAAAAAGTACTGTGTCATTGAGGATGGAAACGTTTTAAAATTTGCACTTGACTATATTGTTACCATATAGTTTATGATAGCATTTGTGCGCTGAAATGCCAATGATTATTTGGATGCGTACCATAATGATACAGATTAAGATTACTTAATATGAATAGAATTTTACGAAAGGATTTTGTATGTCACAGTCAATCAGTCAGAAATTTACACCGATTTCATTGTTAAAATTTGCATTACCATCCATGGTTATGATGATGTTTATGTCGTGTTATACGATTGTGGATGGAATTTTTATTTCAAGATATCTTGGCAGTGAGGCACTCTCTGCGGCAAATATTGTATATCCGGTTTTCAATCTTTTACTGGCAGTCGGAATCATGTTTGCGACAGGAGGAAGTGCCGTTGTCAGTAAAAAACTTGGGGAGGGGAAAAAAGAAGAGGCCATGGAGGACTTCTCGTTTCTCACTGCAGTCGGAGTGGCGCTCAGTGTACTTTTGATGATCGCCACATTACTTTTTCATAATCAGATCAGTCTGTTTTTAGGTTCCAGTGAACGTATTTTAGATTACTGTAATGCCTATCTGATCTATCTTGTATTGTTTGCTCCGGCATGTATGTTACAGTCGTTGTACCAGTCCTTTTTTGTCACAGCAGGAAAACCGCGTCTTGGTCTGGTGCTTACTGTGATCGCCGGGCTTGCGAATGCTTTTTTTGATTATTTTTTTCTTGCGGTCTGCGGTATGGAAATTGAAGGAGCTGCGATTGCAACCGGAATTGGACAGATGATTCCTGCCGTTGTAGGAACCGTATACTTTTTCTTTTTCAAGGGTGAATTGCATTTTGTGCCGTTCCATTTTCATGGGGCAACCTTAAAACAGTCTTGTTTTAATGGTTCTTCAGAGATGGTCAGCAATCTGGCAAATGCGATCATCACGTATTTATTCAACATTATTTTAATGCGCATTGCAGGAGAAAACGGAGTTGCTGCCATCACAATTATTTTGTATGCTCAGTTTCTGTTTAACTCGCTCTACCTTGGATTCTCCATCGGTGTTGCGCCTGTCATCGGTTTTCAGTATGGAGCGAAAAACCGTGACCAGTTGAAAAGTCTTTACAAAATATGTAATTGCTTTGTGATTGCATCCTCGGTAGTTATTGCCTTCTTCTCATGGCTTCTCTCGGATGGCATTGCATCCATTTTTGTTCCAGACCGCGGGGAAACTTATGTCATGGCATCTGAGGGGCTGCGTATTTTTGCATTGTCGTTTTTGTTCAGCGGATTTAATATTTTTTCGTCTTCGTTGTTTACAGCCTTATCCGATGGAAAAACGTCAGCCATTATTTCGTTTGGCAGAACGTGTGTATTTATTATCCTGTCACTGATGATTCTGCCAAATATTCTTGGACTTACCGGTGTCTGGCTCGCAATTCCGGTTGCGGAATTTCTGGCAGTTTTTGTGTCGGTTTATTATCAGTGGACAAAACGGAAAAAATATGGGTATCTGTGAAAATAATACCTTTTTTCAGGGACATTATGTGGATTGACAAAAAAATCAATTGACCTATAATATGTTTAACAAGACAGCCGATAAGATAGCTCAAACCTATCCGCTTCGGTGAAATAATTAAGTGAACTAAAGAATTGGTCGCCTAATCTTTACCAGAGAGCAGGGCGGCTATTTTCTGTCTTTGTCATTTCTGGCTTATGTAATAATAGCACATATCATAATCACGAACGTGAACAAATCACCATATGTAACCATGTTTACCATCCGCTTCTACAAGACTAGAAGCAGATGATATGACCGCCCTATTAGATATATCATATAAGAAATATAATGGTAAGCTGATATTGTAAAAAAATTAAGAAATCTTTAAGGTTAAATGTATAGGATTCTAACATTAAGTCATTTATAATAAAAAATATCATACAAATGTTAAAATAAGGAGGCTAAATCCTCTCCTCACCATGGGTTCGGATTTTTCCTTCGGAAAAACAAGGAGGCTAAATCCTCTCCTCGTTCAGAGGAACTCGGATTTGCTTCGCAAACAAGGAGGATTAAGATGTTAGAATTGATTCCAGCTTCTGCAATTATCGCAATTGTGGTGATTGCACTCATTGTCATTTTTTTAGCCGTCGGCTATGTGAAGGCACCACCGGATATGGCATTTATTATTTCCGGTATTAAGAAAAAATCAAAAATCGTAATCGGAAAAGCAGCCATCCGTATTCCGTTTTTTGAACGTCTTGATAAGTTGAATCTTCGACTGATCCCAATTGATGTCAAAACCAGCAATGCAGTGCCGACAGCAGATTACATTAACATTAATGTAGATGCAACGGTTAACGTTAAAATCAGTAATGAATCTGAAAAATTAAGACTTGCAGCAGAAAACTTTCTGAATAAGAACACAGAATACATAGCAGGCGTGGCAAGAGAAGTTCTCGAAGGTAATGTGCGTGAGATCGTAGGTAAGATGAAGCTGGAAGAAATGGTTTCTGACCGACAGAAGTTTGCAACCCTTGTAAAAGAGAATGCAGAACCTGATCTTGCAGCTATGGGACTTGATATTATCAGTTTTAACGTACAGAATTTCGTAGACGGAAATGAAGTTATCGAGAACCTTGGTATTGATAATATCGTAAAAATTAAAAAGGCAGCAGCAATTGCCAGAGCAGAAAGTGAAAGAGATATCAAAGTTGCTCAGGCAGCGGCAGACAAAGAATCCAATGATGCAGCAGTTGCGGCTCAGACGGAGATTGCAAAGAAACAGAATGAACTTGCAATCAAGCGTTCCGAGTTACAGCAGGAAGCAGATACGAAAAAAGCTATGGCAGATGCCGCTTACGAAATCCAGAAAGAGGAGCAGCGTAAGACTATTGAGGTAACAACTGCCAACGCAGATATTGCAAAGCAGGAACGTGAGATTGAGTTAAAACAGAAAGAGGTTGCAGTTAAAGAGCAGGCTCTTGAGGCAGAAGTTAAGAAGCAGGCGGAAGCAGACAAATATGCAGCACAGCAGAAAGCCGATGCGGCTCTCTATCAGAGACAGAAAGAAGCCGAGGCAAAACAGTTTGAGGCACAGCGTCAGGCAGAAGCGAGAAAAGCACAGGCGGAAGCAGACCGTTTTGCAAAAGAGCAGGAGGCCGAAGGTATTCGTGCGGTAGGTGAGGCAGAAGCAGCAGCCATTCAGGCTAAAGGTGTTGCGGAAGCAGAAGCGATGGAGAAAAAGGCGGAAGCTTACGCAAAATATAACAAAGCAGCCGTAGCCGAGATGATGATCAAAGTGCTTCCGGATGTTGCTGCAAAGATTGCAGAGCCATTGGGTCAGATCGACAAAATTACGATTATCGGTGGCGATGGTGGCAACAATGGTGTTGAGCAGGTTGCAGGAAATGTTCCGGCAGTCATGGCAAAGCTTTTTGAGAGTATGAAAGAAGCTACCGGCATTGACCTTGCAGATATCGTAAAAGCGGATACCTATGACGCAAAAGTAAATCGCAATGTCAATGTGAGTGGAATTGATTCCGTAAACCTTGTAGTAAAAGACGAGAAAGAAAATCCAACCACTTAGTTCGTAAACCAGAGTTTAACTTATGAACTGCCGCTTGTGGGTGGTGTTACGGATTTCCGCAGGTTATGTCAATTGCATGCCAACAAAGTGTATAGAACTATAAAAAATAGAACTGTTTGTTTTCAGGAGCGCTTCCGCTTGTTGTCGCTGGCA
>OIWL01001817.1_pt1 | contig 20462 bp, 18 predicted proteins | sample 1587561 | NCBI WGS metagenome assembly OIWL01 (sample SAMEA3888903, study PRJEB22519) | human gut metagenome | biome: human gut; feature: human-associated habitat; material: faeces | place: Denmark | collected 2010 | reverse complement strand
TCAACAAGTGACCGCCATGCTTGTGGAATTAAATCCGCAAATTTTCAAAAAAGAGGTGTTTTGTATAAGCAGCAAAGGATTTAACCAGCGCGATGCCTACCGTGTGATGCTGCGCAAGTATCCCGATGTGATGAACATCGAGCAGATGTGCGATGCCCTGCGAATCAGCACCAAAACGGGGTACAAGCTGCTGCACGAAGGCAAAATCCCGGCAATGAAAATCGGGCGTTCGTATCGCATCCCCAAAGCCCACCTGTTTACCTACCTTCAGATTTGCGGTCAACACTGTCGAGCAGAGAATCGACAGTGTTGATTGTTTTGCGCCGATGCGTTATGCTGTTCTTGTCAACAGCAGATCGGGGGCGACCCAAACCGAAGGAGGTATTTTTTTATGGTCGCAGGGCATCTGCAAGAAAAAAACGGTATCTACTATGTGGTACTGACCTACAAAACTTATGACGGCAAACGCAAAACCAAATGGCAATCCACGGGCTTGCCCATCAAGGGCAACAAGCGGCGCGCCGAGGCGATGATGCGTGAGCTGCAAGACGACTTTGAGCGACCCGTCGACCCCAACGGTCCGCCCAGCAAAGCTATGCTGTTTGCGGATTATCTGGTGCAATGGCTGGAAATCGCAAAGTCAACCGTCAAGCTGACAACCTACGCAAGCTACAAAGAACTGTCGAACAGCAGGATCATTCCTTACTTTAGAAATCTCGGCGTTACGCTGGGCAACCTGAAAGCGGTTCATATCCAAGCATTTTATCAGGAACAGTTGGAGCGTGTGAAGCCCAATACGGTCATTCACTATCATGCGGTTATCCACCGCGCCTTGAAATACGCAGTGAAAACGGACCTGATCGATGTGAACCCTGCCGACAAGGTAGACCGCCCGAAGAAAAACGAATTTACCGGGAACTTTTACAGCAAGGACGAAATGAACGCGCTGTTCGACGCTGTGCGCGGCAGTAAAATTGAGGTGGCAGTTATGTTGACTGCCTTTTATGGTCTGCGCCGCAGCGAGGTTGTAGGGCTGAAATGGGCTGCTGTGGACTTTGAGCAGAACACGATTGAAATCTGCCACACGGTCACAACGGTTCGGCTGGACGGAAAAGAAGTTCTTGTAGAATCCAATGGCACAAAAACCAAATCCAGCAAGCGCACCTTGCCACTTGTACCGGTTTTCCGGGAACGGCTGCTGGCCTTGCAGGAGGAACAGAAAGAAAACCGCAAGCTGTGCGGTAGGTGCTACAACAAAAAATACGCAGACTACATCTGCGTAGACGCAATGGGCAATCTGCTTAAGCCGGATTATCTCTCCAATTCGTTCCAGATTATCTTGCAAAATTATCATCTGCGGCGCATCCGCTTTCACGATTTGCGCCACCCGTATGTCAAGCACACGACAAAAAAATATAATTCTGAAAAGCAGAAAACCCAAACTACCAATCTTAGTGCTGATAGTCTGGGTTTTCTGTTTTTGCTTTTTATTCTACGACTTTGCTCGTAGTATAGGTGGGATTATCTCCATCATTTCCTTCAAAGACTACTTCTGTTGTAGCACCGCATTCTTCACAATGGAGATATAGTTTTTTCACCATTCCATCTTCATCTGAATCATCACCATCAATGCTTAATTTCTTACTTTGGCAAACTGAGCAATGGTATTGAGAAAGTGGATCGAAAACTTTCTGAAGGATGTTTTCATAAACGCCAACAAGAGAAATACAAAGCGTAACACAGGTTGAGGCTTCGTAGTATGTAGCACTACGCGAATGTGTAATCTTATTGGCGTAATCCCAGGTGGATTCTGTTAGTTTCTTAATAATACTTCTGTAATCTGCGTTTTCCGATCCTTTCAAATAGAACTGAATAAATAGTTCACATTTTCTCTTGAAATTCGATGCTTGGGGCTGCTCCCCATCACCAGCCATTGCAGGGTCATAAATGTGGTTGCCGAGTTCAATCAATGTTTCTCTGCACTGAACACCTATCGCTTGAAAATCTTCAATCTCCTTAGCGGTATCAATTAGCGCAGCGACACTTTTGAGCTTTCGGAAAAGTTGAGGAGCAATTTCTGCATCGAGCGTCACACCATTTACAAAATCCTCTGGACTATATTCACCCTGGGCTGCGCTCATTCTCTGCATTAAGCCCATGTGGAAAGAATACACTTCATCTGCTCCAAAATAATATGCACTTTGGGGATAGAGATTCATCGGAATCCCGTCGCCCTCCACTACCCACCAATCTCCATCAGTATCGGTTTTGACATTCCAGACGCGCACATCAACACCCAAATCATTGAAGTGTTGCTCTGTTTTTGCGCTCAATACTGTGCATTTTCCTTGAGATTGCCATTCTACATAGCTTTTCACATCTTCAAATGTTCGATTTCCCATTTTTGTTCCCCCTGGTACAGCTTTCATAGTAAATAGAATTTAACTATATTGTACCACTTGTCGTTTGACTATAAAAGCGCCAAAGAGCAGAAAACCCAAGCCACTAAGATGGATTTGATAGCCTGGGTTTTCCGTTTTTGTATCTTCAATTATTCAAAGAGGTCATGGACCTTGTAAACAATCTCAATGCGGTTGTCGGGGAATACATACACCTTTTCGATCAGCAGATCGGTCAGCTCCGAGGTTAGCACATTCGCTTCCGTAACCGAGTGAGCAATCTCCTGTCGGCTGCTTTGGCGGGCCTGTTCTTCCCGCTTCAGCTTTGCCTGGGCGGTGACAGCAGCATAAGCCCTGCCCCAAAAGCCGGATAATAGTGCGGTCTTGCGGACACGAATGAGAAAAAATGCAGGAAACAGAAAAATGAAGTAGTGATTTTTCGGGTTCCACTTTACAAACAAGGAGAACCCGAAATGAAGAAAAAAACTGTAAGCAAGGACCCTTTGGCAGAAAAGATTGAAGAAATTCTAACGCCCTATCCGGACCCGATGAGCCGCAATGATTTCCGCATTGCATGCCATATCGGAACACGCACTTCGCTTTATCTCCTGCAAAGCGGGCTTGTTCCCTGCAAAAACAACGGAAAGAAAACACGCTGCTATAAAATCGCCAAGAAAGATGTTGCCGAGTATCTCTACCGCCGAGAGTCCGACCCGATGCGCTACACTCCGCCCGGCGGGTGGTATTACAACTACCCCAAACACAAGAAACCTGCCGCATCGTTAGAGCGCAAGCTGAACTATACGGGCGAAGAACGGCTGCTAGCCAAGGAATGGTACGAGCAGCAACTGGCAAATTACCCGGATGTACTGACCGTTGCGCAAGTCTGCGAGGTGACAGGCTACCAACGCCACACCATTCTGAAATGGTGCAGCAAGGGCTTGCTGAAAACCATCTTGCAGACACCCAAGTATATGATTCCCAAAGTATGGCTGCTGGAATTTGTGACATCCGATTTTTTCAACGAGATCAGCCGAAAATGTGGAAAACACTATGCTGCAATCAAGGAAATCAGTAATTCAAGCAAAAGCAGATGATATACTCATTCATCATAATGTGTTCCGTTCAATTTTCCAGTCGCTGACTGGAAAATCGGGTGGTTGAGATATACAAGACATTTTTCCATTAAAGAATATAGCCGGAAAAATTGCTGCACCGTCCTTTATCCGTGCAGAGGATAGATGATAACCCATAGTAGTGCGGTCAACTCAATTTGCCAGACAGCGTCTGGTAAATTTAGGAATCCCAATATAGCGGGTACAATATTTTTCGGATTAGCATTCAAGATCCAATGCAAAAGTGACTGTGGTGCAAAATGGATCTCTGCGCCACAGTCACTTTTGCATTAAGCAAATCAACATAAGCCATAAATCAATATTTTAGTTCAGCCCGGACAATGATCGCATAACAAGGTCAATATCCTTGTTTTCCAACTCCTGAATGATATGGAGATAGGTCTTTTGGGTGGTTGTCATACTGGAGTGTCCCAGTCGCCGGGCAACACTCGCAATAGATACGCCGGTAAAAAGTAGCAGGGATGCGTGGGTGTGGCGCAGACCGTGGATAGAAATGACCGGGATATTGCACCTCTCACAGTGGCGGCTCAAAACATCATTGACGGTGGAGTTGTAGACCTTGCCATCCACAAAAATAGGTTGATCGTCCGGCAGACCTTTTACAAGCTCGGAAAAACGGATGACAGACTGCCAATCAATTTGAATTTTACGAACCGATGATTTGTTCTTTGTCGGCTGAAACCCGCCGGCACCCTTGTAATCCCATGTCTTACTGATGGAAAGGGTCTGATGATAGAAATCAAAGTCCTTGGGGGTCAGTGCCAGTGCCTCCGAAAAGCGCATTCCGGTCTTGGCCACCAAAAGAATGAAATAATCCCAGTTCACTTCATCCTTTAATTCAAGCGAGGCAAGGAGCGTGTGCAGTTCAAATTGGTTAAGGTACTTTATTTTCTTTGTAGATGGTGCCTTGCCTTTAATAACCGCTTTCCGCGTGGGGTCACGGTCAATCAGCCCCTCGTCCACTGCGTCTAAAACAGCTCCTTTGAGTTGGTGGTGAAAGTCCATTGTCGTCTGCCGCTCATGGTATTCGGCATAATCATTCAGCAACTGCTGATACGCAATGCGATTCAAATCGCAAATTTTCAAATCCGGGATAAGTTTTTCGAGCCATTTTTGCGTCATCAGGTACTTATCCATTGTAACCTGTCTTATCGCCCCTTTCTTGTATACAGTAATCCACTTTGCATAATATTCACAGAACTTATCTGTGCGTTGTGCTTCGTTAAGCATATTGCACCTCCGTTGTATGTGTGAATATGGCTTACGCTGATGAAGGGTGATAAGGTTGTCGAGATTGCGGAAATAAGCACCGATTTGCTGTTGTTCTTTCATTTCGGGCAGGGAGATAGGCGTTTTTTTACCGCTTTCAATAGTGTATGTTCCTACCGTCCCTATGCCCGCTGACTCGTTAATAAAGTCTTGAATTGCCTTTCCAAAGAAAGAATAAAGAAAGAAATCTCCATCAATTTTAGTGCCGTTTTGAAACCATATAATATTGCCATCTTTGAAGTACAAAGGCTCTGAATTCCTTATTAAATAAGGCACTCCGATTGTTCCTACACCTGTTACAAGCAAATCCCCAACAGAAACTTTCCCTGATATTAAACTGTATTCATCATACTTTTCTTTTGAAATATACAGGTAATCGTCAGGCTCTTCGTTTTTCGATGCTGATACAATATCTCTTGCTCTTAAAAACCTAACCCCACTGTCTGTCCAATCAGACTGATGAATGCGTTTTACGGAAGTGACATTCATTATATCCCCTAACTTCCGCTGTTCCCAAGCGTAGGTATTTTATAGCATAAGCCACAATTTTTTGTGGAAACCTTAGCTATCTGTGTTATAATAGAAATAACTACTTACGCTTTTCCCAAGAAAGGGTATTTTCTAAAACAAAAGGAGCTTGACCGATGAACAAACAACAGCTTGCGCAGAAGATTTGGGCTTCTGCTAACCAGATGCGCTCCAAAATCGAGGCCAGTGAGTACAAAGACTTTATCCTTGGTTTCATTTTTTATAAATATCTGTCCGATAAAGAAATCGAATTTCTGAAAGACAACGATTATGACGATGAGCTGCTGAAAACCGTAACCGAGGACGACCCCGAAACCGTCAAATGGGTGCAGGAAAACATCGGCTATTTTATCTCCTACAAAGATTTCTTCTCCACTTGGCTCGGCATGGGCAAGGATTTTGATGTTTCCAATGTGCGTGATGCGCTGTCGGCGTTCAGCCGGCTGATTTCCCCCACGCACAAGCGTGTGTTTGAGAAAATCTTCAACACACTGGAAACCGGTCTTTCCAAACTGGGCGACAGCTCCGGCACCCAGACCAAAGCCATCAGCGGTCTGCTGAATCTGATCAAGGATATTCCGATGGACGGCAAGCAGGGCTATGATGTGCTGGGCTTCATCTATGAATATCTGATCAGTATGTTTGCCGCCAATGCCGGCAAAAAGGCGGGCGAGTTCTATACGCCCCACGAGGTTTCGCTGCTGATGTCTGAAATCGTGGCAAGCCACCTGCAGGGCAAGAACGAAATCAAAATCTATGACCCGACCAGCGGTTCCGGCTCGCTGCTGATCAATATCGGCAAAAGCGTTTCCAAGTATATGGCTGACGCAAACAATGTAAAATACTACGCGCAGGAGCTGAAAGAGAACACCTACAACCTGACCCGTATGAATCTGGTAATGCGCGGCATCAAGCCGGACAACATCGTTACCCGCAACGGCGATACGCTGGAGGAGGACTGGCCCTACTTTGATGATGCCGACCCCATCAACTCCTATGACCCGCTGTATGTAGATGCCGTAGTATCGAACCCGCCCTATTCGCAGGCATGGGATCCCACCAACAAGGAGGGCGACGCCCGCTATGCCCGCTTTGGTCTGGCACCCAAGGGTAAGGCGGACTATGCCTTTTTGCTGCACGACCTTTACCATATCAAGCCCGACGGCATTATGACCATCGTTTTGCCCCACGGTGTTCTGTTCCGCGGCGGTGAGGAAGGCACGATCCGCAAAAATCTGATTGAGAACAACCACATTGACGCCATCATCGGTCTGCCCGCCAACATTTTCTTTGGCACGGGCATTCCCACCATCATTATGGTGTTGCGCCAAAAGCGCGAGCGCGAGGATGTACTTATCATTGACGCCTCCAAGGGGTACACCAAGGAGGGCAAAAACAATAAGCTTCGCGCCTCCGACATCAAGCGCATTGCTGATACCTTTGTAAAGCGTGAGAGCATCCCCAAATTTTCCCGCACGGTCAGCCGTGAGGAAATCCGCGCCAACGACTACAACTTAAACATTCCCCGCTATGTGGACTCCTCTGAGGCGGCGGAGCATTGGGATGTATACGCCTCTATGTTTGGCGGCATCCCCGCAGCAGAGCTGGACGAGCTTTCCGCGTACTGGGCGGCGTTCCCTGCGCTGCGCGGTGAATTGTTTGCTGAAAACGGAACGCCCTATGCGGCGCTGACCGTTGAGGACATCAAGTCGGCTATCAAAAACAGCCGCGATGTAACCGCCTTTGAGGACGCCTATCGCTCCGCCTTTGCTGCGCTGCCCGCCTATATGAAGGCTGTCCTGTTGGACGGCATGGACAAAATTGAGATTGCCAAGACGGAAACCACCCTCAGCGAGGATATTTTTGCGCGCCTTGCCGACATTCCGCTGATTGACAAGTACGAGGCTTATCAGCTGCTGGACGACCACTGGAACACGATTGCCGTTGACCTTGAAATGATCCAGACCGAGGGGTTCGGTGCAGCCAAAAAGGTAGACCCCCATCTTGTCACCAAAAAGAAGGGCAACGACGAACAGGAAGTGCAGGACGGTTGGGTCGGGCACATTCTGCCCTTTGATCTGCTGCAAAAAACGCTGTTGAAAGATAAGGCTGGCGCGCTCCACGCGCTGGAAAATCAGCTTGCCGAGCTGCCCACCGAATATGAAGCCCTGCTGGATGAATTTACCGAGGACGACAAGGACGCCTATAAGGAGTGCTTTACCGAAGAAGGCGATGCTTTTGTGCCGAAGGAGATTGCCAAAAAGGTCAAAGAACTGCGGCGAGACCGCACCCCCGAGGCACAAAATGCCTGCCGCATTTTCAGCCGTGTAGAGGAACTGACCAAGCAGGAAAAGGCACTGAAAGCCGAAATTAAATCTAACGCAGCATCGCTGGAAGCTCTGACAAAAAAGACCATTGAGGGGCTGACCGATGCGCAGGTGTTGGAGCTGCTGGAGCAAAAATGGATTGCGCCCTTTACGAACGAGCTTGCCAAACTGCCCGATGCCATGGTGGACAGCCTTGTCAACAAGATTCAGACCCTGCAAAATAAATATAGCACAACCTTCTTCGATGTGGAAAGCGAAATCCGCGCCACCGAAAAGCAGCTGGCCGCGATGATGGACGACCTTACCGGCAGTGAGTATGACCTGAAAGGCCTGAGCGAGTTCAAGACGCTCTTGTTGGGTGACTGATATGGCAAAACAGAACAAACCTGCCATCCGATTCAAGGGATTTACTGACGCTTGGGAACAGCGGAAGTTGGGGGACTGCTTTACCGAACGCTGTGAAAGTATGCCCGATGGTGAGTTGATTTCAGTTACTATAAATGACGGTATCAAGAAGTTTTCGGAACTCGGACGGCACGACAATTCCAATGATGATAAGTCAAAATATAAGAAAGTCTGCGCTGGCGATATTGCGTACAACTCAATGCGTATGTGGCAAGGAGCAAGTGGATGTTCACCGTATGAGGGAATTGTCAGCCCCGCTTATACCGTACTTACGCCAAATTCAGGTATAAACTCCAAGTGTATGGCTTACCAGTTCAAGTTACCTGCGACCATCCACACTTTCAAAATCAATTCACAGGGTATAACATCTGATAACTGGAATTTGAAATTTCCCGCATTAAGCGAAATCGAGATTTATGTATCCCCTTACGAGCAGGAACAAGCAAAAATAGCAGCTTATTTCGCGAATCTCGACCACCTTATCACCCTTCATCAGCGTAAGTTTGACAAGCTGCAAGTTTTGAAGAAAGCCATGCTTGAAAAAATGTTTCCGAAAAATGGCAGCAGCGTTCCCGAAATTCGATTCAAGGGATTTACTGACGCTTGGGAACAGCGGAAGTTAGAAGATTACCTTACTGTTTCCGCCGAAAAGAACACTGATAACCTGTACACAAAAAAAGATGTACTATCGGTGTCGGGTGATTTTGGTGTCGTTAATCAAATTGAATTTCAAGGTCGCTCTTTCGCTGGAGCATCAGTGTCCAATTATGGCGTTGTTCATACAGGCGATGTGGTTTATACAAAATCACCACTAAAGGCAAACCCGTATGGAATCATTAAAGCAAATAAAGGAAAACCCGGCATAGTATCGGTACTTTATGGCGTTTACCACACGAGAGAAAATGCAAACGCTGACTTTATTCAAATGTATTTTGAGCAAGATGCCCGTTTGAATAATTATCTCCGTCCGCTCGTTAATAAAGGTGCTAAAAACACCCTTTTAATTAGCGATACGGATGCTCTTGAGGGGGAAGTCTGTCTTGCGCCGACATTTGACGAACAGAAAGCTATTGGACAGTTTTTTGATTCCCTCGACAACCTTATCACCCTTCATCAGCGTGAGTTAGAAAAGCTGCAAAATATCAAAAAATCCATGCTCGAAAAGATGTTTGTCTAAGGAGAATCGTGAAAAAATGGGAAAAATTATTTTATATCACGGCACTCCCGACAAAATCGTTGTGCCAAAATTTGGCGGCGGGGATGATAAACACGACTATGGCAGGGGCTTTTACCTTACCGAGAACATCGAACTTGCCAAAGAATGGGCGGTCTGCCGCCCGAACGACACAAACGGCTGGGTTCACAAGTACGAGCTGGAAACCGCCGGGCTGAAAATTCTGGATTTTCAGCAGCACAGTGTTCTTGCGTGGCTGGCAGAGCTGATGAAGCACCGGGACGCCGCCGACTCTAAGCGATACCGTATGCTGGCAAAGAAATTTATCGAAAAATACGGCGTGGATACCCGCGATTATGATGTGATTTGCGGCTGGCGCGCAAACGCCTCCTACTTTTACATCGCCAAAGAGTTTGTGCGCGATAATATTGATGTGGATATTCTGGAAGATCTGCTGTCGCTGGGCGGTTTGGGCATCCAGTATTGCATCAAGTCCGAGGCCGCGTATGCAAATCTGAAAGAAATAACCGACGAGCTGCTTGCCGTGGACTACACTGAATTTAACGACAGATACAATCAGCGCGACATAACGGCAAGAAAACGGATGCGCGAACTGGTGGATTCCGACGCGAACACGGTCACAAAGGTGTTCAGCACACTGTTTGAGAGGTGAGGGACAATGCGCGCGTATGCAAAGGAATATGTAAGCGATGTGGTCGAAAATCAGGGCAAGCTCTTTGACCTTGTGGCACAGAAATACCCTGACAAGGATACTGCGGCTTTTATCAATTCCTATATGGCAAGCAAAACCAGAAAAAGCATTGACGAAGCCAAAGCCTATGTAAACACGATGAGCGCCTCCGAATTGTGGGATTACTTTTGCAAAACCGAGGACTTTACGCTGAAGGACGGCAAAGCCATCGAGGGGTTTATGCCGGACTGGATCGGCGAATTTTATGCGTATTATCAATGGTATTATAATCTGCCCAGCAGCGAGGTCGTAAAAAAAGTGCCGGTTGCTTTTCTGGAAAAAGCATACGGCGGGCTGCATGATCTGGAACTGGATTTGGCGGTACAAAAAGTCGGTGAAGTATAATGACGGTTGTTTGCTTTCATAACCCCAGTGAGGAAAACGGATATTTGAGCAACTGGTACCCCTGCCGCTTTACGGTGGAGGGGGTGGATTTTTCCTCCATGGAACAATATATGATGTACAAAAAGGCTGTGTACTTTGGTGACAAGGCTGTGGCGGCCAAAATTCTTGCAACCGATGATGTTGCCGAAATCAAGGCGTTTGGCAGGCTGGTTGCCAATTACAGGGAGCGTTATTGGAACGGTATTCGGCAAATCGTTGTTTTTACAGGGCTGCTTGCCAAATTCACCCAAAATGACGACCTGAAAGCGCAGCTTGCCGCCACCAAAGGTTCCGTTTTGGCTGAATGTGCGGTCAGGGATACCATTTGGGGCATCGGCTTGTCGATGAAAGACCCGGACAGGCTGGATATTGGCAAGTGGAAGGGGCAAAACCTGCTGGGCTATGCCCTGATGATGGTGCGCGAACGGCTGTAAAAGCGCACACAAATACCCGGAAAGGGGCAAAACAAATGACCTTTCAAAAGGAATCGGACTTTGAAGAAGCGCTTATAAAAATCCTGACGACCAAAGGCTGGGAGAGCACAATTCTGAAATATCCCACCGAGCAGGATCTGATTCGCAACTGGGCAAGCATTCTCTTTGACAATAACCGCGGCATAGATCGCCTTGGCGATTACCCCTTGACCGATGGCGAGATGCAGCAAATTGTGGAGCAGATTCGTGAACTGCGCACGCCGCTGAAGCTGAACGGCTTTATCAACGGCAAAACGGTTTCTGTCAAGCGCGATAACCCCGATGACAAGGCACATTTCGGCAAGGAAGTCAGCCTGAAAATCTACGACCGCATGGAGATTGCCGCCGGGCAAAGCCGCTACCAGATCGTGCAGCAGCCGATTTTTCCCGGTAAATCCAAAATGCTGAACGACCGCCGCGGCGATTTGATGCTGCTGATCAACGGTATGCCGGTGTTCCATCTGGAATTAAAGCGCAGCGGTGTGCCGGTGAGTCAGGCATATAACCAAATCGAAAAATACGCCCACGAGGGTGTGTTTACCGGACTGTTCTCGCTTGTGCAGATTTTTGTGGCAATGAACCCGGAAGAAACCGTTTACTTCGCCAACCCCGGTCCCGATGGCAAATTTAACACCGATTATTACTTCCACTGGGCGGACTTCAACAACGAGCCAATCAACGATTGGAAAGAGATTGCCTCCAAGCTGCTGTCCATCCCCATGGCGCATCAGCTGATCGGCTTTTACACCGTGGCCGACGATGCGGACGGCGTGTTGAAAGTTATGCGCAGCTATCAGTATTATGCCGCCAGTGCGATTTCGGATGTGGTTTCCAAAACGAAATGGGACAGCGGCAAGCAGCGCGGCGGGTATATCTGGCACACCACCGGCAGCGGCAAGACGATGACCTCCTTCAAGTCCGCACAGCTGATTGCCAATTCCAACGATGCGGACAAGGTGGTTTTCCTCACGGATCGCATCGAGTTGGGAACGCAGTCGCTGAAAGAATACCGCGCCTTTGCCGATGAAAACGAGACCGTGCAGGCAACGGATAACACCTATGAGCTGATTACCAAGCTGAAAAGCATTGCCACCGCAGACACGCTGATTGTGACTTCTATTCAGAAGATGAGCAATATCCGTGACGAGGAGGGCGGCAAAAATGCCCGCGATATTGAGCTGATCGGCAAAAAGCGGCTGGTGTTTATCGTGGACGAGGCGCATCGCTCCACCTTTGGCGATATGCTGGCAATTATAAAAGAAACCTTTCCCCGTGCGATTTTCTTCGGCTTTACCGGCACGCCCGTGTTTGAGGAAAACGCCAAAAAGAACAACGCGCAAACCGATGTGTTTGGCAATGAACTGCACCGTTACAGCATAGCGGACGGCATCCGCGATAAAAATGTGCTGGGCTTTGACCCGTACAAGGTACTTACCTTCCGCGATAAAGATGTGCGGCAGGCTGTTGCACTGGAAAAGGCGAAGGCAACTACGGTTGCAGACGCCCTGAATGACCCCGCAAAAGCCGCTGTGTACTATAAGTACATGGACAACACGCAGGTGAAAATGTACGGCGAGCCGGGTCCGGACGGAAAGTGGATCAAGGGGATTGAGGATTATCTGCCCAATACACAATATCTGACGGCAGAGCATAAGCAGACCGTTATCGAGGATATTAAGGAAAACTGGCTGACTTTGAGCCACAACGGTAAGTTCCACGCCATTTTTGCCACAAGCAGCATCCCGGAGGCAATCGAATATTACCGCATGATGAAGATCACCATGCCGGAATTGAAAACAAGCTGCCTTTTTGACCCGAACATTGATAATAACGGCGGCGCCATTTACAAAGAGGATGGGCTTGTTGAAATTATCGAGGATTACAATAAGCGCTATGGGCAGGATTTTACAATACCCACCCACGCACGGTTTAAGAAGGATCTGTCGCTGCGTCTGGCGCACAAGGAGCAGTATAAGCGCATTGAACGCACACCCGACCAACAGCTTGATTTGCTGATCGTTGTTGACCAGATGCTGACCGGCTTTGACTCCAAGTGGGTTAATACCCTCTATATGGATAAGATGCTGGAATACGAGAACATTATACAGGCGTTTTCCCGCACAAACCGACTGTTTGGACCGGATAAACCGTTCGGCGTGATTCGCTATTACCGCAAGCCGCACACAATGGAACAAAATGTGCTGAAAGCGGTGAAGCTGTACTCCGGTGACCGCCCGATTGGATTGTTTGTTGACCGCCTTGCCCACAACCTTGAAAAAATGAACGAGGTGTACGGCGACATTGCGGAGTTGTTTACGAACGCGGGTGTGCCTGATTTTGAAAAGCTGCCGCAGGACAGAAGCGTCTGCGCCAAGTTTGCAAAGCTGTTCCGCGCGCTTAACGACTACATGGAGGCAGCACGTGTGCAGGGCTTTACATGGAATCAAAGCGTATATCATTGCCCGGACGACGCTGCCGATGAAACCATTGATGTCGAAATGCTGTTTGATGAGTCTGCCTATCTGATTTTGGCACAGCGCTATAAGGAACTGTCCGCCGAGCCGTCGGACCCTTCCGATGACGGCGATGCGCCGTATGATTTGGTGGGCTATTTGACGGAAATCGACACCGGTGTGATTGATTCCAACTATATGAACAGCCGCTTTGATAAGTACCTGAAGCTGCTGAATCAGGCGGGTGCATCGGGAGAATCCATAGAACAGGCAAAAGCCGAACTGCATAAGTCCTTTGCCAGCCTGACACAGGAAGAACAGAAGTTTGCCAATATCTTCCTGCACGATATTGAACGCGGAGATGCCACACCCGAACCCGGCAAGACGCTGCGGGATTACATCACCGAGTACCAGTGCCGTGCGAAGAATGACCAAATCCACCGCTTTGCCGTTGTGTTTGGCTTGGATGAAGAAAAGCTCCGCAATATGATGGGTCTGGGGCTGACGAAAACCAATATCAACGAGTTTGGCCGCCTTGACGAACTGAAGAAAAGCGTAGACAAAGCAAAGGCAAAAGCCTATTTTGAGAAAAAAGAGGGCGTAAAGCTGATACCGCCCAAGGTGAACCAGAAAGTGGACAGTTTGCTGCGGGAATTTATTGTAACCGGCGGCTTCGAGGTGTAAGGCTGCATATTTATAAGCGATAAGTCGAACAAAAGGGCCAAGGAAAATCCGAGGCCCTTTTACTTTTGCTTGGGAACAGCGGAAGTTAGAAGATTACCTTACTGTTTCCGCCGAAAAGAACACTGATAACCTGTACACAAAAAAAGATGTACTATCGGTGTCGGGTGATTTTGGTGTCGTTAATCAAATTGAATTTCAAGGTCGCTCTTTCGCTGGAGCATCAGTGTCCAATTATGGCGTTGTTCATACAGGCGATGTGGTTTATACAAAATCACCACTAAAGGCAAACCCGTATGGAATCATTAAAGCAAATAAAGGAAAACCCGGCATAGTATCGGTACTTTATGGCGTTTACCACACGAGAGAAAATGCAAACGCTGACTTTATTCAAATGTATTTTGAGCAAGATGCCCGTTTGAATAATTATCTCCGTCCGCTCGTTAATAAAGGTGCTAAAAACACCCTTTTAATTAGCGATACGGATGCTCTTGAGGGGGAAGTCTGTCTTGCGCCGACATTTGACGAACAGAAAGCTATTGGACAGTTTTTTGATTCCCTCGACAACCTTATCACCCTTCATCAGCGTAAGTCTTATATTTATGGGATGTCCAATTTTATATGATTTCCAAAGTATGGTTACTGGAATTTGTGACGTCCGACTTTCTCAACGAAAGCGGCTGGGAATGTGGAAAGCACTATGCCGAACTTCTAAAGAACCTGTTTACAGGCAGCAAGTAACCAGTCCTTACGCGAGTGTCAGACCATACCAACGCGATGTGACGCGTGCGCTAGTAGCAAAGGGCTTCACCCATCTATGCCTCCGCCTGTGCCCTGCCGGGGTGGGGTTGTTAAATGATACCGGCTTTTACAGCTTTTTGCTGCAGATAGTTACAGAAGGCGCTGCAAGACACAAGCATAAACAGCGCATCCTCCGGCTCTACGGTTTTGCTCTCGTTCAGGATGGCATGACGGATGCCGTCCTGGTCGCTGGTATAACCGTAGATTTTTTCAAACCCCGCTGCGAGGGCGGAATGGATGTCAATGCCGCTATTATTAAGTACCTTTAATGCTGCGCCTAGGGTAGCTTTCGGATTGTCGGCAAGGATCTGGCACATGGATTCTACTGCGGAAATGGATTCCTTCACACAGTTGCGGTAGTCGGGATCGGTTTTGTCGGAGTATTTCTCAAGGGCGGTCTGAATATGGATTCTGGCCCCGGAAAACGGCCTGCCTAATGCAAGCGCAGATTCGATGGATTGAATTTCCGTTTCGTTTGTGATGGGAGAAATCTGCTTGCCGATGATGCGATAGCCGACGTTATCTTTTTCAAATACATCATTGAGCATTTTGGAAAAGTATTTTACCTGCGCATAGGGGTCATTTATAATTTGTTCGCAAAAATCTAAAATATCGTACCATGCGGTTGTGGATGACAAAATTAAACGCTTGACTTCGCCTGTCAGATTTTGGCCATAGGAAAGATGTGATAGATCTCTCCTTAAATACCGACTCCAAACCCGAATGCAAAGTTCTCTTTCACTTCCGTTTATATAGTCTATAAGGTCAGAGTCTGATACAACATAGCTACTAAACCATTGATAAAAACTATTCCAAATGTCCATCCGTGTATCTTCATTCAGACAATCTGTCTGAATCGGCACTTCTATCGGCTTAATCCCCATTCTTTGAGAAAAAGACAAATATGGCATAAGAACGCATCCTTTCATACATATATTTTATTATTCTACTGTTTTATGGAGCAAAAATAAACGATAATATTAAATTGACGTTTACTCCATTTCTAGACCGCAGATTAAGTTTCCGGCCACATAATCTTCCACTCAAAATACTCAGCCTGCGTGATCTCTCCTGCATACAACTTCTTCTGAACCGCAGCCCAATCCTTCAGAAAATCATCCAGAATCGTATCATCAAACCACATGGCCACCGGGGAACGCGGCGGCCAGTTATCGTTGTCATCATAGTGCAGCGCAAGGTTTGGGTTGGCATTATACCGCGCTGTGCCGCGCTCGGTGGGAACCAGCTTGATAACGCCGGGTTGCTCCTCGTCCAGCCAGAAAAGCTGCTCCAGAATATCATTTGCCGGACCGTTTCCGCCATCGGAAAGTGCCAACGGGGAAACACGCAAAGCCTCTGCTATTTGATTTAGCAGGGGCTTTTTTGGTACGCGGTAACCCATTTCGTACTGCGCAATGCGGTTTGCGCTGAGGTCGACCAACTCGCCCAACTCTTTCTGGGTCATGCGGCGGTGCTGGCGGATGCGCTTGATTTTCTCTCCGATGTTCATTTCGTTCACTCACTTTGCAGGATTTTCCTTATTGTACCACGCCATAACATAAAAGCGCAAGAAAAAAGTAACAATTTTGCGAAAACTATTGACATTCGCATAAAAGCGCAGTATCCTATATTTACATCGCAAATATGCGAAAGTTGAAATTCAAGGATGGTGATCGAATGGATTGTAAAGAAATCAGAGAAATGTACAAGCTCATGTTTGCGGAGTACCCGGACATTGTAACGGTCAAGGATCTGCAAGCTATGCTGGGCATCAGCCGCCACGCGGCCTATGACCTGCTGGGGGAGGGCGAAATCAGCTGCATCCGGCTGGCGAACGCCTACAAAATCCCCAAAATCAATGTCATTGACTATGTTCTGAAGCGTCCGTGCGGTCAGACCCGTGTGAGCGCGTAGGAGCTGCCTTGATTTTGGCAAGAGCACCTCCCCGTCTCAAATAGATTCGGCACCTTGAAAACTGCATATCCGACAAGCAAGGTACATTCACCACATTGCCGTCAACTTACGAGTACGGCAGCGCAGACAGAGTACGCGCCATGACTGCCACCGGGCACGAGCGATTCAGTCTCTGGTAAACACCCCGTGGCGGAGTGGAGCGCAATGACAGATGTGGTCTTAAAGATACTTCCGTCCAGTCATAGTTCACACAATGAGGGCGGCAGGCAGAGAACCTGGCTGGGGTAAAAATACCCATGATGCCGTTGCAGCCGAACGGCAGCCTTGCAAGTCGTCCCCACAGCTGGGGCAAGGTGGGCAAATGCAGCTGTAAGTCGAAAAGTTATCCTGACAGTATGCGGAACCGATTCACATTTTCCAGTCTAATAAAAGTAGGGAATCAGAACCGTATACTTTCGGGGAATTTATTGGGAGTGAATCAGATTTGATTCACTTTCCAGAGCGTAAGGCATACAAGTGAATCAGTTCTGATTCACTCGCAGTAACCGCCCAAATCCGCCTTGTGTGGGGCAGATGCCCCGCGTCGCACACGGACGCGACATCACCCGCAAACCCGTCGTTTGGCGCGTTTGTGGGGCTGTGGGGTGGCGTGAGCCGTACAACTTAACATTAGAGAGTAAAACTTACTACACACAAAAAGACGATAGTATGAGATAATAGATATATACCAAAACAGAAAGGACGATGCGAATGAATTATGAAAAACTTCCAAAAACGATCTCCGCCGAAGAACTCCTCTCCACGCCGCTGCCGCCGGTCAAGTGGATCATCCCTGATTTGCTTCCGGCAGGGCTGGCGCTGTTTGCCGGCCCCAGCAAAGCGGGCAAAAGCTGGCTGACCTTGTGGCTGTGCTTGCAGGTCGCACAGGGAAAGCCTATGTGGGGGCGCGAAATAGAGCCGCACACCGTGCTTTATCTATCGCTGGAGGACACCTTCAACCGCCTGCAGAAGCGCCTTCTCCAGCTTGTGGGCAGCGAAGAAGCCCCCGAACGGCTGGTCATGCAGACGGAATGCAGCAGCATCGGGCAGGGGCTGGAAGAACAGCTCACCAGCTTCATCTATCAGCACCCGGACACCGGGCTGATTGTCATCGACACCTTGCAAAAGGTGCGTTCCAGCGACCAGAATAACAGTATGTATGCCAGCGATTACAAGGAGATCAGCGCGTTGAAAGCACTGGCTGATAAGTACAATGTCTGCATTTTGCTGATCCACCATCTGCGCAAACAAGCCGCAGACGATCCGTTCCAGCAGATTGCAGGTTCCAATGGCTTGATGGGCGCGTCCGATACCAGCTGGGTCATGCAGCGCAAGCGTATGAGCCAAACCGCCAGCATTTTGGTGACCGGGCGCGATATGGACAACAAAACACTGCGTCTGCACGAAGAAAACTGCGTTTGGATTCTGGATGAGGAAGAAAGCAACGAACAAATTGTCGCTAAGGCGGTGCCGAGTTACCTTTGGAAAGTGGCTGACTACATCGATAGTGTCGGAACATGGCAAGGCACGGCTACCGAATTGCTTTCTGCAGCCGATATTGAAGGCGTTTTGCCCCACCAGCTGACCCGGAAAATCGTGGAATACTTCGATACCGTATTCACGCCAAGAGGTATCCGCTATGAAACCCACCGCACCTCGCAGGCGCGGCAGATGAAGTTCTCCCATGACGGAAATGACGCAGATGACGCTAATGACGCTGATATTGACATAACCCAACTTTTCAAATGGGATATCTCACAAACAGCGTCATCAGCGTCATTAGCGTCACAAAGGTCGCGTAAGGAGAGCAAGCATGGGCGAAGTGTTGCCACAGGGCAACCCGCCGAAAAGCCTACGGGGCCAGCCCCGAACCCCTGTGAGGCTGCTGGCGCATGAGGAACAGAACGGTTGGAATCAATGTCCGCGTCACCGTCACCGAAAAGAAAAAGGTGACGATGTTGGCTCGGAAGTACGGGTTAAAATGCTTGAAAAGCAGGTAAAAGCGATAGCGGCACTGTCAGCGATGGCGGTGCCGTTTTTGTCAGTAATAGGTAGAATTTTAGGTGAAAGATTGTTGGGTGTGGTGATAGCTTTCTGTCGCAGTTGTCGGTATGCTTTGTAGTACCGTAGGTCAATAAAACATACAAAGGAGCGTTGAAAACAATGGCATCTATCAGAAAACGCGGCAGTAACAGCTATTTGATTGTAGTCTCTCGTGGGTATGATTATGAGGGCAACCGACTGAAATCTGTACAGAAAACGGTCAAGCCACCCAAAGAGTATACTCCGAAACAAGCCGAGAAATGGGTAAAGGAACAGGCAATTCTGTTTGAACGCGAGGTTCAACACACCCCAGAGCCTATTAACCGAAGCATTACGCTGGCAAAGTACATTGAACACTGGGTAGCTGATGTTGGACCGAAGAAGCTGGCGGACTCCACATTTCGACGTGACGAACAGGATATTCGCAGAATCTTGCCAGCACTGGGCAACTATAAACTGACGGATTTGCGCAAGGAAGTCATCCGAGATTTTTACGAAGAAATGCGGCACACACCGCGTCTGGACGGCAGAGGGAATCTATCCGAGAAGTCAGTCGAAGGTTTACACAACACGCTGTGCGGCATCCTGTCGGCGGCTGTGGACGAGGGATACCTTACTCACAATCCCGCATGGAGATGTTACAAACCGAAAGGACAAAAGAAAGAGCGCCCGGTGGCTGATGAGGAAACCGTAAAGAAACTGATTACAGCATTCGAGGGACAGAGCATGAAATATGAAACCTATTTCAAATTAGTACTTGCCACTGGATTGCGCAGGGGTGAAGCCTGTGGGCTGAAATGGAGTGACATCAACTGGCGCAAACGGACGATTCATGTACAACGCGGAGTCGTGAAGTTGAGCCACCAAGAGTCCATCACAAAAGACCCTAAGACGACCAGCGGTGATCGCATGGTGTATTTGAGCAAAGAAATGTGCCAGCTACTCAAGGCGTGGCGGAAAGAATGCGAGTGGGATAGGCAGCAAACCGCGAACGAAACCGTGGACGAGGATGACTACCTGTTCCGCCAGCCTAACGGCAAACCGATGAATCCCTGCACATTTACCTATCGTTTCAAGCTGATTTTGAAAGCAAACAACCTGCCACTGGACTTGAATGTGCATAGCTTGCGGCATACCAATGCCAGCCTGCTGATTTCGCAGGGCGTGGATGTACGAACGGTTGCCAGCCTGCTTGGTCATGCACAGGCAAGCACAACGCTGGATATTTATGCCCATGCATTTGACAAAAATAAACGCAGAGCACAAGAGAAACTCGGAAAGGCGATTGGATTATGACGAGAAAAATCAAGCTAACACGCGCAAACAAAAGTATCTTACTGAAAGCACTGACACCCTATTACTATCAAGAAAAGGCACTTGGCCATAACACGGAAACCCCGGGGCGACTGATACTAAAAATCAATTCTCTCCCAGCCGATAAAAAAGCTACTTTTTCTACAGAAGAAATCCGCCTCATGCGAATCACTATAAACAGGATGAGGAACGAGCGTCTAGGAAAAGGGCAGTACACCGATGCGGCAGACGATATGCTGCTAAAATTATTCTGAAAATCAAACACTAACAAAAACAAAAAACCTCATTGCAAAAAACACATTGCAATGAGGTTTTCTGGTGCGACCGGGAGGATTCGAACCTCTGGCCTTCCGGGTCGGAGCCGAACGCTC
>OIWL01001812.1_pt1 | contig 20526 bp, 20 predicted proteins | sample 1587561 | NCBI WGS metagenome assembly OIWL01 (sample SAMEA3888903, study PRJEB22519) | human gut metagenome | biome: human gut; feature: human-associated habitat; material: faeces | place: Denmark | collected 2010 | reverse complement strand
AGAGGGTGAGCCGGAAGATACCGCTTGCGATGTTGTAATCGACAAAGTAAAAGATGCAGGCTTCAAGAAGGTTGTTCTTCGTCCGCTTATGGTTGTTGCAGGTGACCATGCAAACAACGATATGGCCGGTGACGATGAGGATTCCTGGAAGAGCATGTTCGAGGCTTCCGGAGAGTTCGATGAGATCGATTGCCAGATCGAAGGACTTGGAAGAATTGATGCAGTTGAGCAGCTTTATGTAGAGCATACTCAGGAAGCAATTGATTCTATTGCAAAATAATCTGTTGATGTTTTATTTTCAATTCATCAAAAAGTAAGGAGAAAAGTTATTATGAAACGTTCATTAGTCATTTTATTATCAGCAGTAAGTATTTCCACTATGACAGCAGGAAGTGTTGCACCTGTATGGGCTGAAGCGGCACAGACAGAAGCTGCCAAAGCAGAGGACACCGCAGAAGCTGAGCTTGAAGACGGCGTATACGGTGTGGAGTTTGACACAGACAGCGGCATGTTCCATGTAAATGAGGCAGATAACGGTTGTGGTACATTAACAGTCAAAGATGGCAAAATGACCATGCATATCAGACTGGTTTCCAAAAAGATCGTAAATCTGTATGTTGGAACCGCTGCGGATGCAGAAAAAGATGGTGCAGAGCTGTTACAGCCGACATCTGAGGAAGTTACTTACAGTGACGGAACAACGGAAGAAGTATACGCATTTGATGTGCCGGTGGAAGCACTGGATCAGGAGTTTGATCTGGCAATCCTTGGAACAAAGGGAACATGGTATGATCACAAAGTAAGCGTATCTGACGCTCAGAAAGCAGAGTAGATCAGCGGTAAAATATTGAGAAGATAAGATACAGGGAGAGTAGAAAAATCATGCTTTCCCTGTATTTCATCAATGAAGAAAGTAAAATGCGAAGTAAGGATAGCGTATGAAAAAAAGAATAGCAGCAGTTATTTTATCTATGGTTTTAGGCGCTGGCATGCTGGCAGGATGTGGTCAGAAAAATACGACCGATGCAGATGCATCTTCAACTACCGAAGTTAGTGCGGATGCAGAAAAAGCAGACAGTGCAGCGACAGACAGCAGTGCGGAAGATGCGAATGTTCTGGAAGACGGCACTTACAGTGTAAACGTGGAGCTGAGTGGCGGCAGCGGCAGAGCAACCGTGGATTCTCCGGCAACCGTAACCGTGACGGACGGTCAGGCAATGGCAACCATCGTCTGGAGCAGTACCCATTACGATTACATGATCGTAGATGGAGAAAAATATATGAATGAAAATGAAGGTGGCAACTCTACCTTTACTTTCCCGATTGATGGTGTGCCTTGTGAGATGGATGTGGTAGGGGATACCACTGCTATGAGCACACCGCATGAAATCGATTATACATTGAAATTCTCATTTCCAGCGAATGTGAGTTTCAATGAGCTGAACAGTGAGGGGCGTATGGATCTTTCATATGCCGATCAGTTCAGCGTAGAGCAATATGGAGCATATAAATTAGTAACGATCGTGGATGGCGGTCGTTTTTTGCTTATTCCAAAGGGAGTATCGGTTCCGAAGGATGTGCCATCGGACATTGTTGTTTTGCAGCAACCGTTGAAGGATGTGTATCTGGTTTCCAGCGCGGTGATGGATTTGGTGAGCAAGGCAGGAGCGCTTTCCAACATTTCTTTTACCGGAACAAAGGAAAAGGACTGGTACGTGCAGGAGGCAGCGGATGCTATGAAAGCAGGCGCACTGATCTATGCGGGCAAATACAGCGCCCCGGACTACGAGCAGATCCTTGCCGCGAATTGCGGCCTTGCCATCGAGAACACCATGATCTACCACACCCCGGAGGTCAAGGAGCAGCTGGAGCGCTTCGGCATCCCGGTGCTGGTGGAGCGTTCCAGCTACGAGAGCGGCCCGCTGGCCCGCATGGAGTGGATCAAATTCTACGGCATCCTGCTGGGCAAGGAGGAACTGGCACAGCAGGTGTTTGACCGACAGGCGGAGCGCATCGCTCCCCTGCTGGACCAGCAGTCCACCGGCAAGAGCTGCGCGTTCTTTTCTATCTCGGCCAACAATCTGGCCAACGTGCGCAAGGGCGGCGACTATGTGGCCCGCATGATCGAGATGGCCGGGGCCGACTATGTGTTTGCCGATCTGACCGACAGCGGCAACAGCCTTTCCACCATGAACCTGCCGCTGGAAGACTTCTACGCCGGTGCACGGGACGCCGACTTCCTGATCTACAACAGTACCATTGAGGGCGTTGTCTCCACCACCGACGAGCTGGTGGCCAAGTGCTCCCTGCTGGCGGACTTCAAGGCTGTGCAGAATGGGCATGTCTGGTGCGTTGCCCAGAGCTTTTTCCAGCAGAGCATGGAATTGGCCGATTTTATCCTGGAGCTGCACCGTCTGTTCACCGAGGATGCGCCGGACGGATTGCAGTATTTCATTCACGTTGAGTAAGGAACCGCTTATGACCCGCAAAAAACGCTATCTGTTTTCTTATCTCCTGCTGGCGCTGGCGCTGGTGGTTCTGTTTGCCGCCAACCTGTTCTGGGGTAGTGTTGCCCTGACCCCCGGTGCCGTGCTGGCGGCCCTGACCGGCCGCGGGCAGGACGCACTGTCGGTGGGCATCATCACCCAGCTGCGCCTGCCCCGGGCCGTGATGGTGGTGTTGCTGGGCGCGGCACTCTCTGCGGCAGGCTATCTGCTGCAGACCTTTTTTGCCAACCCCATCGCCGGGCCTTTTGTCATGGGCATTTCCAGCGGAGCCAAGCTGGCCGTAGCACTGGTGATGGTGGTGTTCCTGAACCACGGCCTGCTCACCAGCTCCCTCACCCTGATCCTGGCCGCCTTTGCGGGGGCTATGGCCGCCATGGCCTTTGTGCTGGCGGTGGCCCGTCGGGTGCAACGCATGAGCATTCTGGTCATCTGCGGCGTCATGATCGGTTACATCTGTTCCGCTGTCACCGAGTTCGTGGTGGCATTTGCGCAGGACTCCAACATCGTCAACCTGCACAACTGGTCACAGGGCAGCTTTTCCGGCATGACCTGGGGCAATGTACAGGCGGCGGCACTGGTGGTGCTGCCTGCGCTGGCAGCAGCTTTCTGCCTCTCCAAACCCATGAGCGCCTACCAGATGGGCGAAGCCTATGCCCAGAGCGTGGGCGTAAACGTGAAGCTTTTTTCCCGGCTGCTGGTACTGCTTTCCAGTCTGCTGGCGGCCTGTGTCACGGCCTTTGCGGGGCCCATCTCCTTTGTGGGCATCGCAGTGCCGCATCTGGTCAAGCAGCTGCTGGGCAGCGCAAAGCCGCTGGTGGTGCTGCCGGGCTGCTGCCTGGGCGGGGCCGCTTTCTGTTTGCTGTGCGACCTGATCGCCCGCAGCCTGTTTGCTCCCACGGAGCTTTCCATCAGCGCGGTCACCGCCGTGTTTGGTGCGCCGGTGGTCATCGGGCTGCTCATCCACCGGAACCGGGAGGGTGCACAATGAAGGAATTTCTCTGTGAAACGCAGGAGCTTGCCATCGGTTACGGCAAAGCGCCGCTGGCCTCCGGCATTGCACTAAGGGCAAAGCCGGGGCAGATCCTTGTCCTTGTCGGCCCCAACGGTGCGGGCAAATCCACCCTGCTCAAAACACTGGCCGGACAGCTGGCCCCGCTGGGCGGCACTGTGCTGCTGGACGGGCAGGACCTGACCGCCTACACCGGCACGGCCCGGGCGCAGAAGCTGGCTCTGATGCTGCCCCACACCTGCCGCACCGAGCTGACCACCTGCTTTGAGTTTGCCGCGGCCGGGCGCATCCCCTACACCGGGCGGCTGGGCATTTTGTCCGACGCCGACCGGCAGGCCGTGCAGGATGCACTGGAAATTGCCGGAGCTGCGCATCTCGCAGACCGGGACTTCAACTGCATCAGTGACGGCCAGCGTCAGCGCGTCCTGCTGGCCCGTGCCATCTGCCAGCAGCCTAAAGTGCTGCTGCTGGACGAGCCCACCTCCTTTCTGGACATCAAGGGCAAGATCGAGCTGCTGACCATCCTGCAGAAGCTGGCCCATGAACAGGGCCTTGCGGTCATCGTGAGCCTGCATGAGCTGGACATGGCACAGAAGATCGCGGACGCAGTGGTGTGCGTGTTCCCGGACCATGTTTCCGGCGTGCTGACCCCGGATGCCGCCTTTGCCCCGGACAACATCCGTGCGCTTTATGCGCTGAGCGAAGCGCAGTACACGGCCCTGTTCGGGCAGGCAAAGCCCCAAAAGCCCACGTTCGAGCACTACGTCCGCAGCGGGCAGAAGCTGCTGCGCTGCGGCTATACCACCGGCACCTGTGCGGCGCTGGGGGCAGCGGGCGCGGCCCGGCTGCTGCTCACCGGCCATGCGCCGGAGACGGTGGCGCTGCGCACGCCAAAAGGCATCGTGGTGGAGGTAGCACCCCTGTTCTGCCGCCGCACCGACACTGGGGCCGAATGCGCCATTGAAAAGGACGGCGGCGACGACGTGGATGTGACCACCGGCTTGCCGGTGATCGCCACAGTGGAACTGCTGCCGGGCTGCACGGACATCCGCATCGACGGCGGCAGAGGTGTGGGCCGGGTGACCAAACCCGGCCTCGACCAACCCGTTGGTGCCGCTGCCATCAACCATGTGCCCCGGCAGATGATCGCCGAGGCCCTGCGCCGGGAGGCTGAAGCCGCCTGTTATACCGGCGGCTTTGCGGTGACCATTTCCATCCAGAACGGCGAGGAAGTGGCCCGGCGCACCTTCAACCCGCACATCGGGGTGGAGGGCGGCCTTTCGGTGCTGGGCACCAGCGGCATCGTGGAGCCCATGAGCCAGCAGGCCATCCTGGACACCATCCAGCTGGAAATGAACCAGGCTGTTTTGCGGGCCGGTACCCCAAAGCGGCTCATCCTTGCCCCGGGCAACTACGGACTGGACTACCTGCACGACACCTACCCGGCCTTTGCGGCCATCCCGGTGGTCAAGACCTCCAACTTCATCGGAGATACGCTGGATATGGCAGCTTCTGCCGGGTTTGAACAGGTGCTGCTGGTGGGCCATGTGGGCAAGCTGGTCAAGGTGGCCGGCGGCATCATGAACACCCACTCCCACACGGCCGACTGCCGCACCGAGCTGTTCTGTACCCATGCCGCCCTCTGTGGAGCAGGCCGGGAGCTGTGCGCGGCTTTGTACGCCGCCGCCACCACCGACGCCTGTCTGGAGCTGCTGGACGCCGCCGGACTGCGCGCCCCGGTGCTGGAAAGCCTGCTGGATGCCATCCAACTGCACCTCGACCGCCGGGCGGGCGAAGCCTTCCGGGTGGGTGCAGTGCTGTTTTCCAACCAGCACGGGCCGCTTGGCGCAACACAAACTGCAAAGGAGCTGCTTGAACAATGGAACAACGCATGACCGGCACCTTTTACGGGGTCAGCGTCGGCCCCGGCGACCCGGAGCTGCTGACTTTGCAGGCTGTGCGTCTGCTGCGGCAGTGCCCGGTGCTGGCTGCGCCGCAGACCGCTTCCGGGCAGATGCTGGCGCTGGACATCGCCCGCCGGGCGCTGGGCAGCGAGCTGGACGGCAAGACCATCCTACCCCTGCAGTTTGCCATGAGCCGGGACGCCGCCGTGCTGCGCGCCTCTCACGAGACCGCTGCCAGCGCAGTGCGGCCTTTTCTGGATGCCGGGCAGGATGTGGCCATGCTGAACCTGGGTGACGTGTCCATTTATGCCACCTTTGGCTATCTGCAGGAGATCCTGCAGGCGCAGGGCTATGCCACCGCGATGGCGGCGGGTGTGCCCAGCTTCTGCGCGGCAGCAGCCCGGCTGAACCAGCCCCTTACCGGCGGCATGGACGCTCCGCTGACCATCGCCCCCGGCAGCTGGGCCGACGAGGTATTGGACACCCCCGGCACGAAAGTCCTGATGAAAACCGGGCGTCAGCTGCCCGCCCTGCTGGACACCCTGGATGCCCACGGTGCGTTGAGCCGCAGCGCCCTCGTGTGCAGCTGCGGCCTGCCGGATGAAACGATCTTCCCCGACCTTTCGACTGCGCGCCCGCCGCAGGATGGCAGCAAGGCCGGATATTTTGCAACGGTACTGGTAAAGGAGTAACTGCTATGGTACACTTTGTAGGCGCGGGGCCCGGTGCCCCGGACCTGATCACTCGGCGGGGCGCAGCCCTGCTGCAGGAGGCTGATTGCATCATTTATGCGGGCAGTCTGGTCAACCCGGCCCTGCTGGGACTGGCAAAACCCGGCTGCGCCATTTACAACAGCGCCGAGATGACGTTGGAACAGGTGCTGGATGTGATGCGCACCATGGAGGCAGACGGCAAAATCACCGTGCGCCTGCACACCGGCGACCCCTGCCTGTACGGGGCCATCCGGGAGCAGATGGATGCACTGGACGCCGACGGCATCGCCTACGATGACACGCCCGGCGTGTCCAGCTTCTGCGGCGCGGCGGCGGCACTGAATGCCGAATACACCCTGCCCACCGTGAGCCAGACCGTGATCATCACCCGCATGGAAGGCCGCACCCCGGTGCCCGAGCGGGAAAAGCTGGCCAGTCTTGCCGCCCACGGGGCCACTATGGTGATTTTCCTGTCCATCGGTCTAGTGGACAAGGTGCAGGATGCTCTGCTGCAGGGCGGTGCCTACACGCCGGACACCCCCGCCGCCGTGGTATACAAGGCCACCTGGCCGGAGCAGAAAACCGTGCGCTGTACCGTGGGTTCTCTGGCGCAGAGCGTGCACGACGCCGACATCACCAAAACAGCGCTCATCGTGGCAGGCGATTTCCTGGGCACCCGGTACGAGCGCAGCAAGCTGTACGACCCCGGTTTTACCACCGAGTTCCGCAAGGGGTCCGACCAATGACCCGGGCCTATCTGGCCTTTACCGACACCGGTCTGGCACTGGCCCGGCGGCTGGCAGACGCCCTGCCCGGCAGTGTGGACCGCTGCGGCAGCGGCGGCGTCTCCCTTGCCGGGTGGACCGCCCTGCAGTTTGCGCAGAGCGACGCCCTTGTTTTTGTGGGAGCCGTGGGCATTGCGGTGCGGGCCATTGCGCCGCACTGCCGCAGCAAGGCGTCGGACCCGGCGGTGGTGGTACTGGACGAATGCGGCCGCTTTGCGGTGCCGGTGCTGTCCGGTCATCTGGGCGGTGCCAATAACCTGGCCCGTGCACTGGCCGCCGTGTGCGGAGCCGTTCCGGTGATCACCACGGCCACCGACGCCCACGGCATTTTTGCGGTGGACGAGTGGGCAAAGCACCAGAACTGCACGGTGCTGGAAGCGGAGCGCATCAAGCATGTCAGCAGCAAGCTGCTGGCCGGGCAGTCGGTGCGGTTTTCCGCTGAGTTTCCCGTGCAGGGCACCCCGCCCGCCGGGGTGGATCCTGTACGGACCCCTGCCGAAGCCGATTTTGCCCTTACCCTCTCCCCTGCCGGGGACGCTTTGCATCTGGTGCCCCGCATCGGGGTGCTGGGCATCGGCTGCCGCAGGGGGACGTGTGCCGAGCAGTTGGAAGCCGCTTTTACTGACTTCTGTGCCCGGCACAGCCTTGCCCCGGCGTGCATCGCGGCGGCGGCCAGCATCGACCTGAAGGCTGACGAGGCTGGGCTGCTGGCGTTCTGCCGGGCCCACGGCTGGCCCATCACATTTTATTCTGCGGAGCAGCTGCGGGCACTGCCCGGGCCGTTCACACCATCTCCCTTCGTGCAAAGCGTCACCGGGGTGGACAACGTGTGTGAGCGGGCCGCTGTGCTGGCGTCCGGCGGCTGCATCCGCATCCCGAAACAGGCGGGCGGCGGTGTGACCTTTGCGCTGGCGCTGTGCCCCTATGCCCCGGACTGGAGGTGGCAGAATGGCTGATATCGTATATGTGGTCGGACTTGGCCCCGGCGACCCGCAGTTTTTGACCGCACAGGCGCAGAGCGCCCTGGAAGAAGCCGAGGTGCTGTGCGGCTATCCGGTCTATCTGGATCTGGTACGCCCCTATTACCCGGAAAAAGAATATTACGCCACCGGCATGACCAAAGAACTGGACCGCTGCCGCTGGGCGCTGGAAACTGCCCACAGCGGCCGGACCGTGGCTCTGGTGTGCAGCGGTGACGCCGGAGTGTACGGCATGGCCAGCCCCCTGCTGGAGCTGGCCGAAGGCTGCCCGGACGTGACCGTGGAGGTGGTGCCCGGCCTGACTGCCGCCCTGAGCGGCGGCGCGGTGCTGGGTGCCCCGCTGGCCCATGATTTCTGTGTGCTCTCTCTTTCCGACCGGCTCACCCCGTGGGAGGTCATCGAAAAGCGGCTGGCCGCAGCGGCCATGGGCGATTTCTGCATGGCGGTGTACAACCCTTCTTCCAAGGGGCGGCCGGACTATCTGGCCCGGGCCGTGCGCATCCTGCTGCAAAACGGCAAGGCCCCGGACACCGTCTGTGGGCTGGTGCGCAACATCGGCCGGGAGGGCCAGAGCGCTCAGGTGCTGACGCTGGCCCAGCTGGAGCAAACGCCCGTGGATATGTTCACCACCGTGTACATCGGCAACCGCAACACCCGGGTGCTGCAGGGCCGCATGGTCACGCCGCGGGGGTACCGTGTATGAGGGCAGTGGTGTTCAGCGGCACCACCGAGGGCCGCATTTTTTCCCGGCAGCTGGCCCAGTTTGGAGCGGACGTTCTGGTGAGCGTGGCCACCCCGCTGGGCAGCGAGGAACAGGGCAGCTTTGCCGGCATCACAGTGCACTGCGGCCGGTTGACCCCGGACGAGATGGCCGCCCTTGTGCAGGGAGCCGACCTGTGCGTAGACGCCACCCACCCCTATGCAGTGGACGCCACCCGCAACATCCGCACGGCCTGCCGCACCGCCGGGGTGGAATATCACCGGCTGCTGCGTGCGCAAAGCCCCCTGCCTGCCGGGAGCATGGTGTTCCAGTCGGCGGCACATGTGGCGGATTTTCTGGTCCAAACGCAGGGCAATGTCCTGCTGGCCACCGGGGCCAAGGAGCTGCCTGCCTTTGCGCAGCTGGCCCCGGAACGGCTGTACCCCCGTGTGCTGCCTACACTGGACGGCATTGCCGCCTGCGAGGCCGCGCACATCCCCCACAAGAATATCCTTGCTTTGCAAGGGCCGTTCTCCTACGCGCTGAACCGGGCCCTGCTGGAGCAATTCTCCATTCGCTTTCTCGTGACCAAGGACGGCGGGGCCGCCGGTGGCTTTGCCGAGAAAGCGCAGGCTGCCGCCGACACCGGCGTCCAGCTCATCGTGATCCGCCGCCCGGCCGAGACCGGTGAGACGGCAGACCAGATCCTGACCCGCTGCAGGGAGGTGCTGAAAGGATGATCACACTCATTGGTATGGGCTCCGGCACCCCCGGCAGCCTGACCGCACAGGGTCTTACCGCCCTGCAGGGTGCCGACCGCATTCTGGGTGCCAAACGGCTGCTGGCCACACTGCCGGAGGGCTGCACCGGAAACCGACAGGCCCTGTACAAACCGGACGAAATTCTGGCCTGTCTGGCCGCGCACCCGGACGAGGAAATTGCGCTGGTGTACAGCGGCGATACCGGGTTCTACTCCGGCGCATCCCAGCTGCTGCCCATGCTGCGGGCCTTTGGCATCTCCTGCCGGGTGCTGCCCGGCCTTTCCAGCGTACAGCTGCTGGCCGCCGCCGTAGGCCGCCCCTGGCAGAACTGGACTCTTGTTTCTGCCCACGGCTGTGCCTGCGACCCGGTGTCCGCCTGCATGAACCATAAAACCGTATTCTTTCTCACCGGCGGGGCCGAGACCCCGGCCACCCTGTGTGCCGCACTGACCGCCGCCGGGCTGGGCGATGCCCACGCCCTTGTGGGCGAAAACCTTGGCACGCCCGACGAAAAGATCCACTTTGGCACCGCGCAGGAACTGGCCGGGCAGACCTTTGCTTCCCTGAGTGTCCTGCTGGTGGAACATGCCGTGCACCCGGAACGCCGCACCCCCGGCCTGCCGGATGAGGCCTTCATCCGGGGCGAGGTGCCCATGACCAAGCAGGAAGTGCGGGCCGCCGCGCTGGCCAAACTGGCCGTGCGACCCGCCGATACCCTGTGGGACGTGGGGGCCGGTACCGGCAGCGTGAGCGTGGAGCTGGCACTGGCCGCCCCGCAGGGGCATGTGTATGCAGTGGAGTGTGAGCCGGACGCCTGCGCCCTCATCCGCCGGAACCGCGAAAAATTTGCGGCGTGGAACCTCTCCCTCATTGAGGGCCGTGCCCCTGCCGCACTGGAAGCCCTGCCTGCCCCGGATGCCGTGTTCATTGGCGGCACCAAGGGCAGCATGGCCGCGGTGGTGGACACGGTTCTGGCCAAAAACGCCAATGCGCGCATCTGCATTGCCGCCATTGCGCTGGAATCCCTGAGCGCCGCCATTGCAGCCCTTACGGCTCATGGCCTTTCCGCTGAGGTGACCCAGCTTGCCGTGAGCCGTACCAGACCGGCAGGCAGGCTCCACCTGCTGACCGCCAACAACCCCATTTTTCTGATCACGGGAGAACGCAAATGATGCAGTTCGTCATCGCCGCACCGCGTTCCGGCAGCGGCAAGACCACCGTCACCTGCGCCCTGCTGGCCGCGTTGAAAAAGCGGGGCATGGACCCCTGCGCCTTCAAGAGCGGGCCGGACTACATCGACCCCATGTTCCACCGGTCGGTGCTGGGGGTGGAGAGCCACAATCTGGATCTTTATCTTTCTGCCAAAAATACGGTACGGGAACTGTACGCCCACTATGCTGCCGGGCACGGGGCTGTGGTGTGCGAAGGGGCCATGGGTTTTTACGATGGGCAGGGCCTGACCACCCGCGCCAGTGCCTGGGAGCTGGCCGATGCGCTGGACCTGCCGGTACTGTTGGTGGTACAGCCCAAGGGGGCCAGTGTGACGCTGGCCGCAGAGATCCAGGGCCTTGTGCATTTCAAACCGGAGAGCCACATTGCAGGCATCCTGCTGAATGACTGCTCCGAGAAGCTCTTCCGGATGCTCAAGCCCCTGCTGGAAACCGAGACCGGCCTGCCGGTGCTGGGGTATCTGCCCCGCCTGCCGCAGGCGGTGGTGGAGAGCCGCCATCTGGGCCTGAAAACCGCCGGAGAGATCACCGATCTTGCCCAGAAGATCGGCCTGTTGGCCGATGCGCTGGAAGCAAATCTGGACTGGGCAACGCTGGAAGCGCTGACCGAACGACCGGCTCCTGCCCCGGTGCCGCCGCCTGCTCTGCAAACGGCGGGCGTCCGCATTGCTGTGGCACAGGATAAGGCATTCTGCTTTTTCTACGCCGAAACGCTGGACTGCCTGCGCACTGCCGGGGCAGAGCTGGTGTTCTTCAGTCCGGTGCACGACACCGCCTTGCCGGAGGACATCTGCGGGCTGTATCTGCCCGGCGGCTACCCGGAACTGTATGCCCGGCCGCTGAGCGAAAACAAAACCATGCGCGATGCCATCCGGGATGCCGTAAATGGCGGCCTGCCCACGGTGGCAGAGTGCGGCGGCTTTCTGTATCTGGGGCAGACGCTGGAAGATGCCAGCGGTACCGCCTGGCCCATGGCAGGCGTTCTGCCCGGCAAAGGCGTCAAGGTGGGGCGGCTGGTGCGGTTCGGCTATGCCGACATGACCGCCAAAGCCGACAGCCTGCTGTTCCATGCCGGAGAGCATTTGTATATTCACGAATTCCATCACTGGGATTCCACCGATAATGGTTCAGACTTTTCCGTTTGGAAAAGCGAAAAAGTACAATGGGAATGCGGATTTGCAAGCATGAGTTTGTACGCCGGTTTCCCGCATCTTTACTGGGCAGGCACTCCCCTGCCCCGCCGCTTTGTAAGTGGTGCGAAGTTCTATCAACGACAAAAGAGAAACACACATGACTGAAACGGAACTGAAAACTTTACTTTCCGGCATCACCCCGCCGGATGAAGCTGCCCGCGCCGCCGCCCACGCCCACTGGGCCGGGTTGGCCAAACCTCTGGGCGGGCTGGGCGCACTGGAAACTTTGCTGGAAGATGCCGCCGCCCTCACCGGCAGTGCAGCGCTGGATGTTTCCCGCCGGGCTGTGCTGGTGCTCTGCTCCGACAACGGCGTGGTGGCTCAGGGCGTGAGCCAGACCGCCCAGAGCGTGACCCGCGCAGTGGCGGAGAATCTGGCTGCCCGGCGTACCAGCGTGTGCCAGATGGCCCGTACTGCCCACTGCGATGTGGTGCCCGTGGACATGGGCATGGCCGGAGACCCGGTGCCGGGGGTGGCAGACTGCCGCATTGCCGCCGGTACTGCCGATTTCACGCAGGGTCCCGCCATGACCCGCGCCCAGGCTGTGGAGGCCGTCGGCCGGGGCATCCGGCTGGTGCAGGAGCAGAAAGCTGCCGGTGTGCAGTTGCTGGCCACCGGCGAAATGGGCATTGGCAACACCACCACTTCCAGTGCGGTGGCAGCGGTGCTGCTGGGCCAGCCGGTGGAACGGATGACCGGCCGGGGAGCCGGCCTTTCGGATGAAGGACTGGCCCGCAAGGTGGATGCCATCTGCCGGGGCATCCTGCGCAACAAGCCGGACCCCACAGACCCTCTGGACGTGCTGGCCAAGCTGGGCGGCTTCGATCTTGCCGGGCTGTGCGGCGTCTTTCTGGGCGGTGCGCTGGAAGGCGTGCCCGTGGTAATGGACGGCTTCATCAGCGGCGTGGCGGCCCTGTGTGCCGTGCGGCTGTGCCCTGCCGCGGCCAAAGCGGTGTTTGCCAGTCACTGTTCCTCGGAGCCTGCCGCCCGTCTGGTGCTGGATGCACTGGGCAAGGCCCCGCTTCTCACCGCCGGGCTACATCTGGGCGAGGGCACCGGCGCTGTGGCCAGCCTCCCGCTGTGGGACATGGCACTGGCGGTGTACGACCACTGTTATTCCTTTGCGGAGGGCGGCATCACGCCGTACACCCCGCAATGCTGACGCTGGTGATCGGCGGGGCGGCCAGCGGAAAAAGCGAATACGCCGAGAGTCTGGTACTGCGCAGCACTCTGCCGCGCTATTATCTGGCCACCATGCAGGTGTGGGACGCCGAATGTGCCGCCCGGGTGGAAAAGCACCGCAGAATGCGGGCGGCAAAACAGTTTGAAACGGTGGAGTGCCCCCTGCATCTGGACGCCGTGCATCTGCCCGCCCGTGGTACCGCGTTGCTGGAAGATCTGGGCAACCTGACTGCCAACGAGCTCTATGATCCCGCCGGGGCCGGGCCGCAGACCGCGCAGGCCATTCTTTCCGGGCTGGACGCCGTGTATGCCCAGTGTGAAACCCTGATCGTCGTCTCCAACGAGGTGTTCAGCGGCGGGGCCGACTACGCAGGCGACACCGACCGCTATCTGCTGGCGCTGGCGCAGGTGAACAACGCGCTGGCCGCCCGGGCCGACGCCGTGGTGCGGGTGGTGTGCGGCATCCCTGTTTATTATAAAGGAGTGGAAAAATGATCGTTTTGCAGACCGTTGCCGTGGCGTTCGCCATGTTTTCGGCTGTGCCGGTGCCGCAGTTCAACTGGACCGAAAAGAACATGCGGTATGCGATGTGCGCCTTCCCGCTCATCGGGGTGGTCATCGGGCTGCTGTGGTTCCTGTGCGGCGTGCTGCCCCTGCCGGGTGCGGCGCGGGCGGCGGGCTTCTGCCTGATCCCGGTCTGGGTCACCGGCGGCATCCATCTGGACGGCTACGCCGACACCTGCGACGCACTTTCGAGCTACGGCGACCGGGAAAAGAAGCTGGAGATCTTAAAGGACCCTCACTGCGGGGCCTTTGCCGTGATCCGTCTGTGCAGCTACTTTGCGGCCTATCTGACCCTGTGCGCCTGTGTACAGTTCACCCTGCAGGCAGGGCTGCTCTGGATGATGGCACTGGTGCTGGAACGGGCGCTCTCCGGCTATGCGGTGGCGGCGTTCCCCATGGCAAAGAATACCGGCCTTGCCCACACCTTTGCCTCGGCAGCCGACAGAGCCACTGTACGCCGGGTGCTGGCCTTTCTGGCCGCTGTACTGTGCTGCGCCATGCTGGCACTGGGTGGTTGGGCGCTGGTGCTGGCCGCACTGGCTGTGCTGTGGCGGTACCACGCCGTTGCCTGCAAGCAGTTCGGCGGCATCACCGGTGATCTGGCCGGGTGGTTTTTGCAGAAAACCGAGATCTGGATGCTGGCGGCACTGTGTGCCTGCCAGTGGGGAGGGCTGTTATGATCTTTATCACTGGGCCGCTTTACAGCGGCAAGCGCACCTTTGCCAAGACCCTGCCCGGACGGTGCATCTGCGATGTACAGGAGCTGGCCGCCGGGGCCGAAAATCCGGAAAAACTTGCGGACGAGCTGTCCGCTTACGATATCGTGCTTGCCACCGAGGTGGGCGGCGGCGTGGTACCCATGGCTCCCGCCGAACGTGCCGGACGCGAAGCCGCCGGGCGGCTGGCCTGTCTGCTGGCCGCACGAGCAGACTGCGTTGTGCAGATGTTCTGCGGCATCCCCACCGTTCTGAAAGGAGAACTGCCAACATGCTGATCTATTTCCTGCGCCACGGCCTGACCGAATACAACGCCGAGAAGCGCTATCAGGGCCAGCGGGACATCCCGCTTTCTGCCGCTGGCCGCGCGATGCTACGCAAGGCAGACATCGAGCCTCGAACCGTGTACATCACCCCGCTGTGCCGCACCCGGCAGACCGCCGAGGTGCTGTTCCCCACTGCAAAGCTGGTGGTGGTGGACGGCCTGAAGGAGATGTGCTTTGGCAGCTTTGAGGGCCGCAATTACATCGAGATGGAGCATGACCCGGACTATCTGGCCTGGGTAGCCGCCAACTGTGAGAGCCCCTGCCCGGACGGCGAGACCAAGGCCTCTTTTTCTGAGCGCATCTGCCGCGCCTTTTCGTCACTGGTGGACAAGGCACTGGCCGACGGTGAGGAACTTCTGGTCATCCTGGCCCACGGCGGCACCCAGATGGCCGCGTTGGAGCGCTACGCCCTGCCCCATAAAGACTACTACGAATGGTGCGGCCCCAACGCGGGCGGCTTTGTGCTGGACGCCGCCGACTGGGCCGACAAGCGGGTGCTGCACCTTGTAAAGACCGTGCAGTACACCAGGGAGGCCGACGTATGACCGGGCTGGCCGTTCTGGGCGGCTTTGTGCTGGACACCCTCTTCGGCGACCCCGCGTGGCTGCCCCACCCGGTGGTGCTCATGGGCAAGGCCATCTCCGCGCTGGAAAAGCGCCTGCGCGCCCGCCTGCCCAAAACGCCCCAGGGCGAACTGCTGGGCGGCGGCATCGTGGCTTTTTGCCTGCCGGTGGGCACCTTTGTGTGCACCGGCCTTGTCTGCCTGGGCGCAGCAAGGCTCAGCCCGTGGCTGGGGCTGGCCGTACAGATGTTCTGGTGCGGGCAGGCACTGGCCGCAAAGGGCCTTGCGCAGGAGAGCATGAACGTGCACAAGGAGCTTGTGAAGGGCGACCTGCCCGCAGCCCGCAAGGCTGTGAGCCGTATTGTGGGCCGCGACACCCAGAATCTGACCGCTGAGGGTGTGACCAAAGCCGCCGTGGAGACCGTGGCCGAAAACGCCAGCGACGGCGTGATCGCGCCGCTGCTGTATATGCTCATCGGCGGGGCACCGCTGGCGCTGACCTACAAGGCCATCAACACCATGGACAGCATGCTGGGCTACAAAAACGAAAAGTACCTCTACTTCGGCCGCATCCCCGCCAAGCTGGATGACGCGGCAAACTATCTGCCCAGCCGTCTGGCGGGTCTGCTGTGGTGCGCGGCGGCGGCCCTGACCGGCAACAGCGCCAAAGGGGCGTGGCGTATCTGGCGGCGGGACCGGCGCAACCATGCCAGCCCCAACAGTGCCCAGACCGAGAGCGCGTGTGCCGGAGCACTGGGCGTGCAGCTGGCCGGGCCTGCCTACTATTTTGGGGAATATTACCCCAAGCCTACCATTGGCGACGCCCTGCGTCCCATTGAGCCGGAGGACATCCGCCGCGCCAATAAAATGATGTATGCCGAAAGCCTGCTGGCCCTGCTGCTGGGGCTGGCGATCCGAGGGGTGATCTTATGACACAGCTGACACACGGCGGCGACTGGGCCGGATATCGGGCACAGTACGGGCACGACGCGCTGGATTTTTCGGCCAACGTGAGCCCGCTGGGCCTGCCGCAGGGCGTGGCGAACGCCATTGCTGCCGCCCTGCCTCACGCCGACCGCTACCCCGACCCCCTGTGCCGGGCACTGCGGGCAAAGCTGGCCCCGCACGAGGGGATCCCGGCAGAATCTATCCTCTGCGGCAACGGCGCGGCAGACCTGATCTTCCGGCTGGCGTGGGCGGCAAAGCCCCGCACCGCGCTGGTGACCGCCCCCACTTTTGCCGAGTACGCCGCCGCGCTGGAAGGTGCAGGCTGTGTGGTGCGGCGACATTTTCTGCAGGCAGAGGTCGATTTTGCCGTAACGGATTCCATCCTCTCCTCCATCACGCCGGAGGTGGACATGGTATTTCTCTGCCAGCCCAACAACCCCACCGGGCAGCTCACGCCGCTGCCCCTTGTGGAGCGCATCCTGCGCCGGTGCGAAGCCTGCGGGGCACTGCTGGTGGTGGACGAATGTTTTCTGGATTTTCTGCCCGACTGCGACGCCCTGACCGCCAAAGCCCTGCTGGACAGCAAAAATCTGCTGATCCTCAAGGCCTTTACCAAGCTGTACGGCATGGCCGGGGTGCGGCTGGGGTACTGCCTGTGTGCCAACACGGCCCTGCTGGAAGCCATGCAGGCCGCCGGGCAGCCGTGGGCGGTGTCCAGTCTGGCGCAGGCCGCCGGGCTTGCCGCACTGGACGAAACGGCCTATGTGGCACAGGTGCGGGCACTCATTGCGCAACAGCGGCCCCGGCTCACGGCCGGGCTGCGGGCACTGGGCCTGCGGGTGCTGGACGGACGCGCAAACTACCTGCTGTTCCAGGGGCCGGAAACGCTGGACGATGCCTTGCGGCAGCGGGGCGTGGTGCTGCGCAGTTGCAGCAACTACCCCGGGCTGGACGGCAGCTGGTACCGCACCGCCGTGCGTACCGGGCCGGAAAACGATGAACTGTTAAAGACCCTTGCGGAGGTACTGGCATGAACAAAGCAACCTGCATTATGGTGCAGGGCACCATGAGCGGTGCAGGCAAAAGCCTGCTGTGCGCCGCACTGTGCCGCATTTTTGCACAGGACGGCTACCGAGTGGCTCCTTTCAAGAGCCAGAACATGGCCCTGAACAGCTTTGTGACCCGGGACGGGCTGGAAATGGGCCGGGCGCAGGTGGTGCAGGCGCAGGCCGCCGGGATGGAACCGGACGTGCGCATGAACCCCATCCTGCTCAAACCCAGCAGCGACACCGGCAGTCAAGTGATCGTGAACGGCGAGGTGCGGGGGCAGATGCCCGCCGCCGCCTACTTTAAAATGAAGCGGTCACTGATCCCGGACATCCTTGCCGCCTACAACAGTCTGGCCGAAGAGGTGGACATCATCGTCATTGAGGGAGCTGGCAGCCCGGCCGAGATTAACCTGAAAGCCGACGACATTGTGAACATGGGCCTTGCCAAGCTGGTGGACGCCCCTGTGCTGCTGGCCGGAGACATCGACCGGGGCGGCGTCTTTGCACAGCTGTACGGCACGGTGGCCCTGCTGGAGCCGGACGAGCGGACCCGCATTAAGGGGCTGCTCATCAACAAGTTCCGGGGCGACGTGGAGATCCTGCGTCCCGGCCTTGCCATGCTGGAAGAAAAAACGCAGCTGCCGGTGCTGGGGGTCATCCCCTACCTGAAGGTGGACATTGAGGATGAGGATTCCCTTTCCACCCGGCTGGAGGCAGGGCGGGCCGTCAAACCACTGGATGCGGCCATTCTGCGCCTGCCGCACATCTCCAACTTCACCGACTTCATGCCGCTGGAACAGCACCCGCTGCTGGGGGTGCGCTATGTGCAGAGCCCCCGCCAGCTGGGCACGCCGGATGTGGTGATCCTGCCCGGCACCAAAAACACCATAGACGACCTGCTGTGGCTGCGTCAGTGCGGGCTGGAAGCGGCGGTGCTCAAGCTGGCCGCGCAGGGCACCCCTGTGCTGGGCGTGTGCGGCGGCTACCAGATGCTGGGGCACACCCTTGCCGATCCGGACGGCGAAGAAAGCGGCACCCCCTGCACCCTGCGCGGGCTGGCGCTTCTGCCCACGGACACCGTGTTCAACGCCGAAAAGCAGCTGCGCCAGACCCATGCCACCGCCGAGGCCATCCCCTTTGCCGGGGCAAAGCTGACCGGCTACGAGATCCACGCCGGGCGCACGACAGTGCAGGGCAGCCCGTTCTGCATTCTGGCCGACGGCACGCCGGAAGGGTGTGTGCAGGCCAATGTGTTCGGCACCTACCTGCATGGGCTGTTTGACACCGGCGAGCTGACCGAAAAGCTCACCGCATTTTTGTGCAAAAAGAAGGGCATCTCCCCCGCCGACGCACCGTTGCTCTCGATGGAGCAGTACCGGCAGCAGCAGTTCGACCTGCTGGCCGACGGCGTGCGGGCCGCGCTGGACATGGATGCCGTATACGCCGCCATGGGCATGGACCGCAAAGGAGGGAACCGCGTATGACCCCGCAGCATCATCTGCCCGCCGACATTGAGCGGACAAGCCTTTCCATCATCACAGCCGAGCTGGCGGAACTGGGCCTGACGCCTCCGCCGGAAACCGCCGCCGTGGTCAAGCGGGTGATCCACACCACCGCCGACTTTGACTATGCCCGGAATCTGCGCTTCACTCCCGGTGCCGTGGCGGCCGGGGTGAAGGCCCTGCGGGCGGGCACTCCCATCATCACCGACACGAACATGGCGCTGGCCGGCATCACCAAGCCCGGCCTTGCCCGCCTGGGCGGCACGGCCCTGTGCTACATGGCTGACCCGGAGGTGGCCGCCCTTGCCAAAGCAGGCGGCACCACCCGGGCGGTGGCTTCCATGCAGCGGGCCGCGCAGGAGCACCCCGGTGCCGTGCTGGCCGTGGGCAACGCCCCCACCGCCCTGCTGACCATCGCCGACCAGATCGAAGCCGGGCTGCGTCCTGCACTGGTCATTGGCGTACCGGTGGGGTTCGTGAATGTGGTGGAGAGCAAGGAGCGGCTGTTTGCCACCTGCGAGGCCCACGGCGTGCCTGCCATTGTGGCAATGGGCCGCAAGGGCGGCAGCAATGTGGCCGCCGCCATCTGCAACGCCCTCATTTATTCTGCCGCGGAGATGCTGGACCCCACGGCCCGGGGCTGGAACGGTTGAAGATTTTAGAATCGCAAAAGACAAAAATTGCCCGGAGACACTGCAAATCACAGCGTTCTCCGGGCATTTCTTATACCGTTGCCAGCACGGCGAGGATGCTCTGCCACCGGGGGTTCTGCACAGGCTGTGCAGAAGCGCGGCGGGCAGCAGCCGGAGCGGCGGGGGCCATGGGCTGGGGCATCCGGTCCACCGGGCAGGCAAAGGGCGAAGCAAGGTCGGCCTGCCACTGAGCGGCCAGCTGGACGGCCTCCGGGCAGGATTGGAGGGTGCGCCGCTCCGTCCCGGCCAGGAAATCGCCCAGCCAGCAGAGGACGGCGGCTATGGGCAGCTGGGCGGCGGCATCGGTGCTCCAGTAGCACCAGTGCGCGCCCCGGCCTACAAAGCTGTCCACCGTGATGAGCGCCCCCTCCCGCGCGTTGCGGGGCAGGGCGGCGGTGTGGTCGCCGGAGCAGCGGCGCAGCTCGTGCAGGACGCGCTCGGCCCGGCCTGCATCAAGGGCATCGTCCCGGATGTAGGCGGCAAAGTCGTCCGCACTCAGCAGTTCATCCGCCTTGGCAGGGAAGCGGCCCGTCATCTCGCCGGAAGCGTTGTGGCAGAGCTGCCAGCCCTTGCGGAACAACTGGAAGTTGAGGTTGCGCCGCCCCATGGTGGAGTAAAACAACCGCACCCGGGCGCTGCCGGGCTCCTGCCGCAGTTCCAGATAAGCGTCTGCCCCGCCAAGGTCCTGCACTTTCACGCGGAGCAGCAGGGTGATATCACGTTTCCGGGCAGACATGGCGCGGTGCATCATCTCAAAGTAACGGGCAGCATCCATGGTGGTTCTCCTCTCTTCCGGGACCGATGTTGGTTGTATTTCTGAGAGGAGTATACCACAAACAACAACAAAATACAACTATAAGTTTGCTTACTGAACAAAAATATTTTTAAAACGGAAAACAGAATAAACAATATGGTTGTATGAACTCAATCCCCCAGGGCCCGGATCTCGTGCTGGATGAGCTGCCCGGCGGCACGGGCCAGCTGGTCCATGCCCCGGATGCGGGCCAGGTTTTTGCCGTAAATGCGCTCGGCGGCGGGGATGGAGCTGTTCTCGCCCATAAAGACGGCGGACACCTGGATTCCCTTGCGGCGGAGATCACGTACCTCGGCGGCGGTATCGTCCACGCCGTAGGGCCCGCCGTAATCCCGGCCCAGCGGGTTTTCCGGGCTGGGCGGGATGCGGCGGCTGTCGTTGGGGGAAGCG
>OIWL01001798.1_pt1 | contig 20698 bp, 19 predicted proteins | sample 1587561 | NCBI WGS metagenome assembly OIWL01 (sample SAMEA3888903, study PRJEB22519) | human gut metagenome | biome: human gut; feature: human-associated habitat; material: faeces | place: Denmark | collected 2010 | reverse complement strand
ATACTATTTAATAATTCCATTATGCATCCTCCTTTTTCGCCTTTTTAAAACGACCAAATACGCTTGTTTTATCACCAATAAACTTAACTGCCAGGAACAGAATGATCATTCCCTGAATAATTGCAACGATTTCTTTCGGAACTGCAGTATACATATTGATGCTGTCACTACCGGTTTTTAATGCAGCATAAAAGATTGCCGCGATCAAAATACCAATTGGCGAATGTCCACCGAGCAGAGCAATCAACATACCATCCCATCCAAGACCAGGGTTTGCAGAAAATGTCAGTGTATATTTAAACTGATCACTTAACATCCATCCTGCTCCAGCCACACCGGAAAGTGCGCCACTGATCAGCATCATGATAATGATTTTCTTGCTGACATTCATACCTGTTGCTTCTGCGAATTCCGGATTTTTTCCGATTGCTGTAATTTCATATCCCAGTTTTGATTTTTTCATAACAAAATACATAATCACCAGAATAATCATTGCAATTACAAAAAACATAGTCATTCTTGATGCTCCGAATCTTTTGAACATTACATCCTCTTTAATCGTTGGTGTAGCCACATACCCTGCACTCTTATCTTTGAATACACCGGTGGTTAAAAATTCCAAAGTCTTTGAAACTGCATAGTTTAACATCAAAGTTACAACCATCTCATTTACATTACATTTTGCTTTCAAAATTGCCGGAATCAATGCAAATAACATTCCACAAATAATTGCAACTAAAAAGCAAATCAGTTTACTTATAAATGGATTGGAAATGTTAAGATATGCTCCAGTGATTCCTGCAAAGAATCCTCCCAAAAGCATTTGTCCTTCTACACCCATGTTGTACAGATTAGCTTTGAATGTAATTGCAATCGCAAGTCCTGTCAAAATAAGCGGCGATGCATAATGCAGCGTATTCATAAAGCCTTTTTCTGTCAAAAGTGATTTCCTGATCAATACCCCGTAAGTTTCCAGTGGACTTTCTCCGATCGCTGCAATAACAATTGCTCCAAATGCAAATGCAAGAATTACCGGAAGTACAGAATTGACGATTCCTTTTATAATACTATCTTTCTTTTTCATGATCCTGTTCCTCCTTTCCAATTCCGGCCATCAGTAGTCCCATAGCAGCCATAGATACTTCTTTTGGCGATACTTCACCTGAAATTTTACCTTTATACATAACAATTACCCGATCAGATAAACTCATAATTTCTGACAGCTCACTTGAAATCAGGATAACAGTATTTCCTGCATCCCTGAATTTCAGAATCTGTTTATGGATGAATTCAATAGATCCGATATCAACGCCTCGCGTTGGCTGGCAGGCAATCAGAAGTTTGGGATTTGCAGAAAGCTCTCTTGCAATGATAACTTTCTGTGCATTTCCTCCTGACAAATTGCCTATATTGCCATTCACATCACCAAGACGGATATCAAATTCTTTAATATATTCAATTTCTTCCTTTGTAAATTCAAATGGATATAAATCCGTTACACCTTTCTTATTCCAATCAATAAATACTCTGTCTCCATCTTTCAAATCTACTAACGCATATCCACTGGATCCTTCTTCATGATGTGAATGGCTGGTATCTATCTGCTCTTTTTGCAAAGTTTCCTCTAATATTTCTCCAACCTTATCATTTGCAAAAACTCCCATAAATGCAGCCTTTGCTCCTTGCGTGCGAATCTTCTTAAGGTCAGCGACAACTTTCTCCTCAAGACCAGCGATCTTTGTGAGATCCTGATCCCACATCTTCTCGTTAGTGAGAACTGCGTTTACAAGAGCCTCTGCGGAGTCATCCTTGTGCGCATAGTAGAACTCAAGTGCCCATCTGTCATCGCTTACAGTATACTCGTTGCCGGCCGGACGCTTGCAAACAAGACCTGCGTCTGTCAGAGCCTGGATGTCATTGCTGTAGAATGCGATATAAGCCGCTAAGGACATGGTCAGGCACTCCGGAAGCTTACCGGTCTCTTTGATGTACTCAAGGAAGGACGGCATGTTTCTTGCTTTCCACTTAGATGTGGAGTTTAAGGAGATGCTCATTAACTCATGGTCAACGAACGGGTTGTTGAAACGATCCTGTACTGCGGATGCGAACTGCATTAAATCGTTCTTGTCAAGCGGAAGTGTCGGGATAACCTCATCGTAGAGCATCTTGTTCATGAAGCCCTTGATGACCTCGTCATGCATACAGTCACGAACGATGTTCTCGCCTGCAAGGTAAGCGCCGAGTACGAAACCTGTGTGAGCGCCGTTTAAGATTCTAACTTTTCTCTTCTTGTACGGGCTCATATCCGGTGTTACGAATACTTTGTCAAGAAGTCCTGCTTTCTTGAACGGAAGAATGTCGTTTAACTTCTCATCGCCTTCGATGACCCAGACGCCGAATACCTCGCCGACATCTGTAAGCGGGTCAGCGTAGCCGTTCTTCTGCTCAAGCTCAGCAACTTCGTTTGCGTCTTTGATACGGCCCGGAACGATACGGTCTACTAAGGAACCGCAGAATGTGCAGTCTTCATTTACGTACTTCTTGAATCCGTCCTCAAGTCCCCACTGCTCGATGTACTGGTTTACGCACTTTAAGAGCTCTTTACCGTTGTTGTCGATCAGCTCGCAGGCAAGCATGATGATACCTTTCTTTCCTGCTTTGTAACGATGATAGAGAACCTGAGTTAATTTTGCCGGGAAGCTGGACGGCGGGCAGTCATCCTGTTTGCAGGACGGATCATACTGGATACCGGCCTCTGTTGTGTTGGAAACGATGATCTCAAGGTCGTCGCTTGCAGCAACCTCCATCATCTTCTCGTAATCCTCTTTCTCATACGGATTTAAGCAGCGGTTTACGCTGGAGATCACTCTCTTAGCGTCTACCTTCTGTCCGTTCTCGCTTCCGCGGAGGTACAGTGTGTAGAGACCTTCCTGCTCGTTGATCATCTTTGCAAGACCCGGAGCGATCGGCTGTACCAGACAGCATTTTCCGTTCCAGCCTGCCTTCTCATTTGCAAGGTCGAACCAGTAATCTACGAAAGCACGAAGGAAGTTTCCCTCACCGAACTGAAGAACTTTCTCCGGTGCGTCTTTTAATACATATCCATCATAACCAGATTTTTTGAGAACATCATAATTTAAGCGTTCCATAATAATTTCCTTTCTTCATATAAAAGAATTCATGGTATATAAATCAAAACTGCCAGACGGGGCATCATAGCGATCCCCATCTGGCAGCAAGTTTACCCTAATAGAACAGATTTACAAGGAATGTGGTAAACGGCTCGACCCAGGTAAGGAGCATCAGGTTGATAATAAGCAGGATGTAGAACGGTACTGCTTCTTTGATGAATGCTGCGGTCTTACACTTTGTAATAGAGCAGGTTACGAACATCAGGGTTCCCATAGGCGGTGATAATGCGCCGATGGCGTTATTGAAGATGTAGATCATTGCGAACTGGATCTCGTTGATTCCGTATTGTGCAGCGATCGGCGCAAGAAGCGGAACCAGAATGATCATGGAAGCGTTACCTTCGATGAACATACCTACGATCAGTAAGAAGATGTTTACAACGATCAGGAATACATATTTGCTGTGGATGTTTGCAAGCATCCATGCTGTCAGCGCCTGCGGAATTCTCTCTTTTGTGAGGATCCAGGAGAATACGGACGCTGCGGATACGATGAGCATGATGGAAGCAGTCGTGCAGACAGTCTCCTTTAAGCCCTGGATCATATCCTTGACGTGCATCTCATGGTAGATAATTCCCAGAAATGCAGCGTAAAGAATTGCAACTGCTCCGGCCTCGGTAGCTGTGAAGATACCGATACGGATACCGCCGATGATGATGATCGGGAGGAGTAACGGCAGAATTGCTGGTTTTAAAGCGGTCCAGAACTTGGACCAGGTTAATTTCTCTGTTGTTAAGATACCATATCCACGTTTCTTGGAGACAACGCCTACAAGGATCATCATGGAAACGCAGAGGAGACCTCCGACACCAAGACCGGAAATAAACAGCTTACCGATGGAAACGTTCGCGATACATCCGTAAAGGATCATTGCGATTCCCGGCGGGATCAGCGGTGTGATCATGGAGGAAGCGGCTGTTACAACACTGGAAAACTCCAGAGAGAAGCCCTTCTTTGTCATCTCCGGAACCATCATTTTAGACTCCATCGCTGCATCGGCGATGTTGGATCCGGAAAGTCCGCCCATAACGGTGGATAAAAGTACGTTTACCTGTGCGAGACCGCCAGGAAGACGTCCTGTTACAACCTCACAGAAATCCATAATCCTCTTTGTAACACCGGTATAGTTCATGAAAATACCGGCACAAACGAAGAACGGGATCGCCATAAGGGAAATTTTCTCAGTACCAATGATTGCCTGCTGGGCGAAGATAACGGTATTGATTCCCGGGTTCATTACGAAATAAACCATGGAACCGCCGAGGACGGCGATGAATACCGGAACCTTTAAGAAAAGAAGGACCAGCATCACAATTGCAGATAACATTAACACATTACTCATTGCTGCTTGCTGCCTCCTTTGCCTCAGATTTTACGCCGCGGAACAGGGCGTAGAAATAGCTGATGATCATATCAAAATAGGATACGATCGCGATACCGTATACCCAGGAATACGGAATTTTTAACATACTGGTGGAACGTCCGCTCTTTACGAACACCTGGATGAAACCGATGCTCTGCATGAACAGATATCCGATTACAACTACAACTACGATGGAAATCAGGATTTCCATGATCTTCTGCATGCTCTTCGGCATCAGGTCGACGATCATCTCGATCGCAACATGGTTGCCGGAGCGGAATGCTGCACCTGCGCCTGCAAATACGATCCAGACCATACATGAGGTCTGAACCTCCTCAAGCCATGTAAATGGCGCGTTGAAGATATATCTCCATACAACGCCGAGGAATGTCAGGACGATCAGGATCGCAAGAATAATGGAAGCGACAACGATATCAAGATTCATCAGGATCGCTGAAGCTTTATTTTCTTTCTTCTCCATAGATTTTCAGACTCCTATCAGGGAAACTGCCCCGGCGGACAGATCCGCCGGGAACAGTTACTTTATGCATTTACTGCAAAATGGATTATTCAGCGCCCATAGCCTTTTTAACTGTGTCATAGAGGCCATCGCTCCAGCCAAAGTCAGCACCCATCTCATAGAACGGCTGTGCTTTCTCCTTGAATCCGGCAAGAACTTCCTCAGACGGCTCAACAACAGTTACGCCTTCGTCTTTCATCTTCTGAAGGTACTCAGCGTCAGCAGCCTGCTGTACTTCGTTGTTGTACTCACCAGCTTCTTCTGCTGTCTCAAGTAACCATGTCTGCTGCTCTTCCGGAAGGCTGTTGAACCAGTCAGCGGATACAACCCATGTTGTGAAGTTCTTTACATGTCCGTCAAGGATTAAGTATTTAGCAACCTCGTGAAGCTTTCTGCCGTACAGAGTTGCAAGCGGGTTCTCAGCACCGTCGATGGTCTTTGTCTGAAGAGCCTGATAAACATCACCAAGTGCCATACCTGTGGATGTTGCGCCAAGTACATCGAAGCCCTTGGACTGGATCTCGTTGGACGGAACACGGATCTTTAATCCCTTTAAGTCATCAACTGTGTTGACCGGAACGTTTGTAAGAGTATGTCTCTCACCGTAGATCCAGTTAGAAGCGATGATCTTTAAGCCTTTTTCTTCAAGCTTGTCACACTGCTCTTTGTACCAGTCGGAATCAACCAGTTTCCAAACCTGATCCCAAGAATCGAACAGGAACGGTCCGAATACGATACCGAAATCCGGTACACCGTAGTCAGCGTAGAAAGCACCGTCTGCAAGTGTGCAGACATTCTCGCCGAGAAGCATGGAGTCGATTAAGGAAGACTTATCACCAAGCTGGGAATCCGGGTAGATCTCGATTGCCATCTTGCCGCCGGATTTTTCTTTGATGATCTCCTGAGCTTTCTCCCAGCCCTGTCCAACCGGCTCGGAAATGGAGTTCTCGAAAGCGACCTGAAGAACTGTCTCAGCATCGGAAGAACCGTTATCTGCTGCTGCAGCTGCTGTAGTATCTGCTGCTGCGGCTGCTGTTGTCTCAGCTGCCTTTGTTGTCTCTGTTGTGGAAGAACCGCTTCCGCAAGCGGTAAGTGTTGTTGCTGCCATAGCACCTGCCATGGTTAATGCCATAACTTTTTTGAGTTTCATAATGTTTCCCTCCGTTTTTTGTTTTAAAAACATTTATTCGGTCCTCTGCCCGATCCCCATCAGGCAGAAGACCTCGCACCCCGTTTCCCGGGGAAAGCTTCATGATTTTTGATTATTTGGAAATCTTGGAAAAATCAAATACAACCTTTAACATATTGCCCGGGTTGTGCGCAAAGTCATCGAATGCCTTTGCAGCATCATCAAACGCATATGTATTTGTGATGATCTTGTGGAGCGGTGCCTTGCCTGCGTTCACGATATCGATCAGCTCTAAGAAATCCTTCTTTAATGCGTTTCTGGAACCGAAGACATTTAATTCCTTCTTCTGGATCAGTGTGAAGTTGAAGTCAAGGTTCTTCTTGCCGACTCCGATCAGAACCATGCGGCCACCGAAGCAGCAGGCATCGATACAGTTCTGGAATGTGGACGGAAGACCAACTGCCTCGATCGTTACATCAAAGCCGTTGCCGTTTGTGATCTCAGCAACACCTTTCTCGAAGTTTTCCGGAGAATCATTTAATAAGGTTCCGTCAACACCAAAGTCCTTCGCCATCTCAAGCTTACCTGCGGATACATCGGAGATGTAAACGGTAGCGCCCTTCGCTTTTGCTGCAATCGCTGCGAGAACACCGATGGTACCGGCACCGACTACGAGAACTTTGTCTCCTTCTTTTACGTTTGCGCGGCTCACGCCATGGTAGCTGATGCAGAACGGCTCGATTGCTGCAAGAGTCTTTGCATCCATTCCCTTACCGTCATACACACGCTCGATCGGCATTGTGATGTATTCCTGGAAAGCACCGTCTCTCTGACATCCCATTGTCTGGTTGTCCATACATGCGTTTACGATTCCGTGCTCGCAGGAATAGCAGTGTCCGCAGTTGAAGTACGGGTTGCAGGTTACGATCATTCCCGGCTTGATGCCATACGCGTTGTTCTCATCTGCCTCGATAACCTCAGCGGAGAACTCGTGACCCGGGATTCTCGGGTAATCAAAATATGCGAATGTTCCACGGTAGGAACCAAGATCGCTTCCGCAGATTCCACCGTAAAGGATCTTTAATAAAACTTCTCCTTCTTTTCTTACCGGCATCTCTACATCTTTAATAGAAACCTGACCCGGTGCGTCAATATACATTGCTTTCATCGTTGTTTCCTCCTTAATTTTACGATTTTTGCCTTCTATATAATTTTTCAAAATCAAATTTGTTGTATTCTTTGTTGTATACAACAGATTATAATACTTTTTACACCAATGTCAATAAGTGTTAAGAAATTTGCACCACTTTTGACTTTTTCAACAAAATCGAGCTTTTGGGCTTGTGCAAAACGCCAATTGACGTTTTTAGCAAAAACCGTCGACATCTGCTTGAAAACGATTTTGTTTTGTGTTAGTATGAGTCTATATATTTTTTTTGAGAAGAAAAAGACTGGAGTCCATTATGCCTAAAATAAACCTAAAAACCCTGGCGTACAATACGATCCGTTCCAAGATCGTCACTTGTCAGTATGCGCCGGGTACTTTTTTGAATGAAGAACAGCTTACCACTGAATTATCTCTGAGCCGTACCCCGGTGCGGGACGCGCTTGGACGTCTCGAGCAGGAAGGTCTTCTGGAAATCCGCCCGAAATGCGGAATCCTCGTTCGTCCTCTTACCTTAAATGACATTGATATGATCTTTGAAGTCCGCATGATGTATGAGCCGTATGTCCTGACCCATTACGGAGCAAATCTTTCCGTCTCCGCTTTGAATGAATTCTATGATATTTTCAAGAAATGGGATCCTAACAAAGAAATCTATCGGGACAAGGATTCCTTCTATGACCTCGATTATCGCTTCCATGCGTTGATCATGTCCGCCTGCCCGAATGAATTTATCAACAGAAGCTATGATACGATCCAGACGCAGAATGAGCGTTTCCGGTACATGACCGGAAATGTTTCGAATTTCCGTCTGGAGGCAACTTTCAAGGAGCACATGGCGATCGTAGAACCGTGCCTGAAGGGTGACTGGGAAAAAGCAAAAGAGCAGCTCATCTACCACCTTGAACAATCAAAAGCTTCCTCGTTCCGTCTTGTTGCAAACGCCGAGACAAACAACCTCGCACACCGTATGACTCTTTAAACACTCAAAACCACAAAATCCTGATCTGGTATCTTCTGAGGAACCAGATCCGGATTTTCTTTGTTCTTTCAAAATTTGCTGTGATGACACCTGCTTTATTGTCCGTATGCCATGTAAACAGGTTGAAATTTCTTTAGTAGGATTTTATAGTCTCGTCCCGATCAACTCCGTCAGCTCCTCCAGTGTCGCAACCGAATTGATCTCATTTCTTAATGCCGCAGAATTCGGATACCCGGCGGTATACCAGGCGACGTGTTTTCTCATCTCCCGCATTCCCGCCAGCTCGCCTTTAAACTCCATCATCATCTGGCCATGGCGCAGGATCATGGCTTTCAGCTCCTCCACGGAAGGTCTCGGGAGAAGCTCGCCCGTTTCGAGATAGTGGGTGATCTGCTTAAAGATCCACGGATTTCCCTTCGCACCCCGGGCCACCATGATCCCGTCACAGCCCGTCTCCTCCACAAGGCGCTTCGCATCCTGCGGTGTAAAGACATCTCCGTTTCCGATCACCGGGATCTTCACAGCTCTTTTGACCTCGCGGATGATATTCCAGTCAGCTTTTCCAGAGTAATACTGCTCTCTCGTTCTACCATGGACAGCCACCGCCGCCACACCGGCACTCTCGGCGATCTTTGCAATCTCCACGGCGTTGATGCAGGTATCGTCAAAGCCCTTGCGGAATTTCACAGTCACCGGCTTTTTCACCGCTTTCACGAGTTTCGTAAGGATTTCCTCCACCAGCTTCGGATTTCTCATGAGGGCAGAGCCTTCACCATTCTTAACGATCTTCGGCACCGGGCAGCCCATGTTGATATCAAAAATATCGTATGGACCATCCTCCAGGCTCGCCGCGATATCCGCTACAATATCCGGATCAGAGCCAAAAAGCTGCAGGGACACGGGACGCTCCCGCTCATCCACCTTTAAGAGCTCCTGAGTATTTTTATTCTTGTAGAGGATCGCCTTCGCGCTCACCATCTCCATGCACACCAGACCTGCTCCCTGCTCCCTGCAGAGGATCCGGTACGGCATATCCGTCACGCCCGCCATCGGGGCGAGGATCACATTGTTTTCAAGTTCCACATTTCCGATTTTTAACGTCATTGAATCAAAACTCCCTCTGCGTTTACGTACCGTCCGTCCGGCGCATAAGCGTTGGTTAACATGTCTCCGTCTGGTTTCTGGAAGTAATACCAGCTGCCCTGAGAGTTGACCCATCCGTATGCCATCGTTCCGTCCGTGTTCAGGAAATAATATTTTCCTTCTTTCAAGAGCCAGCCCGTCTGCATAGCTCCTTTGCTGTTTAAATAGTACCAGTTTCCATTGACATTCTGCCAGCCGGTCTGCATGATCCCATACATATCCAGCAGGTATGTCTTTCCATCTACATAGCCCCACTGACTCGAGACCGGATTCCCGTCCGGCTTATATAAGGCCCATTTCCCGTCAGCCCGCTGTCTCCAGCTGCCGCCGCGGTATGTATTGTGGATGTAGATCGTGCTGTTTTCTGTTTTTGCGTACTGCTGTGCCGCCTCGTTTCCCGGGCCTTTCGAGTACACGTAATCTTTCTCGCTGCCAAGACCGCCTCCCGGATTGGAACCGGACGCTCCGGGGCCGACATTGGAAGTCCAGCCGTTGTTGTAAGCCGGGTTGTTTTCCGGCTGCTCCTGATAATATATGATATCGTGATCCTCCATGCCCGGACCAATGTTGAAAGCATAGGCAGTCATCCCTGCTGTTCCGGAGTCTGTAAGACTCAAAAGTACAGCACCTCCAATTCCGATCGCTGCCGCCATCATCGTTTTCCTCGCTTTTCCCTTATAAACATATCCTGCACAGCGGCTCATTTTGTTTCGTATGCGTTTCCAGCCTGTTCTTCTCATACCGCTTCCTCCGATACCGGTGTTATTCTCCCTCTTTTTCCAGCTGATCTTCCAGCTTGCCACCGAGAAATACCACGCGGTAGAATAACTCCAGAGATTCTAAAAGTTCCTTCTTTTCTCTCTGGTACTGGCGGATCTTAAGGCCGCTGCCAATCTCATCGAAGAGATAGTCCTGGTCCTCCGCTTCCACACGGAACTCGAGGTTTCCTTCCGGGGTGAATTCCAGAAAGAGAATGCCGCCCACATCCTCAGTAAAGAGAACGCACATGATCTGAAGTTCCTTTTTGATGTTTTCCGGGAGAAGCTTGAATTTTTCGTTGAAGTAATATTTCTGCTGGTATGAGTTTGCGCCGCAGAGGATGATGTTTTCCTGTTTATTGTTGTTTTCTGCCATGATATATGTTTGCTCCGTTTCCTGTCATATAGTGTGATTTTTATATTGTTATATTACCTGTCCAGTCTTTTTAAAGCTTAGTTGTTTCGCGAAACTTACAGGTATTTTAAAATATCAGATATTGAATCGATATGATAATCCGCCTTACTCTGGTCGAATCCGAACCGGTCATCTTTAAGGCCTGCGATCGACATTCCGGCGCGGTATGCCGCCTCGATGCCCACGGTAGAATCCTCTACAACAAAGCACTCGTCCTCACGGATTCCCAGAGTATCCGCTGTATAGTGATAGATCTCCGGATTCGGTTTGCTCTGTTTAAACTGCTTTCCACTGACGATGAGGTCAAATTCCGGGCGCATGCCAACCTCTTCAACGATCCTGGAGATCAGCTTTGGTCCGGTCGATGATACAAGTGCGACGATATATCCCCTGCGTTTTAATTCCTGCACCGTTGTCTTCATCTCCGGGCGAAAGATCTTCCGGTAATCGATCTGGCTGTAGATATCCCGGTCCGCCCACTCTCTGATCAGCGTTTCCCAGTTTTCCCCGTTATTGACAGCCTGCTCCATGACAGTCCAGCTGTCCTGTCTGCTCCGTCCCACCATCGGGTTGATATCTTCCATTTTCACCGCCGGATTCTTCTCCTTCGCGAATTCCAGCAGATACTTCATATATACAAATTCACTGTCTACCATGACACCGTCCATATCAAAAAGGACGGCGCGGATCGGGCGTGTGATCTTCATTTATTGTTCCTCTCCTGTTACATTCCACAAATCAGATTTTCCAATTCGAAAGCTCCGTATCAAACAATTCCGCCTATGGATCCTGCTTTTTTCAAATGTCTGCCCTTTTCTCATTTCCGGAGCAATTTTCAACCGTTTATCTCCAACACATGATTACCTGCAGACCCCGCCACCGGCAGTTCCCTGCAGATACATGGCACAGAAAAGAAAAAGGCGGCCTACGATCAAGCCGCCTATATTCTATCGTATTTCCCTCTATTTTGCAATAAGTCCGCGCATTTTCAGATAGTCGATCACGCACTCCACCATCTCATCGTAGGAAAGTTTTGTGGTATTGATCATCAGATCATAGTTTTCCAGATTCTCCCAGCTCTTTCCGGTATAATAACGGTAGTAATCACGGCGTTCCCGGTCGATCCGTTTGATATTCTTTAAGATATCTTCCTCCGGGAAATATCCCTTTTCACGGACCTTGTTGATCCTTTCCTCGATCTCTGCGTACACGAAGATCCGGACAAGATTTTCCGTCCCGTCGAGAACATAGTCGGCGCACCGACCGATAATAATGCAGGATTCCTCCTGCGCCAGTTTTCGGATGACCGATGACTGAAACCGGAACAGGTTATCGGAAGAGATCAGGTCAGAACCCAATGACGGGGTTCCATTCTCCGGGATCAGGGAATGGATGATCCGGTATAACAGCTTATTTCCGGCCTTTTCATCCGCCAGGTGGAAATAACTCTCGCGGATTCCGCTCTCCTCGGAAGTCATCTTTAAGATCTCCTTATCGTAAACATGGAGCCCAAGACGCTCACCGAGACGCTTCGCCATCTCCGCTCCGCCGCTTCCGTACTGTCTTCCGACCGTGATCACAAATTTTTTATTCTCAGCCATAGATGCCTCCTTCTTCCCCTTCTGCCTTTCGGCAGTTGTACCTAAAAAAACGCGGGAATACTTTTTATTCTATCTGTATTTTAACATATCTCCGCAGGAATTTTAAGTCTTTTTTGCGATGTTTTCAGTGTTTTTCAAGTTTTAACAAGTAATGTCGGATATCCCAGCTTTCGAAGCTCCTGCTCCTGCCGCACAGCGTTTTCCATGTTCCGGAATGCCCCTGCGCGGACATAGTAAAATCCATCCTTAAAAGTCATGAACGCAGGGAATCCCTGAGCTTTCAGCCGTTCCATCTCCCTTTCCGCGTTGGTCCGCACCCGGTAGATGCCGGTCTGCACCATATAGAATCCCGGTTCCTCCACATCTGACGTCTGCTTTTCCTGCTCCGCAAACGTCCGCACGATTCCATCCGCGATCGCATCTGCGGTCTGTCTCATATTTGCATCGAAGAAATCATTGTCGTTCTCATTATCGATAAATCCAACCTCCACGAGAACCGCCGGAAGCGCCGTGTCCCTGAGGACTACGAGATTTGGCCGCTCGCTGATCCCCAAGTCTTTCCAGCCTGTCTTTGCAAGTTCCTTATTGATATTCCTCGCAAACGTCTCTGCATCGCCGCCCCTCCCGAAGATCAGACTCATCGTCCCGGAACCTGTTCCCGGCACCGGCATGGCATTCCGGTGAATGGATAAAAACAAATCTGCCGCAGACCTGTTCCCGATTTCCGCCTTCTCATATGGACTGTTGTATATATCACCGATCCTCGTGTACTCCACCCGGATTCCGCGCTGTTCCAGAGCATTTCCGATATCATAGGCCAATGCCAGCGTATCGTCTTTCTCCCGTCTGTTCCCATATACCGCTCCCGGATCACTTCCGCCATGTCCCGGATCAATAATGACACTGTTCTGCTTTGCCAAAATTATTCTCCCTTTTTCATACATTTATGATATCATATTCATAAATTACCAGACCTGCGCCATCCATGTCTCAAAACTTTTTCTGGCAATCTCATGAAAGGATCTCATTACTATGCTAATCGTATTCAACCAGATGATAAGTCTCTTTCTCTTAATGCTCACCGGCTATCTCGCCAATCGCTTCGGCGTGATCGATAAGACCTTTGAGTCGAAGGTCTCCCGTTTTATCGTCAATATCTCCCTGCCCGCAACGATCTTAAACGCGGTTACCGGGTCAGACATGGCCCATGATCAGGAGATGCTGCCGATCTTTATTGCAGCGGTCTCCATCTTCCTGGTGGCCCATGTGGTCTGCCATTTTATCCAGAAGATCATCTGCTGGGATCCGACCTATGAGCTGATGTTAAATTACAGCAATCTTGGATTCATGGGGATCCCGATCATCTCTACGCTCTATGGCGGAGAGTATGTGCTGCATGTTTCGATCTTCATGATGACGTTTAACCTGAGTCTGTTCAGTTATGGAGTCTATCTGTTATCACGGGATGACGCAAAAAACAGACATTTCAGCGTCAAAAAGCTTCTCTCCCCCGGAATCCTGTCCGCGTTCCTTGCGATCGGCATTTATCTTTTAGATATCCATCTCCCGCAGCATGCAGTCAGCCTGTTTTCCACTGTGGGCGCCACAACAACACCGTTAGCGATGATCGTCATCGGATCCACCCTGGCCGGAGTCAGATTTTCCACTGTATTTACTGACCGGGAGCTGTACCTCTTCTCCTTCCTGAAGCTTCTCGTTCTCCCGGTGATCACCTTCCTCGTCCTGAGATTCTTTATCAGGGACCGCACACTTTTAGAGATCTCTACGATCCTCTCCGGCTGTCCGATCGCCGGGAACGTGTCCATGCTCTGTATGGAATATAACCGGGATGTGACTCTCGTGTCGAGGGGGATCTGCATCTCCACACTGTTGTCCATGATCTCGATTCCGATCGTGGCGGCATTGGTCGCGGTTTTATAAGAAGACTAAAAAGGACACCTGAACCAGAAATACCCATCGTATCTCTCGTTCAGATGTCCTTTTCATGTTTCGTATGTATTCCTATTCCTGTACTTGCACGCCTCTCGGACCTACGTGGGTGGCGAATACCACCTGTGTGCTAGTCTTTCCGAATTTCTGGAGCTGACCAAGGAAGCTGTCAAGCTGCATCGTACTCTCAAAAGCAACTTTCATGATCACAGAAAATTCTCCCGTCACGCTGCTGCATTCCAGAATATTCGGAATCCCTTCCGCATAGTGATAGAATTTCTGCTTATCCTCCGGAAGCACATTGAGGTTGATGAACGCAAGGATGTGATATCCGAGTTTCATCGGGTCGATCTGTGCCTGGTAGGACGTGATGATCCCATCTTTCTCCAGTTTTTCAATTCGCGCCGAAACCGCAGGGGAAGAAAGAAACGTCTTCTCCGCGATCATTTTCAGGGATGCTCTCGCATTGTGCTGCAGGATCTGCAGAATTTCGCGATCAATATGATCCATAATTCTCTCCTTTGTCCCGGTTTTCAGGTTTTTGTATTGTGTCACATGTCCGGAACTTCTTCTCTATATACAGATAACCGACCAGCGGCTCCGCGTTGCTGCGGTATATGACCACCGGTCAATTACTGGGTTCGTGTTTTATCCGCGCTTACCGTGCGCGTCTTTGCAGGCACGAGTGTACTCAGATCTCTCCGTGAAATACTTCCGCTGCCGGTCCTGTCATAAATACCGTGTCTTTTTCTCTGTCCCAGCGGATCAGAAGATCGCCGCCGAGCAGAGTCACGCGGACTTCGTCATCGGTAAGACCATTTAAGATGCACGCGACCACAGTCGCACATGCACCTGTTCCGCATGCCAGAGTCTCTCCGGAGCCGCGCTCCCAGACACGCATATTGACATGTCCGCGGTCCACAACCTCCACAAATTCTGTATTGGTGCGGTCCGGGAATCTCTCATGACTCTCAAAGGACGGACCGATCTTTTCGATCTCCAGATCCTTGATCCCGTCCATAAATACTACCGCATGCGGATTTCCCATGGAAACTCCGGTAAAGCGGTACTCTTTTCCGTCGACCGTGATCGGTTCTCCGATTTCAGACGTCGGAACCGGACGTCCCATATCCACCGTCACAAGTTCCACCTTTCCATCCTTTACTTTCATGGACAGGTGCTTGATCCCGGACGGAGTCTCCACGTCGATCTCCGGTTTATCTACGATCCCGTGATCATAGGCATATTTTCCTACACAGCGGATCCCGTTTCCGCACATGGCACCACGGGATCCGTCCAGATTATACATATCCATCTGGCAGTCCGCTACATCTGACGGTTTGATCAGGATCAGACCATCTGAACCGATCCCGAAGTGACGGTCGCTGACCATCTTTGCCGTCTCACAGGGATCTTCCACTGTCTCTTCAAAACAGTTTACATATACATAATCATTTCCGATGCCCTGCATCTTTGTGAATTTCATATCTTATTCTCCTATGTGCTCCATACCCTGCGCGAGGATCGTCTGGATGTGACCGTCCGCAAGAGAGTAGAGAACACTCTTTCCTTCCCTGCGGAACTTGACAAGGCGCATCTGTTTCAGGATCCGAAGCTGGTGGGAGATCGCAGACTGTCCCATTCCGAGAAGACTTGCGATGTCACACACACATAACTCCGACTGGCTGAGCGCATACAGGATCCTGATCCTCGTGGAATCTCCGAAGATCCGGAAAAATTCCGCAAGATTCTGGAGTTCCTCGCCTTCCGGCATCACGTCCATCACCTGTTTTACCACCTTGTCGTGGACATGAATAAACTCACAGTGCGGGGCGATCTTTTCGTCCTCTCTGATACTCATGTTCCTGCTCCTTTACTGCTGCCGCCCGCATCCCGCAGCCGGCAGTCATCTCCCGCAGTGATCAGCGCACGAGAAGTTTGCTCACCTCGTACTGCTCCTCCGGGATGTCTTTCTTCATATTTAACGCTTCCTGGATATCGAAATCTACAAATTTTCCGTCTTTGTAGGCAACGATCCGGTTGCTCTTTCCTTCCGCGAGAAGCTCCGCCGCGCGGGCTCCCATGATCGATGCGTACACACGGTCCTTACAGGTCGGGGTTCCGCCTCTCTGGATATGTCCGATGATCGTAGCTCTCGTCTCAATCCCGGTTGCCGCTTCGATCCTTCTCGCCATGGAAGTGGAGTGTCCGATTCCCTCAGCGTTGATGATAATGTGGTGTTTTTTGCCGCGCTTTCTGTTCTCGATGATCCGGTTGATCAGGTACTGCTCGTTTCCGTCATAGCGCTCCGGAAGAAGAATATCCTCCGCACCGTTTGCAATACCGCACCAGAGAGCGATATATCCGGCATTTCTTCCCATAACCTCGATGATACTGCATCGTTCATGAGATGTGGATGTATCACGGACTTTATCGATCGCTTCCATCGCCGTATTCACCGCGGTGTCGAAACCGATCGTATAGTCGGTACAGGCAATATCGAGGTCGATCGTTCCCGGAAGACCGATGGTGTTGATCCCGAGGGCGGAAAGCTTTCCGGCACCGCGGAAGGAACCGTCTCCTCCGATCACGACGATCCCGTCAATTCCATGTTTTCTGCAGACTTCGGCGCCGCGCTTCTGACCTTCCTCGGTCGTGAATTCCTCACAGCGGGCCGTGTAGAGGATCGTACCGCCGCGGTTGATCGTATCCGCAACGCTCACACTGTCCATATCTACGATTTCTTCCTGAAGGAGTCCGGCGTAACCACGCATGATCCCCTTTACCTTCAGTCCTTTATTGATAGCGGTTCTTACAACCGCACGAATTGCCGCGTTCATTCCAGGGGCATCGCCGCCGCTGGTCAATACTCCGATCGTTCTGACTTCTTTCTTTGCCATACTGGTTTTCCTCCAAAAAAGATTCTGTCGATCATTCGCCATATACGTACATATTTTAATACACTTTCCCCTTCTTTTCAATGACCTTTTGCACAACCTTGACATTTTTTTCACCAAGAATCCGATACAGGCGGCCGAGGAGATCCGGCCCTGCAAGAACTGCCCAGTTTTCGGAAAGTCTCCGCATCTTCCGCTCTTCCTTCAGATACATGATCACTCTGTCTTTTCCATCGGAATCCCGGAGTGCCGCCATGACATCATCGATATGGCTCTCGTAGAATGCCTGGTTCTCAAACTGGAGCCAGAGTTCATTCGGGATGTCCGTAAACGGGATCACTTCCTCGCAGATGAGCTTTCCGACCGGATCGTCGCCGATGGATGCCCGGCCGCGGACAAATACCTTGTTTTCCTCGGTAAATGACGGACGGTTCTTCTCGTAGATCTTCGGAAACACGAGGACTTCCACTGTGCCCACAAGATCCTCGATCGTGATGAATGCCATGAGCTGGTTTGTCTTTGTAGTCTTTACCTTTTTTGACGTGATCATTCCGCCGATGACCACATTGGAATTATCCTCCACAACGGTCTTTCCATCCTCGTCAACGACAAAATCGGAGGTTTTTGCTGTCACATTTTTCTCCCAGAGTTCCCGGTACTCTTCCATCGGATGGCCGCTGACATAGATGCCGATCGTCTCTTTTTCAAAGGCTAACAGCGTCTGCTTGTCGTACTCTCCCACGTTCGGGAATGTGATCTGGAAATTGTTCTTTTCTTCCTCCGGGGCGAGATCAAAAAAGCTAAGCTGGCCTTCCATGACCGTCTTTTTCTCCCTGGCTTTGCTCTCCAGCAGGTCGCCTGAGACGATGAGCTTCTGTTTTCTCGTTCCCGGAAGCGTATCCAGCGCACCCGATTTTATGAAGCTCTCAAGTGTTCTCTTATTGACTTCCTTGTTCGACATTCTCGACACAAAATCGTCAAGACTCTTAAAAAGTCCTCCATTCTCACGCTCAGCAATGATCACGTCCACAACGGCGCGCCCCACGCTCTTGATCGCAGAGAGTCCGTAGCGGATGCCGTTCCCCGATACGGAGAACCCGCTGTATCCCTCGTTGATATCCGGCGGCAGGATCGGAATTCCCATGTTCCGGCAGGCAAGGATATACTCGGAGACCTTCGTCGTGTTGTCCATCACGGAGGTCATGAGCGCTGCCATAAATTCCTTCGGATAGTAGAATTTCAAAAACGCCGTCTGATAAGCGACCACCGCGTAAGCTGCTGCATGGGACTTATTAAAGGCGTATTTCGCGAAGTCCGTCATGTCATCGTAGATCTGGTTCGCTGTCTTCTCATCGATGCCGTTCGCGATACAGCCCTTTACGCCCTCCTCGGCGTTTCCGTAGACGAAGTTCTGGCGCTCCTTCGCCATGACTGCCGCTTTTTTCTTCGACATGGCACGGCGCACAAGGTCACTTCGACCGAGCGTATATCCGGCCAGGTCCCTTACGATCTGCATAACCTGCTCCTGGTAGACGATACAGCCGTAGGTCGGCTTTAAGATCGGCTCCAGCTGCGGGCAGGTGTAGGTGATGGATGCCGGGTCATTTTTTCCCTTTAAATACTTCGGGATGAAATCCATTGGACCCGGACGGTAGAGGGAGATTCCGGCGATGATATCTTCCAGTGTTGTCGGCTTCAGTTCCTTCATGAAGGTCTTGAAGCCGCCGCTTTCCAGCTGGAACACGCCCTCGTTCTTTCCGGTCCCGAGAGAATCCATGACTTTTTTATCATCATAATCGATGTGTTCCAGATCAAGTTTCACACCATAGTCTTTCTCGATCATCTTCACAGCATCCTGGATCACGGTGAGCGTGCGCAGTCCCAGGAAGTCCATCTTTAAAAGTCCCAGTTCTTCCAGCGTCGTCATTGTAAACTGGGTCACAATCGTTCCGTCGGCGCCTCGCGATAACGGGACGTACTCATCGATGGAGGTCCTTGAGATCACGACGCCAGCCGCGTGCATCGAGGTGTGGCGCGGGAGTCCTTCCAGCCGCTTACTCATATCGATGAGCTTTTTCACCTGCTCATCCGACTCATAGAGCGTCTTCAGCTCCGGATTCTTCTGCAGCGCCAGATCGAGCGTGATGTTGAGTTCTGCCGGCACCATCTTCGACACCTGGTCACACAGGCTGTACGGAAGGTCCATGACACGGCCCACATCGCGGATCACACCGCGGGCCGCCAGGGTACCGAAGGTCACGATCTGCGCTACCTGGTCTTTTCCGTACTTTTCCACGACATAGTCGATGACTTCCTGACGGCGCTCGTAGCAGAAATCCACGTCGATATCAGGCATGGAGACTCGTTCCGGGTTTAAGAAACGCTCAAAGAGAAGCTGGTAGCGGATCGGATCGATGTCCGTGATCTTTAAGCAGTATGCCACGATACTTCCCGCCGCGGAACCTCGTCCCGGTCCCACCGCGATCCCGTGGGATTTCGCGAAGTTGATGAAGTCCCACACGATCAGGAAGTAGTCCACATATCCCATGCTCTTGATGGTTCCGAGTTCATAGTCGAGGCGGGCTCGGAGTGTCCCGTCATCATCCGGGTAGCGCAGTGCAAATCCTTCATCGCAGAGGTGGTTTAAATAGCCCCAGGAATCGTATCCATCCGGCACATCAAACCGCGGCAGTTTTGTGACGCCGAACTCGATCTCCACGTTGCAGCGTTCCGCGATCTTATGGGTGTTCTCGATCGCTTCCGGGGCATACGGGAAGAGCTGCCGCATCTCCTCCTCGGATTTTACATAGTACTGTCCGCCCTCGTAGCGCATACGGTTCTCATCGGAGACTTTCTTTCCCGTCTGGATGCAGAGCAGGATGTCGTGGGCCTCCCAGTCATCGGCGTTGATATAGTGGCAGTCGTTTGTCGCCACTAACGGGATGTTCAGTTCTTTTGAGAGGCGCATGATCCCCTGGTTGACCTGGCGCTGCAGCGGGATACCGTGGTCCTGGAGTTCCAGGAAATAGTTTCCCTCACCGAAGATCTCCAGGTGACGTTTTGCCGCCTCCTTCGCCTCCTCGTAAAGTCCTTTTTCCAGATATCTCGGAACTTCACCGGCCAGGCAGGCGCTCAGCGCGATGAGGCCTTCGTGATATTCCCGGAGAAGCTCCAGGTCTACTCGGGGTTTATAATAAAAACCTTCTTTAAAGCTTTTGGATACGATTTTCATAAGGTTCTGATAGCCCTGATTGTTCTCAGCCAGAAGTACCAGATGGTAGTAACGGTCGTCGCCGCTGCCGATCTCGCGGTCGAAGCGGGAACCAGGGGCTACATAGACTTCGCAGCCAAGGATAGGATTTATTCCGGCTGCTTTCGCTGCCCGGTAAAAATCGATGACGCCGTACATGACCCCATGGTCTGTGATGGCCGCGCTGTCCATCCCAAGCTCCTTTACACGGGCAACATATTCTTTTATTTTATTGGAACCGTCCAGCAGGGAGTATTCGGTGTGGACGTGGAGGTGGGTAAAAGCCATTGTGTGTCTCCTTCTTCGCAAATTTGCTATTTAATGTGTTGGGAGG
>OIWL01001796.1_pt1 | contig 20721 bp, 16 predicted proteins | sample 1587561 | NCBI WGS metagenome assembly OIWL01 (sample SAMEA3888903, study PRJEB22519) | human gut metagenome | biome: human gut; feature: human-associated habitat; material: faeces | place: Denmark | collected 2010 | reverse complement strand
CCTTCTTTCATGTTTTGTGTGGTAACTTAATTGTAAGCAAAGGTAGTCTCTATGTCTATCTTTTTGAATTGAATTTGCGCAACTTATTATACGTTATCCTATTGCTTTTCATATGAACGAATTTATTTTCTAAACTCTTCCAGGCTAGCAATAATTCTTATATTTAAATTATCGTATAAGTTGCTAATATTCAGTTTCTCTTTAGCTGTAATCTTCATGAAGACCTTACTAACTAACCCCATAATTTCATCTGAAGTCTTGTATGGAGCTATTGCAGTCAAGCTTTCCTCGGTAATATTAGTTATCGTATGAGCTAAGCCATTTCTATGATTATCTTCCACTAACCTTAACTCATCTAATAAATTCAATAATACAGTAAGTTTATCTTTAGGAGCTTTTTCATTTAACGCATGTAATATTTTTAGCATATTATAGAATGAAAGATTAGTTCCGTCTCTAAAATTGCCTTTTCCCATAGTATCGAGATAAAGTAAAGTATCTGGAGAAACATCAGCTAACATCTCTCTACTAATTTTCCAACTCGCATTTATATTATCTTTTTTTGTACAAAATCTTGCAGGTTTTAAATCTGTTTGCGTTTCAAAATAATAAAGCAATAATTCAAATAAGAATGGTGTTAATTTAACAACAAACTCTGCCAAGTCCCCCTTTTTTTGACGTAGCCACATAACCATAAAAAATTCATATAACATATTGATTCTTTCATTTTTGCTAACTTGTTTATCAACCAAGTCTTTACCAATGGTAAAGGCTTTTTCTGTTTGTAATTTAGCTCGTAAATCAGCGTGCTTAATTAATTGCCCGGTTACATCAGTAAACATAGCTGAGTTCTTATTATAAAGTGCATAAGCAGCACTATATTCATAGTTTTCTATTAAACTTATAAGCCTATGACGTATATTATAACGCCATAATAATGAAAGTGGAGCTTCCTCGCAACGATCTGTTCGATTTTCATTATTATCTTCGTTTGTCTTTATTATTTCATCAATATCAGCATCATCTTGCGTCGCATAAGCAGCTCTATTAGAACCCCGTTCCGGTGAATTAACCTGTACTGGAATAATATTTTCAAAGTCCGTAGCTAATAAGCTCATTATCATTTTCATTTGAGGAGTTCCAGAGCTGAGATTTAGTAAAACTTTCTCATTAGGATACTCTTTACGCAACTCTAAAAATCCTTCTACCAAAGGAATTAAATTTTCTACCAAATGTGCTTCTGTAATTTCAGTCTTTATAAATTCAATTTCACAATCAGGAGCATTATATTTTATAGCTTTAGAATAAATACTCCTTTTCTCTTCCTTTTCTACCATATCCTTGCTTAGAAAAATTCTCACCATTCTAGGATGATATTTTCTAATAATGTGCAAGATAGCACCATCGTGACCAGCACGAATAGGATCAGTATCTCCAGCAGGTGTGTACAAAATAGTCATAGGCTTGTCCTCCTTTAATTTTTGTTTAGGCTAACGCCGTCCCCAACTTTGGGGTTAATAGTTAAATCCTGAAAAGCAAACTTATCGAGGTCGAAAGTGGTAAGTTTCCGTCCCCAACTTTGGGGTTAATAGTTAAATCCTGAAAAGCCAATTAATCGAGGTCGAAAGTGGTAAGTTTCCGTCCCCAGCTTTGGGGGTTAATAGTTAAATCATCCCTATGGATAAGGTAACTCTTGCAATTTCTACTGTTGTGTTCCCGTCCCCTACTTTGGGGTTATCTTTCAAATACACAAAGATATCGACGTGACACTCGAAAATGTTGCAAAGTTTCCGTCCCCTACTTTGGAGTTATCGTTCAAATTATACTTAAGGATGGTCATTTTAATTTATAACTAAAACTTCCGTCTCCATCTTCATGTTTCAGTTCATTTTTTCATTAGCCATTTGAATTTTTTTAATTAGGAATTCCCGTCCCCAGTTTTGGGGCTAGCATTCAAATACGTAGTTTGCACTAGTCAATAAATTTTAGACACAAATCATAAAAAATATACAACAAAAATTTCTCTGTCAGTCAGATAGCCTTTCGTAATGCAATTCGCGATATTGAGTTGGCGTCAGATAGTTTAACGAATAAGCTGGACGCTGTTCATTAAAGAAGTGAATATATTCTTTTACTTCATCTACAACAGACTTTTCGCCTGTTACATGAAAATCGGTAAACATTTCTGCCTTTATCCAACCATTAATCGCTTCCATTGCTGCATTGTCGGTAGGTGTTCCGGCACGAGACATGGAATGAGTAATGCTATACATTGGCAACAAGTCGTTAAATGCCTTAGATGTGTAAACAGATCCTTGGTCTGAATGCAAGATCATTTCATATTCCGGATACTGCTTCTTTAAAGCAATTAAATCCTCCAGACCGCTAATATATGTCATACGGTCACCACGTTTGGAAGATAGAGAATGGCTTACAATTTCATTATTCCAAAGATCCATGTACAATGTTAGCTCATAATAGATCCCTTTTACATAAAAAGCAGTCATATCGCTTACAATACATTGCAGTGGTCCGTCAATCTGTATTTCTGTCATAAGCAGATTAGGAAAAACACGGTATGAATCTCCTGGCTTTTTGTATTTATAATGCTTGGCTTGACTCTTAATGCCAGTGATTTTACAGCACTTATGTGCATATGCATCTGAAAGTACAAGACCAGTATCCAAACGAATCTTAGCGTTAAGCCAACGATACCCATGAGAAGGAAACTTAGCATGGTACTCTTTAAAAAGTAAAATATTGCTAAGCAGGCTCTTCATGCTTGTAGAAGGATGCGCAAGCTTCTTTTTCCAAGCATAGAAACTACTGCGCTGGATATTCATGGTTTCGCATATAAGTTTTACTGGAAATTCTCCGGAAAGCTCTAATACTACTTGGTATTCTTGTTGCCGTATAGAATTACTGTACCATCCCCTTTCACCGCATAGCCTTTTTTTAATCTGGCTTCTGCAATTCTTGCTTTAAGCAATTCACGAATCAATTCTTCCTTGGTCATGGATTGAAAGTCATCCGTATTTGCAGAAAGTGCTGGGGAATCGGGACGTATTATATTACATGTTTGTTGTTTACAATTTTTTGCAGGCAGGTTATTTGCATCTCTGTACATACGCATATAAGTGCGTGCGGTACCTTCGCAAATTTTATATAACTCTGCAGCTTGATAGCGAGTAATCTCACTGTCATATATTCGTCGACCAATGTCTAATTTTTCTTGTTTAGTGTATTTCATGGTAAACCTCCTGTTTAGACTGAAGTATTCCTTGTTCAGTGATATATATTGGTGTATTCCATTATATATTATCTGTACAAAAAAATACCCCCTCTGTGTCTAAAATAAGTTTACCACTTCAAGTTTTGTTGTTTACAAGACTGCAAACCCTGATTTTCCGTCCCATGCTTTAGGGCAACATTTTAATACAAAACACAACTTCACAAAAACTTTTACGCATAAATTTCCCTCAAACACGCTCTACAAGCGGATCGGCGCAGATTAGTAAAATTTCTCTTTTAAAGTTGAGCGCACAGCGCCCATTCCTAAAGCAGTTTTAATACCAATGCCACAATAATTAGCATATTCGCCAAGCATAGCAATAATCCTGTTGCTCATTAAATTATTTTTCATGCCTAGCGTATAGATTCCTCTAAACGCAGGTATTCTCGCACTATCAACACTAAAAGGCTGCATACGCATATTATAATCTGCTACATATACCTCTTGCGACAAGTCCTGCGTTAAGCCTTGTGCGTCAAGCCTTTCTTTATCAGCGAAAGCATTCCAACGCTTTATCAGGCTCCCCAGCACAAATTGTGGCTGCGGAAAAATAACATACTGACCTTCACTTTTAAAGCTACAAGAAGTAAGAAAATCAAAGCTTACATATCTGCCAGCTAAAGGATGAGCAAAATATTTTTCTGCCAAACTGCCATAATCTGTCGCAGGCAAGAACTCTTTCCCAACGATTTGCAGCTCCATATTCTTCTGCCTGAGCAAAACCTTTTCCGGCAGCGCAAACGCCGCTGCCAACAATTCATCCTTCGCCTGCGCATTAAGCGCATTTAATTGCCAGTATAAAGCATTGCTCACTCTGTCAAAATAAAAGCTCTGACTATAGGGGCGTAGGCTTTGCATATGCAACACATCTGCATAATCGCGGTCAATATTCTCCATCAGCACACCGTGCAAAAGTGAGCAGACGGACTGCGTCAGCTTCACTCCGCCGGGCGCAGCAAATTTAATTTTTAAGCCCTGAATCATACCTTACGCACCTCTGTCAACCCCATAAGTATTAGTTTACCCTGATATCTAGTACATTTCAAAGTACGTGGTGAAATAAATTTATCATACAATATATGCTTATGTTGTTTAAAGCTCTTTTCCAATAAAACTTTAATTGTATTTTTAGCCTGTTCGGCATCAGGCGCAAGCATTGCTAAAAACGTCTTGCTTAAAAAGCCTGTATTTCTACCTAAAAATACATTAGCATTTTCTATACCGGTAAACTGCTCTGAAAACTGCCCTCCAAAAGCATCTTGCAAAAGCTTCACCACTGCGTCAAAATATTTTTGTGTTAGCAAAAGCAAATCATCTATGCTGTTAATTCCCAGTGTAGACATAAACGCTTTATCAAGCTTAACGTCAAAATATAATTTGGCTCCTGGTAACATACATTCTCTAAATATTGGTAATGGATGCGTAGCAGCATTGCCAAATTTATCAAAGCCACCATCAATTTTTTGTAAAATGGCGACATGTATATCTTTGCTGCTGATAGTATCACTCACATGCAAACCACGCAAATAATTGCAAACAGCATTACCATTTTCTACATACTTGCCTTTTTCTTTAAGTTGTAATGTATGCAATAAATCAGCTTCAATTTTTTGGGAAAATTTACTGATATTGTTAAAAGTTACATCAGCTTGTTTTTTCAATTTCTGATCATAGTTTAGTTGTCGTTGTTCAGCAAGTATTCTATCTAAAGCATCTACATATCTAGCTATTTTTTGCCAATATTCATTTTTTAAAATTTTATTTTCTTCTAGTAAATTATACAAAATTGCTGTCCTAAACACACCTTTAATACTGCTGCCTGGTATATATAATGAACCATCTACCTGCTGTATATGCTTATCTACATCATTCAGCGTATTTTTCTTTTCAGCATTAATCAAATTGACTTCTGCCTGTGCTTCACCGACAATAATATTCTGTACATCTTTAAGCGTAAATTCCTGTGCTTCTAACCAAGTCAGCAAATTTCGTTTATCCTTATAATCGCCAACATATCTTTCATATGCAGATAGCAACCCATGCTGATAAATAAAATGATGCCACTTCTGCAAATCTAAAAAATATGCTTTTTGCTGCTTAGGTGAATAAAAATAATCTTTCGCAGTCAGCTTTGTGCCATCACTAATATTAACAGGTGTAATTATATTGAGGCACATTTGGCTAACTTCTTGTTGCATATTTAACTTATTCATCTTTCAACCCCACAAACATTCCTACACCATCGCGATAAAGCTTATGCGCTAAGCCGTCAATGCTTTGTTCAAGCAACCGACCTTGCAAACGCTTATTAAAACAGGAACCTTCAGCTAGCATATAAACGCTATCACGCTTAATATTTTCTGCCACCGAAGGTGATGAAATAAAACCACCACGCTTAAGTAGTTTATAGGCACCTGTTTTTACAGTCACGATTTCCGAAACTAGCGGACATACAGGTGCAAGACACATTTGCAACTTACTTTGATTATCATGAAGCATTAAGGCAATAGCAGTATCGTCATCATAAATAGTACCATTATCATAAAGATTCCGTTTTCCTTTTTCCAAATCAACAGTAAATTTTCCAAAACCACTGCTGCGTTTGCCACCAATACCGCTCATACCAAGTTGCACAAGCAACTCGCCTAGCCATGCAATATCATCTTCATCATCTACACCGCAAATAAAATACAAGCCTGCATTTTCTGCGAAAAGATAACTGCCAACATAATAAGGCAACGGCTCTGCTTCACGCAAATTTACTTTGCCACTTACAAAAGGTACAGCAAATTCAGGTACATCATACTCAATCGGCTTACCTTGTTTTGAGTTTTTCAGCCATTCTTCTAGCTGAGACGCACGGATATAGCTTGCTTTCTTCTGCTTCTTCAATTTCGTTGCCAACTGCTTCATTTCGTTAAAGCTTTTACTAGCTTGCTCTTTAACATCCATTTGCAGTAATGGTTTTGGCAGATACATATATAATTCTTTAGCCTCGTCTTGAGTACGATAATATGGGAACAGGCTCGAAAATTTAAGTTTCTTTTGGCTTACTTTAGTAATAAGCTTTCGCAGTAAATCATCATCAATAGCAGCAGCTTCATTACAAAGCGCAGCAAATAAAGTATCAGCACTACAACTTAAAGCCATTTTATCCAGCTTGCCACCACTTGCTGTGTCACCAAAATGCACTGGTGCTAAAAAATTTAAGGTGAAAACATAGTAAATCATAATACATCAATCCTTAAACAATGTTTCATAGGCTGCTACATCAAAATCAGTTGTACCAACAGCTTCCAAATTAATATTCTGTAATACTACCCTACCATAGCCACGAGAACCATGACCACCAAGATAATCGTTCTCTAATAATTTAAAGCCTTCTGTCAAAGTTGCTAAATCCTCTTGTACTTCTTCCAAATCTTCTACATTATAAACTAATTTAAAGGCAAATTCCGCCCCCGCAGGCACACGCTCAATCTGACGTAGATTTGCTACACCAGATGTTCTGCTAATTGTATTTTCAAATTTAACCTCACCAATATAAGTGTCAGTATCAAGAGCAGAAAATCTTTCCTTTGTCGCTTCTGTAATAAACAAATCAAAAAACTGCAGACGTGCCGGGCAGGCAAAGTTTTTGCCACTAGCGCCGAATAAACGCTTTATAACTTCATTATCATAATCTACTTCTTTTAAAATATAACCAGGACACGTGAGCTTAGCTAATAAGGTCCTTATTTTTCCCTTAAGCGAACTTCCCGGAATAATCGGCGCATGGGTAAAAGGGTCACGAATAAACGGACTGTCAACAGCACCAATAGGAGCAAAATCACTGCCGCCGCCAATGTGCATACCAGTCAGAACTTTTAAAATACCAGTAATTAAAACTTTTCCTTTTAACGGTTTTTGCGTTCTCTTCTCGTCCATCATTTATCCTTACCTCCATAAAACTTATGATAAGCAACTAATGCCTCTACATACTTGCAAAGCTTTTGGAATTTTTTCGTATCATTACCAACATTATCTATAATATTTCCCAAGTTAGCCGTATTCATAAACTGTTTTACAGTATTTATCCTGCCAGCTTGATATAACAAATTAACCTTAAGAAACTTAACTTCTGCTACCAACTCGCTAGAAAGTTCCTTTGTTTCTTTATTTTGTGCAATATATAAATCCACTTTATTTCTAACAACATTAATCGCTGTTAGAAACTTTCTTACTTGCGATGTAGTCAAAGCAATCTTGCCATATTTATCTTTTTCAAGATTATTAATTACCTTCTCGGCATCACCAACGACATCATAATCTAACGGCGCTTTAAAAGCAGAAGTATTATTAAAGTTATTATTACGAACAGGTCTTGAATTTGAATTATACCCTGCTTTCTTTAATTGCAAACGCATATCATTCATACCCATTATTAAGCCTCCTTCGACTCACGTCTATAATAAATAAGTAAATCAATCGCTGTAAAAAGCTGTTTTCTATCTGTCACGTTAATGTACCATTTATACATCTGCTGGCTGAACTCTTCATAGCATTGCTGTAATACCAAATTTTTTTTATCACCTGGCTGCATTCTTCCCAAAGTATAAGCAAACCGAGCAATGTTAACTTTATCTTTTTCCGCCTCTTCAATTAAGCTATGTAAGCGATAGAGCATGGACATCCCCGCTTTTAATTTGTCCTGCTCATTAGCAAATCCAAGATGCTTAATTAAAAAAGCTAACTTTTCAGCACATACTTTATCGGTAAAATCCTGCCAATGATAAATATGCTTACATTGTAATTTTTCTTCATTGCTATGCTGTTCCGTATCAAAACCAAACAACGCAATACTGTTTTTATCATTATCTTTAGCAGCACCTTCCAGCATACCTGTAATTTCTGCCATCTTGCTAATCGGATAACCAGGATTAAATAACGCCAAGCCAGCAGAAAAGCTCAGCTTATCATTAGTAAACTTACTAAAGGCTCTCCTGATATCAACAGCCAGCTCTAAAAGCTCATCCCACGCGCCAACAATAAACATATCGTCACCACCGGAATAAACTACGTGTACCTTACGCTGTTTATCCTTAGACAAACCAAATAAGCTAAAGGGCTGCTGTTTATCGTTGATATCAAAGCCTGTTAATTCACCCTTGCAAAGCTTATCTACTGCCAGCTTGAAAAACAAACCTAAGTCTCTAGATAAATCTGCATAGCGCGATAAGGTAGCATATTTTTCAGGCTCAGCTGCCTGCTGATGTACAAATCCACCAATAAAAGCCGCACCTAAATTATCCACGTCGGCTCGCAATACTCCAAGGCGCTTAATACCATACTGCCCATCACAGCAAGCTGCTGCTAATTTTTCAAACTCTAAGACTTCTCCCTTTTCACCAGCAGAATAGTAATCAGCAAGCCACAAGCGTGTGCTGATAAACTTTCCTGTTACTGCCTCATTCTTGCTGTAAATGCGCACTATATGGTCAGCATATTTTTCCATCTCCTTGTTATTTACAACAGCAAGATAAAGCTGCTTATCGCTGCCAAACACCTCTAAGCTGTTTTCCACCGCTGTATCCAGGATGACAAATACTTCTTTTTGAAATAAAACTCCACCTAATTCATATAAGCCAGCGCAGGTAGAACAAACATAGCCTTCACTGATATTATCAACCTTCTGCAGCTCCGTACTAGATAAATGGCAGATAGAGCATTCTCTTGCCTTATCCATATTCTTATTATAAATGCTATTACTATCAAAAAGCTGCTCTAAGTTATCTGCGTCATAACGACAAAGCTTATCCTTATTAAGCTCCTTGCTAACAGCAGCAAAAACATTTCTTTGCGTACCAGATGAACGTAAAGCATTAGCAGAGCACTGCGCATATCCCATAGCCATATATAGCTGCGTACCAAATTTTGCTAGCAGCCACTGGTTAAGCTTCACCTTCAGTGCCTCAATAGTCTGCCTGGTCTTTTCCGTATTGGCTGCTAAAACATAAAAATGTCCACCACCCGTATAAAGCAGGTTAGCTCTACATAAATCTAAGGCTTCAAGCATTTCATCTATAAAATTTTCCATGAGGATTTCCAGATAGAAGGAACGCCCACGTAAGGATTTTAACGCTCCCTTAGATGGAATGGTATAGATAAAGCTTTGAATACCAGAAAAATCACCGGAAATCAGCAGAAAGGCAGCCTCATTTCTAAATTCTGCATTCGCTTTGCTAAAGCAGAATTTTTTATAATCCGTTATGTTTTTAGCTGCAAAGTATTGATACATACAGCTTGCTATAGCTGCAGTGATTTTAGAATGGATATAAAGAGAAATGTCACAACTTCCTTGAGATTTATAAGGTATATAAGAAAAATCACACTCTAATATTTGAAGTAATTCAGTCACTTCCATATTAAATATATTTTGCTTATTAATATTTAACAAAAATGAATTTACTACTTTTTTAAAATCATCTTCATTGCCAATTTCTTTATTATCCAAAGGATAATTAAACTTTTCTAAACTATCCAATCGTTTAATCTGATAAAAACGTTCTTGTCCTATATCATTGTCTCCAAAATAATTAAATACACTTCCTAATTTTCTAGTCTTAATATTTTTGGGGCAAGCAACATCATCCTCATCATAACTATTATCTGCTACTAAACTTGCATATTTGATGATATCATAAATGTTATTTTCTTGGATAGTACTGAAAAAATCATCTATTATTTTCTCAGTACAAATTTTACGTAAATCATTTAATAATCCACCTTTGATAAGAATATCAAATTTATCTTTTAGCATTGCATAAACCCCTTTCCAAAAAATCTAACTACTAATATTAAACCAAGTACTACACTCATTGTAAAGGTCAAAATAACTTGCTATCATTCTAACGAGAATTTTTTCTTCTATTGTTTTAATTATACTATCTTAATTACTCAAGAAACACATGTGACAACTTTTGTGACAGAATTTTTGTATATTCAAGGCTTTATTATTGTCACAAATTCATCTATAATATAAATATTGACGATGAACTATTTTAGGAAGGGTTTTGCTTATGACATTATTTGCGGATACACTTAAAAACTATTTAGAAACTAAAAACTTAACTGTTGTCACTATCTCAAAAATTAGCGGTGTAGACAGAACAATGATACAGCACATGAAGGTTGGTAAACGTATGCCTGCGAATGTTGCAGACGTAACTGCTATTGCCAAAGCCATGATGCTCAACCCCAGTGAAACAGCAGAATTGCTGCGTGCCTATCATATATCACATATGGGTGAGGAAAATTATTTCCGTCGGGAGCATGTCAGCAAAATCATCTCCAGTTTTTACGATATGAATTCTGCCGACGAGCTTGTGATTCCCACAGGTGTGCAGGATATGCTTGAAATGAATGAAGCTCTGAAAATAATCAACGGTCAGGGCAATATCAATCGCATTTTAAAAGCTGTTTTGGAAATTGAAGCCAATAAAAAATCAGGCCATATCAAATTAATGGTACAGCCTGAATATCAATATATTTTTGATTGTCTTACTTCCATTGATTTTAACCGCAACAATACGCTTGTGGAAGCAATTATCGTTTTTGATAAAAACGAAGGACATAAAGGCACAACCTACAATCTGAATATCCTGCAAAAGCTTGTGCCGATTTTATTCCAATGTGAAGTTTTCCATCCTTACTATGTTTATGATAATGTTGATACACTGTTCAACAACACCAGCATGCTGCCGTTCAAAATTATCACTAGTGATTTCGTGCTGGCAGTGTCCTATGAACAGGATAAGGCTGTGCTTTGCAATTCGCAGGATATGGTAGCACTCACCGGGGACACCTTTCAAAAAAGCCTCAGTGTTGCCAATCCTATCTGCCACACCTTCCATCCTACGCCAGAGGAATATTTGCAATCTACCTTCCTCAGCGATGAGGAAATAAACGCTGAAGAAGTGCATGAGCTTTTCTACCAGCCTTGCTTCCCCAGCTTCTGCCCGGAAAGTATCCTCATGGATAGATTGAACACTAACATTATCCCGCCAGAAATGCAGGGAGTTATTGCCGATTACTTTGCTAAAATCCGCTCAAAATATAGCTCTCACAGCATTTCCTTTACGCTTGAAGGCTTAAATCTCTTTATGGAAACAGGACGCGTAACAGAAATCCCTGATTTTATGTACACCTACCTGACGCCGCCGCAACGCCTGGCGCTTTTAAAGAATATTATCAACAGTATAGAGGACGGCAGCTTCACGCCAAGGATTGTGCGCAGCGAAAAGCTCTCCGTGCCTCCGCCTATTTGCATTTGCGCACCGAGCGAGCAAAAAGTTGTTATTTATTACTTCAGCCCCAATAAAGGACAGTATATCTTCCATCTGCAGGAATTAAGCCTGGTGCATGCATTCCATGATTTTCTGGTTTACCTTCCGGAAAGCAGTATGGTTTATTCTGAAGAGGAAAGTAAGGAGCTTCTGCATTCTGTCTACGAGAAATACAAAAATCTTTATAATTGATAAGTAACATCAAAAAGGTTGGAACAAACAATCTTCACAAATTAAAGAATCGCTAGAGTTAAGTATTTTTTAATTTTTTGCACTAAAAAACCAGTGGGAATTTACCTGACGGTAAACCTCCACTGGTTTTCTGTTCAAGGCTGGTTTTGTCCCAGCCTCGTTTGCTATATCCTATGCAATTTTACATTTCCGAGAATTGGTCCTTGCCTACGCCGCAAAGAGGGCAAACCCACTCTTCCGGTACATCTTCCCAAGCAGTGCCTGCAGCAACACCGTTATCGGGATCACCAACCTCAGGATCATACACATAACCACAAACGTCACATACCCATTTTGCCATTAGCTTCGTCCTCCTCTTGCCATAGCCTGCGCTTTTAAGAAAGCTAAGCGCGAGCTACAAAATAATTATTATTTTTGACCTATAATTATTATAGCATAGTATGCGAGGATATTCTGCAAAATAGCTGTGAACCTTTTACTGCAGCGCCTGCTGCTTTTCCGGCAAATCCAGACGGAAGAAATCGTACAGCGTCTGCGCCGCCGCATGGTTCATGCCTTCTACCGCAGCCAGCTCTTCAACGCTGGCTGCCCGCATAGCGTCCAGCGTTTTAAAAGCCTTCCACAGCTCCTGCCGGCGCTTAGGCCCGATACCTTCCACATGGTCGAGCACAGAAACGAGATTGCGCTTACCGCGCAGCTTGCGGTGGTAGGTAATGGCAAAGCGGTGCGCCTCATCGCGGATGCGTTGAATGAGGTGCAGCGCAGCGCCTTCACGGTCCAGCATAATACTTTCGCTCTGGTGCGGCTTGAAGATTTCCTCCTCGCGCTTAGCCAGACCTACAACCGGCAAATCATCAAGACCAAGGCCGCGAATAACCTCCAACGCCGAGCTCAGCTGACCCTTGCCGCCGTCGATAACCACTAGGCTTGGCAAGTCCTCATAATCTCTGTAACGGCGGTAGACAACCTCCTGCATGGATTTGAAATCATCAGGCTTGCCTTCTGCCGAGACAATTTTATATCTGCGGTAATCTTTTTTACTGCTGGTGCCGTTGCGGAACACAACCATGGAAGCAACAGTTTCGCTGCCCTGCGTATGGCTGATATCGAAGCAGTCCATGCGCTCCAGGGGATGCTCCAAGCCCAAGGCCTGCTGCAGCTCTTCGGCTGCCTGCAGGTCATTTTTGAGTGATAAACTGCCCTTACGCAGGCGTTCATTCAGCAGCTTGACAGCATTTTCATTCGCCAGCTTCAGCAGGTCCTTTTTCACGCCGCGCTGCGGCAGCAGCAGCTCCACCCGTCGCTGTGCCTTGTCTGCCAGCCAGGTTTCAATAAGCTGCTTTTCATCCTCCTCCGGCAGGTACGGCAGCACCACTTCCTTGGGAATAAAGGTTGCTTCGTTATAATATTGCTTCACAAAGGCTGTCATAACCTCCTGCGGCGTATCGCCGCCGTCGGGCAAGAAGAAGTTATCTCTGCCGATGAGCTTGCCCTTACGCACGAAGAACAACTGCACGCACAGGCCCGTCATATCCTGCCCCAGGCCGAAGATATCCATGTCACCGCCATTATTGGTGACAGCCTTCTGCGCTTCATTCAGACGTGCCACAGCCTGCAGCTGGTCGCGCAGTCGGGCAGCCTCCTCAAAGGCGTAGTTATCTGCCGCCTCCTGCATCTGCTGCTTCAAATCCCGCTCCAGCTCCGTGGTGCGTCCGTCCAGCACCATACAGATGGATTTAATCATCTTGTGATAATCCGCCTTGCTGATGTAACCGGCGCAAGGCGCAAGACAGCGCTTGATGTGATAGTTCAAGCATGGTCTGTCCGGGTTCATTTTGCGGCAGGTGCGCAGAGGAAACATGCTGCGCAGCAGCTTTACCGTAGCATGCATAGCACCGGCGTCGGCATACGGTCCGTAATAACGGGCACCGTCACGCAGCTGCCTGCGCGTCACATATAAACGCGGGAAATCCTCCTGCATGGTAACCTTAAGATAAGGATATGTTTTATCGTCCTTCAGGCTGATGTTGTAACGCGGGCGATATTTTTTGATCAGGTTGCACTCCAGAATCAGCGCTTCTACCTCACTGGAGGTTACAATCGTTTCAATCTCCGCGATTTTTGCCACCATCGCCTTCACCTTCGGCGTATGGCTGGCCAGATTGCGGAAGTAGCTGCGCACGCGGTTTTTCAGTACAACAGCCTTGCCGACGTAGATAACCTTGCCGGAGGCATCATGCATCAGGTAAACACCGGGCTTTTCCGGCAGTACGGCCAAGGCATTTTTTATATTATCGCTAAAGCCTGCGGCTAATTCTGTCATACATACCACCCGTTCTTCTTCGCCTTAGCCAGCTCCTGCTTGATGTACTGTCCGGTGTAAGATTTTTTGACCTTCGCTACCTCCTCCGGCGTACCGCTAGCCACCAAAGTACCGCCCTTGTCGCCGCCCTCGGGACCGAGGTCGATAATGTAATCCGCCACCTTGATAACGTCCAGATTATGCTCGATGACGATAACGCTGTCACCGCCTTCTACAAGACGCTGCAGCACATCCAGCAGCTTGTGGACGTCCGCAATATGCAGGCCTGTCGTAGGCTCGTCCAGGATATACACGGTACGTCCTGTACTGCGGCGCGAAAGCTCCGTTGCCAGTTTAACGCGCTGCGCTTCACCGCCGCTCAGCGTCGTCGCTGCCTGTCCCAGATGAATGTAGCCAAGGCCTACATCCTCCAACACTGCCAGCTTGCGGTAAATGCGCGGCTGGTTCTTGAAGAACTCGCAGGCCTCGCTCACCGTCATATCCAGTACCTCCGCGATGGATTTGCCCTTATAATGCACCTCCAGCGTATCGCGGTTGTAGCGTGCGCCGTGGCAGACCTCGCAGGGAACGTAAACGTCCGGCAGGAAGTTCATTTCTATCTTATTCATACCATCGCCCTTGCAGGCCTCGCAGCGTCCTCCCTTCACGTTAAAGCTGAAGCGTCCTGCCTTATAGCCTCGCAGCTTGGCCTCGTTGGTCTGGCTGAAGAGCTCACGGATAAAATCAAAGACGCCGGTATAGGTTGCGGGATTGGAGCGCGGTGTGCGTCCGATTGGGGACTGGTCGATGTTGATTACCTTATCCGTATATTCTATGCCCTCGATGCTGTCGTGCTCCGAAGCACGCAAACGCGCACCGTTGAGCTTGGCAGCCAGGGAGTTATAGAGAATATTATTTATCAAAGTGGATTTTCCGCTGCCGCTCACGCCTGTCACCACGGTAAAGACTCCGAGCGGAATGCTGACATCAATATTTTTGAGATTGTTGGCGCGGGCGCCGTAAATCGTCAGCATCCTGCCATCGCACTCGCGGCGATGCTTGGGAACCGGGATAAATTTGCGGCCGCTAAGATAGGTACCGGTAACAGATGCAGGCACCTGCTTAATTTCTTCTACCGTACCCTGAGCTACTACTTCACCGCCATGCTCGCCTGCTCCCGGACCGATGTCGATAATCTGGTCGGCAGCATACATCGTTTCCTCGTCATGCTCAACAACAATCAGCGTATTGCCCAAATCGCGCAAATGCTTGAGTGTTTCCAGCAGCTTACCGTTATCGCGTTGGTGCAGGCCGATGCTCGGTTCGTCCAGAATATACAGTACGCCTGTCAGGCCGCTGCCTATCTGCGTTGCCAGACGGATGCGCTGCGCTTCGCCGCCGCTGAGCGTACCGGCGCTTCTGTCGAGCGTCAGGTAATCAAGGCCTACGTCGTTAAGGAACTGCAGACGCGCCATAATCTCCTTCAGCACCTGATGCGCAATTATTTGCTGCTTCGGCGTCAGCACAAGCTTTTTAAAGAACTGCAGGCAGTCGCGCACTGTCAGCGCCGTCACCTCGCAGATATTTTTGCCGCCGATAAGAATTGCCAGTGCCTCCGGCTTCAAGCGGCTGCCGTGGCAGGCAGCGCAGGGAGTGCTCGTCATAAACTCTTCCAAGTCCTGACGCATAGCATCGCTGAAGGCTTCACGGTAACGACGGCGCAGCACATTCAAAATGCCGTCAAAGGTTGTGTTATGCTCCTTGACTTCTCCCTGCAGGTTTTCGTACATAAACTTAAACTTGCTCTCGCCGGCACCGTCCCACAAAAGCTGCTGCATCTCGGGCGAAAGCTCATTCCATTTGGTGTCGTAGCTATAGCCGTAGGCAGCAAGCACTGCGCCCAGCTGCTTCATAAAATAGGAATTCAGATTGTTGCTGAAGCAGGCAATACACCTGTCGGCAAAGCTCTTGTCAGCGTCAGGCACTATCAAAGCCTTATCAAACTCCATATGCATACCAAGGCCAGTGCAGTCTGGGCAGGCACCGAAGGGATTGTTAAAGGAAAACAGGCGCGGTTCAATCGCAGGCAGACTGATGCCGCAGTCATTGCAGGCAAAATGCTCACTGAAAAGCTGCGTTTCCGTTGCTTCTCCCAGCGTTTCCACCTCGGCAAAGCCGTCTGCCAGCTTCAGCGCTGTTTCCACGGAATCCGTCAGACGCTGCCTGATGCCTTCGCGCACCGCCAAGCGGTCGATGACCACGGAAAGGCTGTGCTTTTTGTTTTTCTCCAGACGGATATCCTCATCCAGCGTGCGCACCTCACCGTCGATAAACATACGCACATAGCCTGCACGCCGCATATCGTCGAGCACACGCATATGCTCGCCCTTGCGCTCGCGCACCAGCGGTGCCATAACCATAAAACGGGCTCCCTGCGGCAGCTCCAGCACCTTGTCGACTATCTGCTGCACGCTCTGCTGCTCGATGAGCTTGCCGCATTTAGGGCAGTGCGGTTCACCTGCGCGTGCGAATAAAAGGCGCAGGTAATCGTAAATTTCCGTAACCGTACCTACGGTAGAACGCGGATTGCGGCTCGTGGTCTTCTGGTCGATAGAAATTGCCGGGCTCAGGCCCTCGATGTAGTCCACATCCGGCTTGTCCATCTGTCCCAAAAACTGGCGGGCGTAGGCCGAAAGTGATTCCACGTAGCGGCGCTGGCCTTCGGCGTAAATTGTATCAAAGGCCAGGCTGCTTTTGCCGCTGCCGCTTAGGCCTGTGATAACTACCATTTTATTGCGTGGTATTTCTACCGTTATATTTTTCAGGTTGTGCTGACGCGCACCCTTTACAATTAAAAATTCTTGCATATTTTTTACCTCTGTTAACAAAAGGCAGAAGCTGCTCCAGCTGCTGCCGGCGATAGTATGTTTATATTATAGCACACTGCTAGGATAAACGCAGTAAAATAAAAACCACCTCAGCCTCAAGCCAAGGTGGTTCAGCAAGCAAATATTATTTTACCTCTTCATAAAGCGCACGCACGCAGGCATCTGCCAGCGCACCGATGCTGGAAACGCTGCGCTCCTGCGGCAGTCCGGAAGCATCATAGCCCAGCGGCAGCTCTGTGCAGGCGGTCATTACAGGGATATCACGCTCAGCCCACAGCTCCTCTACCAGCTCTTTCATAATAGCGCCGGCCTTTGCCAGCTGGTTAGCCTTAACGCAGTTGATAACCTCCTGAGATTTATCGCTCTGCTCCTCATTCGGAATGTACAGAGTCAGTCCGCGCTTTTCGGCATATTTCTGATACAGTCCGCAAGCACGTGTGCCTTTGGTGGACAGCATCCAGGCACCCTTTTCCGGAGAAAGCTCTTTGGCAGCCTTAACGGTTTCGTCAACGATATGCAGCAGCGGTACCGGCAATTCATCAGCAAACTGGTCGATAAAGAAGTGTGCGGTATTGCAGGGAACAGCAAGTACATCCGCACCCATATCGCACAGCTGCAGCAAATCAGCCTTCAGCTTCGGCAGCGGAGATTCACCCTTGCCGAAAATTGCTGTGCCGCGGTCCGGGATATCGCAGTCACCGATCATATATACAACAGGATGCTCCTGGTCGCAGTTCGCCGGGCATCTCATAGTGAACTGACGCAAGAACTCTGCAGCGGCTGCAGGGCCAAGGCCACCGACAACACCTAATTTTTTACCGTTTTTCATCATTTTCTTTTCGCTCATATATACCTCTTCTTTCCCATTCAGTTTCGCTTATAAGATTAGTAAATTTCTTATCATTTTAGCACACCGGGCTGTTATTTGCAAATATCATCAGCCTATCTGCGTACACAAAAAGCCGTTGCCGGCCACCCCGCAAGGTGACAAGCAACGGCTAACTTTTGTTATTTATTTGCTAAGCCAGGAACGTACATTAGAAGAAGTTCTTGCTTCCTCTTTGTTGACCTGCACCTGTTCAGGCGCATAAAGCAGCAAATCATCGTTAATTTTTTTCACATCGGCATTAATGATGTAGCTTACACCGTTCAGATAATCGAAAATACGATATCTGAGTGCTTCATCAACTGCATCAAAGCATACCATAATGGCACTGCCGTTCATCAGCGAATCAGCATATTTGCGCACGTCCGCAAAGGATTTCGGTGTACGCACCATAATATTCAGATGTCCGGATTTCAGCAGACGCGGACGGGTATATTCCTCCTGCTGCTCTTCCATATCATCAGACCAAAAGAATTTCATTGCTGTATTTTTTAAACCCATGGCCATCAGCCTCCAAACCAAAACAGTTATTTAGACTATTATTCGCTGCCTATAGGCAAAAGTCCTGCTTAGTAATATTAATTGTAGCAGATTTTTAACAGATTGTCAAAAATTATGCCTGAACATTCTTCATACGGCCACGCATCTTGCCGCGCTCCAGACGGTCCAGAACCTTCTTACGCATACGGATGCTCTTCGGAGTAACCTCAACCAGCTCATCGTCATTGATGTGCTCCAGAGCCTGCTCCAATGAGAAGGTCTGAGGCGGAATCAGACGAATAGCGTCGTCACTGCCGGAAGCACGCATGTTGCTGACATGTTTCTTCTTGCAGGGGTTAACGTCCATGTCGTCTTCACGGCTGTTTTCGCCAACCAGCTGGCCTTCGTAAATCTTTTCTGCAGGAACAACGAACATGGTGCCGCGCTCCTGAGCGTTGCCGATACCATAGGAAGTGGTTTCGCCGGTTTCAAAAGCAACCAAGCTGCCACGGGTACGGCCGGGGATTTCACCCTTATATTCTTCGTAACCGGCAAATACGTGGTTCATAATGCCGTTACCTTTAGTATCGGTGAGGAACTGGTTACGGAAGCCGATCAGGCCTCGAGCAGGAATCTTGAATTCCATACGCAGATAGCCTGCCATTTCGGTCATGTTCTGCAGCTCAGCCTTACGCAGGCCCAGGCCTTCCATAACAGCGCCCATGAAGTCCTGCGGTACATCGATAGTCAATGCTTCCATAGGCTCCATCAGCTTGCCGTTTTCATCGCGGTGCATAATAACCTTAGGTTTACCAACCTGCAGCTCAAAGCCTTCACGACGCATAGTTTCAATCAAAATAGACAGATGCAGCTCGCCACGTCCGGCAACCTCATAAGCATCCGGGCTTTCGGTTTCAGTAACACGCATGGAAACGTTGGTCTTAACCTCTTTGAACAGACGGTCACGCAGATGACGGCTGGTAACAAATTCACCTTCACGGCCGGCAAACGGACTGTTGTTAACGTAGAAAATCATAGACAGGGTAGGTTCGTCAATCTTGATGCCCTTCAGAGCTTCCGGATTTTCGCTGTCAGCGATAGTGTCGCCGATGTTAGCGTCCTGCAGACCGATCAGAGCAACGATATCACCTGCTTCAACCTCAGGCACTTCTACACGCTTCAGGCCCTGGTAGGTGTACAGACGGCCGATTTTGCCGTTACGGTTGCCTGCTTCGTCCATCAGAATGATGTTTTCGCCGTTGTGGATGGTACCGCGAACTACACGGCCTACAACGATACGGCCTACATAATCATCATAGTCCAGGGTGTTAACCAGCATCTGCAGCGGTGCATTAACGTCAACATCCGGAGCAGGAATGTTTTCCAGAATTACTTTGAACAAAGGCTCCAAAGAATTGCTTTCCTCGTCCATGGACAGTTTGGCAATACCGTTACGGGCGGAAGCCAGAACAACCGGGAACTCCAGCTGATCTTCATCTGCATCCAGTTCAATGAACAGGTCCAGAACTTCGTCAATAACTTCATCAACACGTTGGTCGGGGCGGTCAATCTTGTTGATTACAACAATCGGTTTCAGGTGCTGTTCCAATGCTTTACGCAGTACGTATTTGGTCTGCGGCATCGGGCCTTCATAAGCATCAACCAGCAGCAGTACGCCGTCAACCATGGTCAGCACGCGTTCAACCTCGCCGCCGAAGTCAGCATGGCCCGGGGTATCCAGAATGTTGATTTTTACGCCGTTGTGCATAACAGCGGTGTTTTTAGACAGAATGGTGATACCACGTTCACGCTCCAATGCGTTGGAGTCCATAACACGTTCTTCAACGCGCTCGTTAGCACGGAAAACGCCGCTTTGCTTCAGCATAGCATCAACCAAGGTAGTCTTGCCATGGTCAACGTGGGCAATAATTGCTATATTACGAATATCGTTTCTAATCATTATTCCTTTTCTCTCCTTCATAAAAGACAAGAAAAAGGATGCTTGTCAAGTGCATCCTTTCACAGTATTACTAAACTATTTTATTATATGCTTTTTCCGTCACACTGTCAATAAAATTGTCTTGAAAGTTACAGAAAAGCTTGTAAGATGCAAGGTAAAGGGATTAGCGACAAAGCCTTGCATAAACTATTTGCTAATAAAGTAGTATCTTGCTAAACGTAGACATAAAAAAAGCCTGAGAGCTGAACTCTCAGGCTACGCTTGCTATGGCAGGGGCACTAGGACTCGAACCCAGATCGACGGTTTTGGAGACCGTTGCTCTACCATTGAACTATGCCCCTATGGAGCGGAAAACGAGATTCGAACTCGCGACCCCCTCCTTGGCAAGGAGGTGCTC
>OIWL01001790.1_pt1 | contig 20811 bp, 23 predicted proteins | sample 1587561 | NCBI WGS metagenome assembly OIWL01 (sample SAMEA3888903, study PRJEB22519) | human gut metagenome | biome: human gut; feature: human-associated habitat; material: faeces | place: Denmark | collected 2010 | reverse complement strand
TGTAGAACTACAGTCTTTTAATCTGTGTTTATCTGTGTTAATCTGCGTTTCATCAGATAAATACTACTCTGTGGAACTCTGTGGTGGGTTTTACTCATTTCTGATCAGTTCCGCCTCCCGTTAATTTACCGTAAAACTTTCCGGGAGAATTCGGTTTCTGTTAATGAAATATTAATTTTGCGCAATTTTAATACAAATGTGCAAAAAAACGAAATGGAACAACAACAAGGGTTCATAGATTATATTGAGCAAAGTATTGTAAACAATTGGGATCTCAATGCCTTGACAGATTATAAAGGAATCACCCTTCAATACAAGGATGTTGCTCGCAAAATAGCAAAATTTCATATTGTACTTGAGAGTGCCGGCATTCAGCCCGGTGATAAAATAGCTGTTTGCGGACGTAATAGTGCGCACTGGGCAGTTGCCTTTCTGGCAACAGTAACTTATGGAGCCGTTATCGTTCCCATTCTCCATGAATTTAAAGCCGACAATATACATAACATTGTTAATCACTCCGAAGCAAAACTTCTATTCGTTGGCGATCAGGCATGGGAAAACCTGAATGAGGACGCCATGCCTCTATTAAAGGGAATTGCATCTTTGAAAGACTTCTCTGCACTTGTTTCCCGGTGTGATCAACTGACTTATGCCTTTGAGCATCGGAATGAGATTTATGGACGACGTTATCCCAAATGCTTCCGGAAAGAACATATTTCATATCGCAAAAGCGATCCCGAAGAATTGGTAATAATCAACTATACCTCTGGGACTACCGGTTATTCCAAAGGAGTAATGCTTCCTGCCCGCAGTATATGGTCCAATATAACCTACTGTTATGAAACGCGTCCTCTGCAAGCCGGAGATACGGTTGTATCCATGCTTCCGTTAGGCCATGTATTCGGTATGACCTATTTCCTGTACAGTTTCTCAGCAGGTGCACATCTGTATTTCCTCACCCGGATGCCCTCTCCTAAAATTATAGCACAGTCTTTTGCCGAAATTAAACCGAAACTGATTTCATGCGTACCCCTGATTGTAGAAAAGATCATCAAAAAAGAGGTACTGCTCCGGCTGGACAACAGGATAGGCAAACTATTACTAAGGGTTCCTATCCTCAACGATAAGCTGAAAGCAGCCGCCCGGCAAACAGCCATGGAGATTTTTGGTGGTAACTTTAATGATATTATCATCGGTGGTGCTCCTTTTAATGCTGAAATCGAGGATTTCTTAAAAAAGATAAGTTTTCCTTATACAATTGCTTATGGGATGACCGAATGTGGCCCTATTATTTGTTCGGACTGTTGGCAAAACCTCAAAAAAGCTTCATGTGGAAAAGCAGCCAACCGAATGGAAGTAAAAATTGACTCACCCGACCCCCACACCCACGCGGGAGAAATCATCTGTAGAGGAGACAATCTCATGCTGGGATATTATAAAAACGCTGAAGCTACTGCACAAATTATTGATAAAGACGGATGGCTACACACAGGTGATCTTGCTACAATAGACGAGCAAGGTTATGTAACAATACGTGGGCGCAGCAAAAATCTTTTGCTTAATTCAAGCGGGCAAAACATTTACCCTGAAGAAATTGAAAGTAAACTGAACAATATGCCGTATGTAGCAGAGTCATTGATTGTATTACAGAATGATAAACTTGTTGCGCTCATATATCCTGACTTTGACGATGCGTTTGCACACGGTTTACAACAACCGGATATTGAAAAAGCAATGGAAGCAAACCGTTTGGAGCTAAACCTTCAATTACCTGCATTCAGCCAGATAAGCAAAGTAAAAATACACTTTGAAGAGTTTGAAAAGACAGCTAAGAAAAGTATCAAACGGTTTATGTATCAAGAAGCGAAAGGTTGATTACCCTTTCGTTTCTTGATACATCTTTATTATTACAATACCAGTGCGATACTATTAAATCGAGCGGTTATTCGACTGAAAAACCACACGAGTCTAATTCGGTACAATTAAAATACATACTATGATTTCCGGTTTTTACTACTTATTCCACCAATTCTTGAAATAAATCATTCAGTGTCTGATCCAGATTGGCAGAAAAACCTACGTGTGGCCTTGAAGTCTGGATGCAGGAACTTCTCAGAGCCGTCAGCCACCGGAAACGTTCCGGAATATCCAACAGAGCAATTGTTCCTCCAGTCTCATGCCCCGAACAAACCTTACTAAAAGCCTCCATATGCTCGCGAAACGACTCTATATCCAGTTCCGGAGAAAAGGCTCTAAGCCTATTTTCATTTATCTCATAACGCATTTTTATAAAGTCAGCCTGTTTTGAGAACAGAATAACTCCAACATTCATAAACTCCTCACGTTCCACCTTCGGTACAATGCGGATTACTGCATATTCATATAAGTGCTTTTCTGGCATCCTGTGCTTCTTTTACAAATAGTTCGGAATGACGTATCCTTTCTGTTAGAAATTGAAAATAAATATCTCGTATATCCTGCTGTGTTTCTTCTTTATCCCGCCAATGCAACCAGTCATCGGGTATCAGATCTACTATTTCCCGCAATATTTCATCAGTCAATATCTCTTTGTATTCCCGGTCCACTTCCTCCAGGTCACTCGCTTCGGCCAGCAATGCATGTTCCTTTATCTGTGTAAAAGGACTCAGTGCATGTTTCTTCCAGTTCACCCACGAATGATGGAAAAACAGAGAAGCGCCATGGTCTATCAGCCACAGTTCTTTATGCCACATTAACATATTGGTATTCTTGGCTGTACGATCCACATTAGTTAAAAAGGCATCCAGCCATACTATCTGTGAGGCTAATTTAGCATCCACTTTTGTCACCACAGGATCAAACGGTAATGCTCCCGACAGGAAATGCAACCCCAGGTTCAACCCACGACTTCCTTGCAACAGGTCTTGTATCTCTTCATCTCCTTCCGAACGCCCGAAAGCTTCATCCAGATTTAGAAAAACAATTTCCGGAAGACGCAAACCCAACACACGGGCTACCTCTCCTCCTATCAGCTCGGCAATAAGAGCTTTTGTCCCATGCCCCGCCCCACGAAACTTTACCACATACTTAAATCCATCATCAGCTTCGGCAAGAGCTGGCAACGAACCTCCCTCACGTAAAAGCATGATGTAACGAATTACATCAACGGTTCGTATATCGATCTCATTTCCTCTTATTATCATAGTGTTTCTCTCCTTTCTGTTTATATCATATTTATATAAACAGTTGTGCTTTTAAATAGTTTCAGTTAAAACCTTAATGAAAACAGAAAGACAAATATACTAATAAAAGGCAAACAACATTGTTTTATCCTCATCTTTATAGTATACCATTGGAAGTGCTTCGGAAGGTAATGCTTCATTCAAAAAACAATATTCACCCGAAGGTTCCTTCAATGTACTGATTGTTTTCCATTCTTCCGAATCTTGCATGCAAAACCAGAAATTACGATAATAACGGTTCTCATACATATAGTCGGAACTATCGAAGCAAGGAAATAATTGACAACGACTACTTACAGATGAATCCGAATTTCGCCCTTGACTCTTCAAATCAAAAATGCCCCGATAAACATGACTGTTCACTACAATTTCCGCATCACAAGATAATCGTATAACGGAATAACTCCCCATACTTTCTTTTACTTTTTCAATAACAGACAGCAAAGTATGATCACTTATCAATCGCTTGAAAGAAGGAGCATCCTGCGTCAACACTTCCATTACGTATTCTGCATTATTCTCTTTTAGTATCGGACGATAATAACTACTATGCGATAAATCTACCATCAATTGTCGGATATAGAATTTGTCGCGCCAATATTTCTCCACAGCTTCTCCTTGAGGCAATCGCAATAATAAATCCTCCAAACAAGAAAACTTATAATTAGAATAACGATCCACATAAATGGTTCTTTTACTAATTTCTTTCATCCTTTTCGTTTAAAACAATTTGATAGATTATTTTTCACCTTCATTTTCCAATCGGTCAAAATGCCTTTTCACTAATTCTTCTCCAAGGAATCTCACTTGTATATCCCGTATCGCTTTTTTATATTTTGCATAAGGTAATCCACCCTGTATTGCCGTTTGTATCATGACCGAATATTGCTTTATCTCGATCTTAGCTATAGCAGTATCATGTAGCAGATCATATCCTTTCTTTCGTACACGATATAAGAATTCTTCATGAGCATCTTCAACAAGTTCAATTACCTGCATACAAAGTTGACTGATATCTGCTCCTTCTTTCTCTAAGATTTCAATTTCATCCAACAAAGCTTTCATTTTTCGTGGTCTCTCATTACTGCCATTACAGTTATTCTTCTGTTTTTCAATCGTAGATTCTTTACTTGTGGGACAGAAAGGACATAAATCTCCATAAATTTCCGAATCATAAGAATGCCCCTCAATACATTTTTTGATCAACATTATTTTTATCTTTTTTTTAATCGTTCATAGCACAAGTTACTTTTTCTCTTTCGTATCAGATAGTTGGATATTTCTCCATTAGTTTCTTCAGATACGACTTACTGATTTGCAATGCCTCCACTTTATCAAATGGTGGAAGCAGTATGCAGTTGTTTCCTTTTATCATGACCAGATAACTTACGTTGATAATAAATGACTGGCTTATTTGAACCAAATAAGGGTGATAACTCAGTATTTGTTCCGCGTTTGTATTCCTCTTCAAAACCAAAATACGCTGATTACATAAAACGGCTTCCCACAGCCTATTTCCTGAATTATAATGAAAATAGCCAATATGTTCTAAACGTAATAATTGTAAATTTCCGGTCATCGAGAAAGATAAAAAGATATTATTCTGATCTTTTGCTATATCAGTCAAGTATTCAAATTTATCTTCCTTGCATAGACTTTTCATGCTCTTTTTCTGTTGATTCCAGTTATCCATATCCTATATATCCAGTCAGTTATATATCACTCTAAGATTCTACAACCTCCCCTTTTTCATTTAAAAGTACATCCGATTGCCTGTCAAGCAGTGTAGCCCTGAACAAATGTCTGTTTACTACATAAAAGGCACAATAAATCGGTTGTGTAATAAGTTTTCCATCCTCATTCATCAAACCGCGACGATTGCCGACAGTATAACAATATAATCCGGTTGGAAGTGTAATTTCAGTGCCATCATCAGAATATTTCCCTGTGGAATAATCCAAACGGTCAATGGTGTCATACAGCATCGGATTGAGAATTTCACCTTTATACGATATTTGCATCAGAGTTTCATCCGGTTTAGAAACAGTCACATAATCGGCTGTTTGTATAATGTATCTATACTCAGCAGGAATCACCACACAAAGCGAATCATTCAAAACCCCATATTTGTTATCTTTCATAAAAAGCCGTTTCCCATATAAAGGATTCTGGATACGATCGTATCGTGGCTCCAATACCCATTCGCCTTTATTATTTATGATGCCACATTTACCGTTCTTGTCATACATGTTACAATATCCTCCGTGAAAAACAAAATCCATACGCCGCTCATTATCTTTTAAATACGGATATTGAAAGTCAATAACGACTTCACCCTGATGATTTATAAACCCTACCTTATCATTCTTTACCACAGCAGCCAATCCTTCCGAAAATATCCAAGCGTGGGAATACTGCTCCCGAATAGTAGCCTCTCCTGTATAACGATTGAAATACCCTCTTTTATAATTCTTCGAATAAATTACCAATGTATCCGTATAAGCTTCTGATGCAAACAACCAGGTTATCCCCTTGATCGTTGTTTTACCGGTTCTCAGATTTTTAATAGAATATGTCTCATTAGAATTTAGAATAGAACAACATTCACTACTGTATAATTCACCTCTGAATTCATTGAATCGGCACTCTTTATAATACTCCCTAACGAGCATAAAAGTTATAAAACAAAGACATAAAACTGCAATCAGCCCCAAGATTCTTCCAAATACTTTCATAATCTTTTTCATCCTATTTTACTTTTACCATTATTTGATTTAAAACCACACAAGCTTGTTCTTTAATAGATCCCATCGAGCCGCTTTCAACCGAAATGATAAGATTGAAATTTTTTGTTTTCATTTTCCTCTACCCTTGTTCGTGTCGGGCGCAACTTTTAAATATCTTGTATCTTTATGTATATAGAGCAAAAAAGTAACCATAGAAATATCCTTTTTCTTATTTTGCCTTCCGCAAAGCATCTTCAGCTTTCTTCATATAAGATTGTGCGTTTTCTCTTGCACTTTTTGCTTTCCGTTGATACGATTCGGCGCTATCTGTAGCATTCTTTGCATATTGTTGGTAACTCCGTACCATATCGTACTTCTGACGCTTGGAGTAATACTCAGCTTCCCGAAGATAACCTTGTGCCTTTCGGTTGTAATAATCCACTTCACGCTCGTAGCCCTGCGCTTGCTTAGTATAGTACTCTGCTTCACGCTGATACGACTGCGCTTGTTTCAGATAATAATCGTTTTGAGCAAACACCGTAGTAATGCCACAAAATAGGATAAGGATAAAAAAAATGTGTTTCATATAGTCTTTAATTTTTTAATGATATAATAAGAAGCGAAATCAAGAGCTTTTATAATATGTGCCACAATTTCATTGATTTGTTCACCTTCAGTGATTTTATGATCGTAATTCAAAGAAACACTACCATTATCCAAAAGCATTACCTTAATGAATTTCACCTCTCTGTTTGTCTCATTTATTGCAGTAGCGATTCTTTTTTCATTATCATTATCAACCAATGTCAGATGTGGAATGCTAAATCGAATAAGAGCTTCTTTTGAATCCGGCATATAAATATAATGTTCTCCATTATATATAAAAATATACCATCCGTTTTTCAGCAGCTCCACGTCGTCACATACCTGTCGTAACTGATTCGTAATTTCTGTTTGTATATTCCGCATTGCCATTAGACCCTATATCCGTGTCGGGCACAACCTCTAATCATTGTTTCTTTATTTTATGATAAAAAATATAGAAAGTAACCCTGCCGGTTCGTAATTAGTAAACAAAAAAAGCTGCATCGGCATAGTGCTAATGCAGCTTTTGGTTGTATTATTATCAATGAAACTTAATCCAACATAACGAATCCGGCCCAATAGTATGGTTCTGGATATTTCTTACGAACGATCCGCTTTGTCTCATTAAAAGCTTCACGTTTCTTCCATCCATTATTAGCAAGTTCTATAAAAAAAGTTGTCATAAACTCCTTGGTTGCGAAATCACTGACATTCCATAGCGTCATGATAATCGTCTGTACTCCCGCTTTCTTAAAAGCACGCTGCAAGCCATAAATACCTTCGGGCGTTGTCTTGCCTTGCCCTGTCTGACAGGCTGAAAGCACAGCAAGTTCCGTCCCTTGCAAATCCATACGCGAGATAGTAGCAGCAGTGAGTATGCCGCTAAGCACGCCATCAGGAAGATGCTTACCCCTCCATGCGAGGTTACCACCCGACATGACAAGTCCCGTGAGCGACATTGCGTCCGTATAGCCCTGGAGATAGTCTATGTTAGCTATGTTGTCAGCTGAATAATAAAAACCATGTGTGGCAACAAGTAGCAATTTTGGAGCCATACCATTCATATTAAGAAAAGACTCCTCTGTTCCATTAACACCCATATAGGATGTCACTTTCACTTGCTTTTCTTTGAGAATCTTTTCAACCACCAGAACCTCTTCTTTTGTTTGAGGAAGAAAATGGAAGATACTGTCACCACGTGCATCGCCACTACGCATGGCAAACATTGGTGACAGAATATATTTCTTACTCTCCGCTTCCAGTACATTTGTATCGAGATCATAAAGCAAGCCACCATACAATACTGCTTCACTATTCTTTTTAATTGCTATCGTCCCAGATTGACGAAGCAATTCACGAGCAGAAGAAAGTCGAATAAAATCGTAATGTTCTCCGAGTAAACTACCATCTGCCAGCATTAAAGATTCTAAAGAAATCCGGTGCATTCCCCCCGATGGCACATAATACACCTTTGCCCCTTCCTTTACATATTCCTGCAACGGCTGCCAACATAGACGGAACATCTTCTCTGAAACACTTTCATTGTATAGATGGTCAATACTCTTGCCACCAAGCAAGGAATCTACAGATTCCTCCGTAAACAGATCCATCAACAAAGGATATTTTTGTATATTATTTATTACATATACAGCATAATGTCGTTTATTATTATCGCCCTTAAAGTCAGTGAAGTCTATTAAAATATCACTATCTTTCATCGCACATTTAACATCCGCATACTTCACATTCAAAAATGCCGTATAGTCTTTATAAGATGTACTGCGAGCAGCAAGTTTCTTGTCGGCAGCAGTCATTTCTGCATAAATCTGTGCCAGTTCTTCTTTGTTTTTATCAAAATCTTTGCTAAGGGTAACCATCTTCGCTTTCAGCATAGCCACGTTGGTAAAAGCTTCAACATCTTCCTGTATACCTTCTTTCCGGATGATGTCGTACATGGACCGTTCAGATTCAAGAAGTAATGATTTTGAGAATAATAACGCATTATAACTCGCCTCCGTAAAACTGTTTTGTGTGGCCTTGCTCTTAATTCCAAAGGCAGTCATTGCCCACATCTTTTGAGACAGCGACTCCCAATAACTTTCCCGTTCAGATGACGACACATATCGCAACTGTTCTTTAATCTGTTGTTGTAGCATTTCTGCAGACTCTATATAATGCCTTCTGCCAGCCTCTATATGACCATTAAATGCTTCTGCGTTCGCCAGATAATAAAGAGCATCACCATATGCTATGGAATTGTTGCCCTGTCTGCTCTTTATCAACTCAGCATATCGTTTGTATGCTATTTCTGCCTCCTCATGACGATTGAGTCTGTGCAATACACCAGCCTTCAAAGCCAGAATGGTCATACGACTAACATCATCCGCTTCACATATCTTTGCCAAAACAGCATCTGCCATATCAAACTCACTGACTGCTTTCTCATACTCCCCAAATTTTGCAAACACTCTGCCACGAGTAGTATACACTTGTGCCACCATTCTTGCCGGGGCATCCGTACCTTCCATACAAAGGAAAAGACTGTCGACGCAACGCATAGCATTCACACTATCACCCATTTCCCTATAGATATCTGCCTGATTGCTATAAGGTAAATAGCGTTGCAATCTATCACCCTCAAATTCCTTCTCAAACATTCTGATGCAATTTGATCCATATGCCAAAGCGGATTGATACTCACCTGCAGTGTATTTTAAATCCCTCATTTTAGAATAGATTCCATGTTCCACACTGCGCTGTTTTATTTCCGGCAGTAATGCAAGCAGTTTTTCATTCTTTAAATAAAATGATTCAGCCAATAAGTAATCCTTCATAGAGAAAGCATCATCACCCAATGCATTGTTATTTGCTATCATGGCTTCTATGTTGTTAGCCTTTACCAAAAGAGTGTCTATTACCTGTGTTGCAATTGCCACACGGTTTCTATCACCCAACTTACGATAAATCTCCCTTTGCTCATGTCTGATATTTGCCATAAGATTCCAATCCTGCACCGTTGCAGCTCTTGCATATGCTTCATCGTAAAGCTCTAACACTGATATGTATTCATCCTGATGACCTTTTATCACAGCCATGTTGCAAAGAACATCAGCTTCGTTTTTCACGTCACCTATCTCTCTGAATCCATTATGTGCATTTTCCATACAGAGATAGGCTTTGTCATACTGCCGCGACATCATATAACGGGCACCTTCAAAATACCATGCCAATGGAATCTTTGGCTGTATACGCTGCCTCATATCTTCGTTAGCGTATGGCAAAAGTTCTGTAAACAGCTCACGAGCTTTGCCTAATTGCCCATCATTTATACGCATATAAGAAGCCGCCAACATAAAACCATTTAAAACATATTGGTATGCCGCGTTCTCTTTCTCTTCATCTGTGAGTTTTCCTTGAAGTAACTTCTTGGCAAGCAAATACCCTTCTTCATACTTGCTTGTTAATTCATAACACATAGCTGCCATTATCTGGCTGCATACATATACCTGCCTTTCTTCCTCTGCACGTTGTTTCTCAGTATTCTTACCAACAAGCAGGAACGCCTCAAGTGCTTCATCATATTTCTCAGCCTTGTTGAGTGCAAAAGCCCTGTTCATCGTTTCCACCACTTCAGTTTCGGTTAAATCCTGGGCATGAGAAGTGACAACAGTAAAAAATAGAATTAAAATAATTGCGATGCAATATTTTCTCATTTGTTTTTATCTCTTCAATACATTATACAACGAGTCTGCCTGTACCCGGTATTCACCTTCCTCTGTCTTGAGTTCTTCAAGTAAAACAATCGCTTCTTTCTTTCGTCCAACACCGAGCAAAGCATTTGCTTTCAGCCAATTTAGGTCATACTTCATGCTTGCCAACAGATTTTTCTCATAACTTAATGCCTCAGTTTCTTCCTCACTCATTGCGCCTAATGAAACAGAGTCCGATAACTCTTCCTCTCTCACACTCAAAGACTTTTCTTCTATCTCTATTGCCGCCAATGCATCTTCATAATCTTTTTGATTGATAAGCCCGGCAATTTGTTGCAAACTATTATTGCCACGGTAGCTGTCCACCGACATTTGCGGAACCTTATAGATATCACCGGACGACGTTCCTATTGGAGCCCAAAGGAAATATCCAAATACAAGCAGGACAGCAATACCCGCGATGCTTGAAAACCAAAGGAATAATTTCCTGCCTTTTTGTGGCTTAGCAGAACACGCTCGTACCGATACCGGAATACAGTCATCATCCCATGCCTCCATCTTTTCCAATTTCTCATTTCTACTTTTTATGGTAGTATTTACATTCTGCGTAAATTCCAACTGCTCTTGAAGTTTGGCATCCTGCGCAACTTGCCTTTCAAAACCGGCACGTTCTTCAACGGACATTTCGCCAAGTACATATCGATCTATATTATCTTGATTTTCTATCTTCATGTCTTTGATCTTTTTATTCGTGAAGGTATCTGTTATATATTTCAGTTGCCGATTTGCGCAATTTCTCCATGCACTTATACTTCTCTGTCTTCAGCGCATCTTTACTCGTATATGTGTCCTGTAATTCCAAGAGGATGGCATCAAGATTCTTTTCCTGATAGTAGAACATGGTCAATATCTGACTACAACGTTCTGACATGTGGGCGATGCAATCAGCGATAATATCCAGCATAATGTTGTCACTTTTGTCATATAACATATCAAGATAACATTCATCGTCCTTTGTCTCAAGCTTATTTTCATTTTTTTCTATATCTTCCGAATTGAATACATGCATCTTTTCACGTACCCACTCAAGATATTTCAATCGTGCTATACCCATGAAATAGGTGGTCAATGAGCTTGTGAAAGGGTTTCTGTCTTTTCCTTTCAGTACCCCGTCCTCTGCATAGATTTTCTTACTCTCAATGTTTTCCCACAATTTAATAAATGCTTCTTGGAATATCTCCATTTTATACGTATCATCCACAAAGAATACCCCTCGGTAATTTTCGTCAAAATACTGTTTGCAATAATTGTACAACGCACGTTCCAGCATAGGATTACGTTTGTACACACCCTCCACATATACAGCATCTGCATATTTCAAGGGTTTGAAATCTATGTTTTTCGCCATTACTATTTTAATATGTCAGTTATGTCATATTTTCTGGTTTCACCTGTCATCATCGGAGTTTGAGGCAATCTGCCTTGATTTTCTATCATAAAACCGATCAATTTCTTTTGTAAGTCTCCATTATTTTTAGGCATATCACTTGCCAATATGCAGTATAAACCATAAGTAAGTTTTCCCACCGCAGGATTTCTCATCTCACTATTCAACTGATAACTCTTACACGCACTGAGCGTTATCCACTGCTCTGCTGCCGGAGCTATCGCATCTGGTTTCTTTTTCATTGGTATTTCAAACCTATCATACACACCTCTGACTATTTCATCATCATCATTCCCTCGCGACGAATCCCCGCTATGACAGGCATCTACTACTATAAGCATCTTCCCTGCACTGCCTATTTTTTTACGTATGTCTGTCAGTAATACGTTTATCTCATCATCTGCCAAGTGCTTTTCACCTTTATCCTTACAGCAATAACTCCTATATGCATCGTAAGGTATCCAACACTCATCCCATCCATCTCTTTCATCGCCCTCCCTGTCTGTCATTTGCTGACCATGTCCAGAGAAATGAATATACACAATATCACCGATCCTGCATTGTTGTGCCAATAATCCGAAAGCTGTCGTTATCCCAGCCTTCGTTGCTTTGTCATTTACTAACGTAGATATGCTCTTATATCCGGCTTTCGTCAATATATCCTTTACCAACGGTACGTCTTTATCACCATTTATTTTTCCCCAACTCGTATCTTCCTGCTGTCCCAAACCAATTACCAATGCTCTTTTTGTCTGTGCGTGTAACAACACAGACAAAAAGAGCATTAAAATTGTCAATATATAGAGTTTTTGTCTCATATATACCTAGAGCTCATTTATAATCCGTTTGCAACCATTCCTCGCAACACATTTTCCACATCATCCATTGGTTGGAATGGAACGATAATATCAAGATCTGTATTGATGACATAATACACTTTCTCCTCATCATTGTCTTCCATGCCGAATCCGTCCTCATCTGCAAAATAACGACCGTCAGGATAAGTCGTCCAGACGAGGGCGCAAAGTCCATTTTTGAAATCATCGTAACGGTTGAATCCGAATTCTACATACTTGCAGTCAACACAGCGGCGATAATGTTCGTGATGTTGCTGGATACTGCCATAATCAATATCTTTGTCTTCAATTAAAAGCCATCCGTCCTCATCCACGAATTTGCGTACTTTGCCTGTCTGCATATTTAGGAGTGTAAACGCTTTGCCATTCCCCCAGAAAACGGTGATATTGTCACCCAAGTCCCGCCCGCAATTACCGTCATCCATATAAAAACAAACCGGACCTTTGGTAAATTCCAAATTCGGGATGTTGTCAATTGTAATATGTGCCAACTCGCCCGCCTCACACAGTTGTGGTTCTGTATAAACGGTACTACAATCCGCTTCACGTTCTAAAGTAATGTTCAGACATGTAATATCATACCTATTCCCGTCGGCATCACTTAGTAGAAGTTTAATACCACCTCCTATAATGACATCTCTCAATATGATACCATAGAAACAAATACCAAATGACATTGGTGTTGCATTTTTTACTACAAACATCGGTTCTCCATAGCCTTGTATAGAATATTGAGAATTATCCAATCTACTTATATCGATCTTTACCATAATAAAAATATATATACAACACAGTCCTTACTTAGAGTAAAACCACTCATTTTTCTAATAATAATTCCCAAGGAGAAAAAATAAACTACTGGTTCAGATTAATATTAAAATACCAATCTTGCACATTGTATTGATACTTAGAAGTAGAATGATTTTTATAAAAGGAAAAAAAACTATGTATTATTAACACTCAACTCGATACACATGTACTATTGTAGTAATCCTTTTATAAAAATCATTCCAATCAATTACTTTTTCTTGGTCACCGGTTATCCATGGGTCAATTAATACCACCTTAAATGGTGAGACATTTCCGCTGACATCTATCCTATAATAAATATGAGTTAAAACATAAGCATGCCCAATATCTCCTTGATGACCATCTTTTAGCCCAATTATAATAGGATAATGGTATGCCAAATCATCTATCATAGATGTTACAGATTTTAAATGCTCTTGCTTCGCATTAATATAAGTACCATTATAGTACCATCCTGATGCCGCACGCACAATATCTGCACCATTTGCTGTCACATTACCGTCGGCTCCAAACGCTCTCTCTACTATTTCCTTTTGAGATATATTGACATTCTGATATTTTAAAACCATTTCCACACAAGCAGCCCAACACCAATTCTCATTTTGCTGCTGAGCATGGCATGATTCAAACCGAACATTTACAGCTGCCACATAAATTCCATTTTCCAATTTATATATAGTGCCTCTATCTTGCGACATTATATAAGAATCGGTACAAAAAAGCAACACTCCTATAAACCAAATACGCCAGCACATTACTTGCTTATCTTACCTAATAGTTGCCGCCCTAATTGTGTATCGCTATCAATTTCCTCAATTCGATAATTACTTATAGCTACATCATTATTTTGTTGTTGCTGATAAGTATTCTGAACGGAATTATTATAAGTGTTCTGTACTACATTATAAGTATTCTGAATCTGTCGCTGGTTTACATTCAACTGCTGTACAAAACGCCCTTGCTCCCACACGCCAGCGACATACCCTTGGTAACATATCATTTCTCCGTTACCATGTGCAAGGCCGCCATTAAAATTTCCATGAAACACAGATCCGTCATAAAAATAATAATACCCTTCCCCTTGGGCTATTCCACAATAAATATACCCATAATATACGCCATTCCAGAATGTCATTGTACCCAATCCTGTATAATACCAACCAGGAATTGCCACAACCTGTGCTTGCGCTTTATTAACCAAACTAAAGCTTATCAGACAGGCTAACCCTATAACAACCAAAAATCGTTTCATAATAGTCTGAATTTAACATTAAAAACTAATTTACCGGAAATATATGAACAATGGTATGTACCCTACTTTTAAATTCATCCCATGATAGTTCCTCTCTACTAGATCGGGCGGGATAGTGTGGCCATGGATTTCTTAAAATAACTTTCTGAGGATATATAGTATTTCCATATTCCCTAAAAGTGATACCAGTCATTACATAGGCATGCCCGACATTCTGCCCCGGCATTGTCAACCCTATTATTACAGGATATTTATGTGCCAGATCATCAATAAATGATTTTGCAGAAACATAACCCGCATACTCATTTCGAGCTTCAATTCTTTTTCCATTCACATAAAATCCATTAGCAGCATTAACTATCACATCTGCACTTGCCGGGCGATCAATCAAATCACCAAAAACTTTTTTCACAATATGTTCTTGAGTTATATCCACCCCTTGATAACGAGGCACCATTTCAATACATGCCGCCCAACACCAATTATCACTTCGCTGAGTAGCTACATATTCTTGAAAATATTCTGTTTTTACAGCAGCACAATACGTTTCAGTCCCTTTTATTTTAAATAAGATACCGCCACGATAATTTTGAGCGAAGCAAGTGCTACTTAAAACATTCATCCAAAATATTATAATGAGTATTTTTCTCATTTTATTGATATCAAAAGCAGAATACCATGACAATACATATTCTAGAAATACCACTAAATCAATCTATTCAAATATTTGATTTAATCTTTCTTTAGCATAACCATATCCCCCATCAGCGGCTTTTTTCCACCAATAATATGTAGAATCGCTATTCATACTTACTCCCTTTCCGTAATAGAAGCACTCACCAAGATAATATTGGGCTTCCGCCGTATCATCTTTTGACAATTGCCAATATACTTGATTTCCAGCCAATTTTTTAAATAGGCCAAATGCTTTGGTTGTGTTAATAGATGTTCCATAACCTCGATAATAACATTTAGCAAGTCTCAATGCAGATTCCTTCCTATATTCAACTTGAGAATATAAGTTGAATGCTTTTTCATAATCTTGCTCGATTCCATATCCATAATAATAACAGTCTCCTAACAATTGAATTGCAGAAGGATCATTTTTTTGTACAGCCTCTTTTAAACAAGTAACAGCTTCTTTGCGCTTATCCATTTGAATGTAAAAGCGAGCTTTCAAATAATACATTCGTGCGCTTCCCAAAGCGATTCCTTTATCATATAAATCCAACATTTTTCCAATAGAATCCTGATCATTATAATAATCGGCCAAATCTTCAATCGCATCCAGATTTTCATTATCAACCGCTCTTTTTAACCAATAAACAGATAACGAATCATTATCTTCATCATCATAGTAATCCGATAAATCGTATTGTGCTTTCGACAAATTATTTTCAGCTGCTCTTTTTAACCAATAGACAGCTAATGAATCATTATCTTCATCATAATAATATTCATACATCAAATATTGAGATTCCGAATGTTCTTGTTCTGCCGCTTTACGCCACCACATCTTAGCCAACGATTCGTTATCTTCTTCAGAATGAAAATAATTCCCTAACGAATATTGAGCTTCAACATAACCTAATTCTGCAGATTTTTTTAGTAATTCATATGCCTCAATGGTAAAAGTGCTATCATTCCGAATGTACAACTCCTGAAATTCTTTATAGTATTTTTCACCACTCCCTTTACATCCATAGAACAAAATAAAGAAGCAAGACACAAGCATAAAACGTATACAATATTTCATATCTTTTCAGCTATAAATTAATGTTATTTTGATCAAAACCATATACCTAAATTTCTCAAAAGAGAAACACATCCGGATATCACTATAACTATTCCTATTATATTCAAACAAAGTTGAATAAATGAACGCGTTTTTGTACTACCGAATTCAACCCATCCCGGAACTATTTTCCAAATAAATAATCCGATAATAATTCGTATGATTGCACCTACCATAAAATTTATATATTAAAGTTCTAAATTCTCATTTAATCATTCTTCAAAATTGAATATCCAATATCATAAAAATACTGATAATAGTCTCTTTTAGTTTGAGCTGACCGTTCTTTACTACTATTACCACTACATCCTATTATTTGTAATGCTCCTTGGAGAAAATGGTTATATTCCATATTAGAAGAAGAATGATATTGGAGCGACACGCCATTTGAAGCAGAAATATACATATAATATCGCCCTGTTTTTTTTATCAAAAAATTAGAATGCACATAATTAAATCTTCCTCCTTTCACATTCAAGCTACAATCACCAACAAACTTATTGTCTTCAGAATATAAAGCAATAGTAATCCTCCCGCTTGTATTCGGTTTTATATAAAAAGAATTAATACAAACAGGCACTTTTGCTTCTAACCACATTCTCCAACCATTATCATAAGTATCAGTTGTTTTTATTCTACTGGTACCTACTAAAAAAATTAAAGAATCAATAGCATTAATATATGTCTCAATACTCTCTATTTTTTTTGTAAATGCAATTTGCTCTTTATCTTTTTGTAAATGTACCTCATCTATTATTTTTTGCTTTTGAGCAATCTGTGTATTCATATTATAGAGACCTGCAACACAAGCAAGAATCAAGAAGCACAATATTACAATCCCAAACATCGTATATTGCGGAATTTGCTTATCAGTTCGTTCCACAATCTTATCTTTATATATTATTTTATCTTTACTAAAGTCAATAAGAGACGGCGATATTTCTATAGGAATAGAGGTCTTATTATCAGAATTTTTAGGACAAGCCAAACAATGCTTCACAAGCAATTGTAAAGTGTAAGTCGAAATATTATATTCTCTTCTACAATAATCTTCCCAAAAAGAATAATCTTCATGCAGTGTCCCCTTTTCAATGGCTTGATAAATAGATTGCATTAAATCATCTAAAGATTTATCCGACTCCATCTTTATATACATTTTTTATTTTCAAACACTTTTCAACCATCCATATATCACCACTACTAATAGTATATGCCCGTTTTAAAACTCCTGCTTGTACTTGTATAAATCTCTCTAATTCTCTATCAATATCTACATCATTAATAAATTCACATTCCCGATTTTCCAATGATCGGACAGATAAAATAAAATCCAAAATATGAGACTTACTATCAAACCAAGATTCATTGAGCAATAAAGAGGCTATATTCCCTCTGACTATTATTTTATATGGCAATGATTTATCATTACAAAAATCACTACTGGTAAAAGCTACAGGATTTTTATGATTAGGATATGAAGCGTAATACACTATCGCTTTCTCGATACACTCACTCTCCTCATAGACAAACTCTTTCTCACTATCATAAATTTGATATACAGCCGACGGGTTATACATTTCAAAAAAAACAACTTTTGAAGTTCGAAAGATAGTATTCACATTAGGATAACGACAATCATTTCTATAAATCATAAAATCAATCGACTCGCAAATATTCCAACATTTCATTATAGAAATCAGTTTATCACCAGCCACCAAAGTTTTATCATCTGAAAACAATACTAAATAATGCCCTTTTTCTATACAACATAACTCAATGCATATTCTTCCAACATTATCATCATGCGTTATTATCTTTAAATGTTGCCCTAAAACTATATTATCAGTGGAAAGCTCCCGATAAATCTCTTCCGTATTAGGCCCATTCGAAATTTTCCTTAAGGTTCGCACCACTATTTCATCAATTGATATCTGATTATAACCATATCTTACTCCTTCTTCATAAATTTTATTCATGACCCCTTCTGATGCTACAATTTTATTAAACTGTAATTCTAAGCTATCAATATCAAAAGATATCGGATGCGTTATTTGCTTTACAATAAAATTCTCAAATTGATTATCTCCCAGCATAATCCTGTTCTAATTGATCTAAAACTTGACGTACAATAAGAATATCAACCGCATAATTAAAATTACCTGTTGTCATTGATGAATTTGTGAGAGCAGCTTGATCCAGCAATGCCTTTACAATGCCTATAGTTCGACCATATTCATTTGAAATAGGGCCGCCACTACTTCCGTGTTGTACAGATGCGTCAAATTGAAAAGCTCCTTCATCTTCCATCAAACGTGAAACTGTGCCAGTTGTAAAAGTCATGTATTGACTCAATGGATTTCCCACTACTCCAATAGCGGTTCCTCTTTCCGTTTTTTCATCAGTAAGCGTCAAATAAGGAAACTTTTCTCCATTATCGCATTTCACTGTAAATATAGTAAAATCATATTGCGAATTTGTAAATAATATCCGATCAACATAACGGTACTCTGAATCCGACAAATGTCCATTCGCATCAGAAAGATACACAACAGCATTCTGCGTTCCATCAAGTACATGATTGTTAGTCAATGCCAATCCTTTATCATTAATAAAAAAGCCTGTGCCACTACCACTATTTGTTCGTATAAGAAAAGTTGCCGGAGTCATCAGATGACTTAATTGTTGAAATGTTAGTTTATCCGGAATTAGAATCTTTTCAATCCATTGAATACTATCTTTTAAATATTCATTATTCAGATGTGTGAATTTATTCCGTATCATGAACCCATTCAATGTAATATTATCCCCTCCCATCAAACGTACATAGGCACGTACTGTCTCTTTTTTGGCAGTCTGCCATGTTTGTTTCCTATCATGAGAATCAGCAGTCAAACGTACCTTTCTATTTAAGACATTGCTTTTTAAAAACTCTTCACTTCTAGGCTCATTTTCAACTCCAATTAAACGCACCTTTAAACCATTTGCCAAACGAATTGTATTCCCATTGATCACTTCATTAACAGTCCCTTTTGTTCCTGTAACTTTTTTCGAGTCATCACAAGAACAAAAAGTATTACATAAAACAATATATAGTAAAAATAATGCAACAACCTTATTCATAAGTTTATTTATTTACAAATTTTACTTTCATTTTCTCTACAATTCTCCAAACATCATTCTCCAAACTCAATCTACCATCTTTAGTGATCTCAATAGTTTGTTCTTCCGACAATTGCTTATTTTCAAAATCGCAAATATTTTCATTCAAACTCTTATTAAAACTCAATAATGCATATTTGTAAACCTTTTCATCTTTTTTTAAATGATAAAGAGCTTCAGTTTCAGTAATTTGCTCTATTTCAAAAAAATGACCTGAATCGACATCAGACAATGTGGACATTTCAAAACCATAAGGAATTTCCGTTCGCACCAACATTGCGTACATAATTCGTTTAGAAAAAGATATCTGAGATTTCTGCATTGGAATCTGTTCGGTACTTATCAAATTTGAAGAAGAAGCAATTTGCAAGTTTTGCATTTCTTTTATATGATATAGCTGGGATTCCATTTCTTTTAAACGTACATTGATCTCTGATATAGATTCACTCAAAACTGAAATTTGTTTTCTATCATTACTATAATCAGGAATTGGCTTTTTTTCATTAAATAGAATACTCAATTTATCAATCTGCTCTTGTAACTCTTCCAAATTAGGAACAACATTTACATTCGTATCACGAATAGGCTCCTTTCCTGTTTTTGATAAAAAGCCTTCTAAATATTCATAAGCCTTTAGAAAAAAAGATTTTATTATATCCCGAATTAACTTAACTCTCCACAGCAGGCACAAAATAATGCCTACCGAAAAATAAATGAAAATATTATCTAACATAGTTATGTTACTATTTAGCAATAACCTTGATTCTAACTTTTTCAACCCACATAGGACCATTTTTCTCTAACTCACCAGGCGCTGCTGTTTCAAATGCCGATACTGTCTTTCCATCAGTACGATTCTCATATTTAGTATATTCATAAAGTGGACCAGCCATCTGAGCCAATGTGCTTTGAACTTTTTCATCATCGTTAATATAATATTTAGCTGCTTCCCCTACAATAACTATTTTATAATAGCAATATGGATTAGACTTTTCTTGAAAACAAGATTCTTTAATATTCCGTAAATCAAGTTGATCACAAAACATTATCTTTTCCTCTATAATCGGAGGATTTAGAATTTCCTTAATTACTTTAGATTGAGACGATTCTTGTCTACTTGGTTGCTTTTCATTAAAAATCTCATTGTTCTCTAAAATCGTAATCCTATCTACTAATGGCTTCAATAAATCATCTATACTTTCTTTTGGTACCTTATTACCAAGTTCTTCTTTTTCTAGCTGTTTTTCTA
>OIWL01001781.1_pt1 | contig 20963 bp, 14 predicted proteins | sample 1587561 | NCBI WGS metagenome assembly OIWL01 (sample SAMEA3888903, study PRJEB22519) | human gut metagenome | biome: human gut; feature: human-associated habitat; material: faeces | place: Denmark | collected 2010 | reverse complement strand
TTGCACTCCCGAGCGGAAACTCACCGGCCCCGCCCGAAGCCAATCAGCTCCCTCTTCACTCCCGAGCGGAAGCTCACCGCCCCGCCCGAAGCCACTCACTTCTTAACACGTTTTTAACGCTTCCCTCGCACCTATTTCCTTGACTTTTAAAAAATCTAGCGCTAAAATATCACCAGCATCGTGTAGAAATCGGCGTAAATCCAGGTACGAAACGGGTTTATGCCCTTTTTCTTTCTGTCGGTGCAGACCCGATAAATCACTATCACGAAAGATCAAATATATGAAACAATTACTCATCGGAATCGATGTCGGTTCCACCACTACAAAAATCACGGTCCTCGACAAGACGACCGAATCACTCTTATACTCTGACTACCGCCGCCACCACGCAGATCAGCTTGCAAGCGTCCTCTTCGCGATCCGGCAGGCGGCAGAAAAATTTCCTGACACAAAAGCCAGGATCATACTCACCGGCTCCGGGGCAAAACCAGTCGCAGAAGCAGCCGATACCCCTTATATCCAGGAAGTTGTCGCAAACTCCATCGCGTTAAAGAAGACATACGAGACCGTCGGCACCGCCATCGAACTCGGCGGCCAGGATGCAAAGATCATCTTCTTCAAGACGGATTCAAAAACCGGCGCGTTAAACGTCGCCGACATGCGCATGAACGGAAGCTGTGCCGGAGGAACCGGCGCCTTCATCGACGAAGTTGCTTCCATTCTCCAGACCCCGCCGGAAAAAATGAACGAACTTGCCTGCAAGGGAACCTGCGTCTACGATATCTCCGGGCGCTGCGGCGTCTACGCAAAAACCGATATCCAGCCGCTCTTAAACCAGGGAGTCGCAAAAGCTGATATCGCCCTCTCCTCCTTCCACGCGATCGCCAAACAGACGATCGGCGGACTTGCACAGGGACTCGATATCAAACCTCCGGTCGTCTTTGAGGGAGGTCCGCTGACCTTCAACCCGAAGCTGATCGATGTCTTCTCTGAACGTCTGAACCTGAAAGAAAACGAGCGCCTAGTCCCGGAACACCCGGAGATCATGGTCGCCTACGGTGCAGCACTCTCCTTAAACGGCATGTTCAAAGAGGCAGATCCGGAAGCCTCGGACGCTCCGGTCACCTTTCTTCCGCTCACTGAGTGGGTCTCCCGCCTGGAACAGGTCCAGGAGGACGCGAAGAAAAAGCAGCATTCCGGTCAGGAACATGCAGCCCCGCTCTTCTTCTCCTCCAAAGAGGAACATGACACCTTCTTAAAAGAACATCCGAAGGGAGACTTCACTCCGGCAGCACTCACACCCGGAACGACCATCCGCGCATGGCTCGGCATCGACTCCGGCAGTACCACGACAAAATTTGTCCTGATGGGCGATGACGGAAAGCTTCTCGACTTCTTCTACGCCTCCAACCAGGGCGATCCGCTGACCGTCGCAAAAAATGCCCTGATCACCATGCGGAACCGTTACCGCGATGCAGGCGTAACTCTGGAGATCTTAGGCTGCGGCTCCACCGGATACGGTGAACTTTTATTCTCCAGGGCATTTTCCACCGAATACCATGTCGTCGAGACGGTTGCCCATGCGAGAGCCGCGTTCCAGTACATGCCGGACATCACGTTTCTTCTCGATATCGGCGGCCAGGACATGAAGGCCATCTGGCTCGACCACGGCATCATCACGAACATTCTCGTCAACGAGGCATGTTCCTCCGGCTGCGGTTCCTTCCTGGAAAACTTCGCTTCCACGTTGAAGATCCCGGTGACGGAGATCGCAGACGCCGCCTTTTCCTCGAAAAATCCGGCGGTCCTCGGCAGCCGCTGCACCGTTTTCATGAACAGCAGCATCGTCACCGAGCAGAGAAACGGGAAAAAGCCGGAAGATATCATGGCCGGCCTCTGCCGTTCCATCATCGAGAATGTCTTCACGAAGGTCATCCGGATCTCGAACCTCGACTCTCTCGGGGATCACATCATGGTCCAGGGCGGAACCTTCCGGAATGACGCCGTTCTGCGCGCATTTGAGCAGTACACCGGAAAGACCATCGTCCGCGCCCCGTATCCGGGCATGATGGGTGCGATCGGCGCCGCGATCCTCACAAAAGAGGCGATGGCGGATGAAACGAAGAAGCGGACCTTTATCGGACTCGACGCGATGGATTCCTTTTCCTACACCCAGGAGGCGAACGCCCCGTGCCCGTTCTGCACGAACCACTGCAAACGGACGATCGTCCGCTTCCCGAACGGCCAGTCCTGGGTCACCAACAACCGCTGTGAGCGCGGAGAGGTCCTCGGAGACCCGAAAGATCCGGCTGTTCAGAAACTTCAGCGCGAGCGCATGGAAAAGCGTGACAAAGTCCCGAACTGCTACAAGCTCCGGGAATCCCTGCTGTGGAAAGATTACCCGGTCCCGGAACACGTAACCTCCAGGAATCTTGTGATCGGGATCCCGCGTGTCCTCTCCTTCTGGGAGACCATGCCGTTCTGGTCCACGTTTTTCCGTTCTCTGGGCTTTACCGTCCGCGTGTCCGCCCCGAGCAGCCACAAGCTCTACGAGTCGGGACTTTCCGCGGTTGCCTCCGATACGGTCTGCTTCCCGGCGAAGCTCGTCCACGGACATATCCGCAGTCTCGCGAACATGCATGTGGACCGGATCTTCATGCCGTCCATCACCTCCGTCCAGTCGGAAAACAAGGAAAAGACGAGTGAATGGATGTGTGCGATCGTAAAGGGATATCCGCTCGTCATCAAAAACTCCGACAATCCGGAGCATGTATTCGGGATCCCGTTTGACAATCCGCTGTTCCATTGGTACACGAAAGAAGACCGGAATGAGCAGCTCACAAAATATATCCATGAGACTTATCAGGTTCCGGAATCCGAGATCAAAGAGGCAATCTGCTATGCCGACATGGCGGAGGATTCCTTCCACCAGGAGCTCTTAGCAGAAGGCGAACGGATCTTAAAACAGGTCACGGAGGAGAACCGCTACGCCGTGATCCTCGCCTCGAGACCGTATCAGAATGATCCGCTGGTCAACCACAACCTTCCGGAGATGTTCACGAGTCTCGGCATCCCGGTCCTCACCGCAGATGCCGTTCCGGGCGTCAACGACGTGGATCTCACCAACAGCCGTCTCGATGTCGTCAACAACTACCATGCGAGAATGCTCGGATCCGCTGTCATTGCCGCTGAAAATCCACACCTGGAATATGTCCAGATCGTAAGCTTCGGCTGCGGCCATGACGCCTACCTCTCCGATGAGATCATCCGCCTCATGAAACAGGTATCCGGGAAGATCCCGCTCGTCTTAAAGCTCGACGAGAGTGAGATCCAGGGACCGCTCCGGATCCGTGTCCGGTCCTTTATCGAGACAGTCCGGATGCAGAGAGAAAAGCACGAGGAAGCTCCGGTCCATGCCCTCACGGATCCGTACCCGGTAAAGTACGAGAAGAAAGACAGAAAAGAGCGCATCGTTCTGATCCCGAATACCTCCCACGCATTCTGCCGCGTCATGTCGGCAGCGATGGAAAAACAGGGGCTCCGCGCGGAGCCGCTGCCGATCGGGCGGGACGAGGCGATCCGTCTCGGCAAAAAATATGTCCACAATGACATCTGCTTCCCTGCCCAGATCGTGATCGGTGAAGCGCTCGCCGCTTTAAAGAGTGGAAAATACGATGGAAAAGATGTCGCGATCGCAACCGGAAAATATATCGGCGACTGCCGTCTGACGCATTACAGTGCACTTTTAAGAAAGGCGCTCGATGACGCAGGATTTTCCGATGTTCCGATCCTCACAAACGACGATGCGGATTTCCATAACCTCCATCCGGGATTCCGCTTAAATCTCCTCTCCGCGCTCCGGATCGCCTACGCGCTTCCGATGATCGATATTTTGGAGGAACTGCTCCGGAAGATCCGTCCTTATGAGCTTACAAAAGGAAGTGCCGATGCCGCCTTTGAGCAGGCGATGGACGCTGTGATCAACGGACTTTCCAGGCATGGCGTAAACGGCGCAAAACACGGCTTCGCAAAGGCGATCGGGATCATGAAACAGGTTCCGTATGACCGCTCTCATCCGAGACCGACCGTCCTGATCGTCGGGGAGTACCTCTTAAACTTCCACCCGGGTGCAAACCATGACATCGAGGCGTTTTTAGAGCAGAACGGCTTCGAGATCATCGAGGCGAGAATGTCCGATGTCATCCAGAAATCCTACTTCTACCGGGATATGCAGGTCCGTGAGTATCATTTACATAAGCCGCTCCAGGAAAAGCTCTGGTACCGGATGGCGGATCTCTTCTTTGATCTCGCCCACGATGCGGCGGACAAGATCGCGAGTGCTCACCCTCTCTACGACCGCCCGGCGGTGCGCCTTCCGGAGCTCGTAAAGGAAAGTGATCCGATCATCCACCACACCTTCGATGCCGGAGAGGGCGTCCTGATCCCGGGAGAGATCCTGCACCATGCCGCCCACGGCTGCCGTGCCTTTGTGATCCTGCAGCCGTTCGGCTGTCTGCCGAACCACGTCGTCGGCCGCGGAATCTCCAAGCGCTTAAAGGAGCTCTACCCGGACGTCCAGATCCTTCCGCTCGACTACGATCCGGATGTCAGCTTCGCAAACATCGAGAACCGGCTTCAGATGCTGATCATGAATGCGAGGGAGCAGGAAGCGGAAAAGAACGAGGCAACCATGTAATTTCATCAATGGATATCTGCGATCCGATTTGACTGCCTGCTGATTGCTTTTCGCAATCGAAGCAGGCAGCTTCCTAAATTGCAAAAAAGAAGAGGCATGAATTGTAAAAAATTCATGCCTCTTCTTTTTTCTGTTATGCCTGCGTTAAGACTTTTTCCGGCTTCTATTCCTCCACCATCTTCAGATAACGCCCTGCGTTCAAATGCGTCGGATCAAGCTGCATCGCGTTCCGGAATGCCTCTGCTGCCTTTTCCTTATCTCCGAGTCCCAGATATCCGAGTCCCATCAGATAATAGCAGTGCGTCTTGTTTCTCTTATCCAGGTCATCATCAAAGATCATGAAATCCGGGAGGGAAACTGCAAAGTACTCAACGCGCATCTTGTCATACAGATGGCGCTCTCCGTAGTCGAGCAGACGGTAATATCTCGATTTTGCCTCCACCGGCAGACCAAGTTTCTCTTTTGCAAGTCCCTGATAGTAGATCATGTCGGCCGGCTGGTCATTGTAGTACATCATTCCTGCCGGTTCATCCGTTCCGATCGAAGCTGCCTCATACTCTTCCTTCGCCGCCTCGTTCTCCCCGAGATGCTCTTTTGCAAGTCCGAGATAATAATGGATGTGGTTGTCCTTCGTTCCTTCCAGCTTTCCTTCCCCGAGGTTCTCCGGATATACCAGCGCCTTCTCAAGGATCTCTTTTGCCTCGCTCCAGTGCTCTTTTGCGATTTCCGCTTTTCCGAGCTCCAGGAGAGAGGTCGTATACTGGGTCGTAACCTTTCCTTCTCCGCCTTCCCACGGATGGAACCGGTGCGCCATGATAAAGTCATATGCCTCTTTATAATGGCCAGAGAGATTTAAGAGCGTGACATATTCGATCATCAGATCATCCCGCTGCATAAAGATCTCTTTTGCCTTTTCATAGCGGGAAAGTCGCTCAGCGACCGGCATTTCCAGTTTCCGGTACAGCTGGTCAAGCTCCAGGAAGATTCTCGCATCGTTCGGTGCAAGTTCTGCTGCCTTTTCCAACGCTGCCTTTGCCTTTTCCGGATCTTTTCTCTTGTTGTAATATGCCAGGGAGAGATTTCTCCATGTGATCGCAAATTCCGGCTTCTTCTCCGCCGCAGTCTCCCAGCAGCTGATCGCCTGATCGTACTGCAGCTTGTCATACCAGAGGTTTCCAAGGTAATAGAATGCATTTGCCCCGTCCGGATCTTGTTTCTGCGCATCGATCAGAACAAGGATGTCCTCCAGCTTATTCGGGAAGCAGTAATCCGTACTGCAGTTTTCTGCCTCTTTGAGCACTTTCAGGATCTCCTCATGGGAAGCTCCCATCTTTCCGAGATCATATGCTTCATAGTACTTTAACATCGGCCAGCTCTCACTGCATTCGCGGAGTGTATCAACCGCCTTGTCGTATGCCCCGTACTCCGCAAAGTCTCTCGCCGCCATCAGATACGTCTCATGGAAGTTTCTGGAGAGCTTATTGACCTTCGCGCGGATCTCTTCTGCATGGTCCGGATCCAGATATGCGGATTCCAGCATGGAGACATAATCAAACGGGTCGATCGCAAGGTTCTCGCTGACTGCCGCTTTCGCTTCTTCCGTTCTTCCGAGTCTGCCGAGAAGATATGCCCGGAGTCCTCTCGCCTTGATATTGTGCGTATTCTTCACAAGGCCTTTTTCCGCGAGTTCCAGTGCACTCTCAAAGTTTCCTCTCATCGCCTCGATGCACGCCAGGTAATAGAAGCTCATCTCCTGCTGCTCATTGGACCAGGTCGCCTTATAGAATGCATCAAACGCCTCATCATAGCGCTCCTGATAAAACAGGGATAATCCGAGGTTGTAGTACGGCTCGGAATCATACGGGTTCGGATTCTTCCAGGTCGCACGTTTGATCGCTGTCCGGAAATGTGCCTCAGCAGCCTTAAAACAGCCTCTTCTCATCAGGAGCGAACCGTATGCATTGTTGATCCGGATATCGCCCGGGTCGCGTTTCAGCCCTTCCAGATAGTATGGGTCCGGGCGGTATGTCGCATGGCGGTACTGCTCAATGTGAAGTCCTGTCAGGAACAGCTCTTCATTTGACATGATCTCCTCCGGATCTTTCGCTGCCTCCGCCGGATCCGGAACCTTCGGGATCTCTTTTTTCGCCGGTGTGTAGGAGATCATCTCTCTCGTTCCGTCGAGAACGCGGACCGTAAGTTTTGTCTCGTCCTCAACAACCTGATCCAGATGCGTCTCAAACGGAGCGACCGGAGAGATCATCCTCTTTTCGTCCAGAAGGACTTGTCCCTCGTATGTAAGGATGACTCGGGCATCCGGATATTCCTGCGTTGTGTATACAGCAACACGGATCCCGCTCTCATCCGCATCAAGTCCTACCATCACCTCGATGCTGGCATTCTTTACGGCTCCGACCGTCTTATAAGGCATGAAATACTGGGTAAACCGCTTTTCCTCCATCGGTTTTAACCAGGTGAAATCCGGCTGGTTATCCGTATAGACGCCGGTCATCAGCTCGACATACGGGCCATCCTCATCTGTCAGGTTGCGGTCCCAGGCCTTTCCGAAATCGCCGCATCCCCAGGTCCACTGCTTCTTTCCGGGGGAAATATGATGGTCGGCAACATGAAGGATTCCTGCCTGTTTCTGGTAATCGTATCCGCCGACAAAGTTAAAATCACTCTTTTCCGCCATGTAGGAGGTCGGAACCGGAATGTTTTTGTAACGGGAAATGTCAACACCTTCGCTGTAGTCATGTTTGTAATAAATACCCGTTGCGATCGGGAATCTTGAAACGTCACGTTTTCCATGATCCATCACAGCATGGACATCCGGCGGGAAGATCGACTGTGTGTGATCGTTGACCGGGACAGCCGGGTTTGCCCACCAGAGGAAGGTCTGCGGTGTGGAAGTCCGGTTATAGAGCTGACCTTTGATCTCGATATAGGCTTTTCCCGGATAGAGGGTAAAGCTTGCCTCGCCTTTTGTTCCGTACATCTGATCGACGTCGCTGACACGGCATGTCTTTGATCCGTCCGGATTCTCGATCAGAAGATAGTCGACCGGTGAGAAGGTCGTCGGGCGGTGGTGCTGCGGCCAGTTGAACTCGATTCCTCCGCTGATCCACGGACCGCAGAGGCCGACAAGAGCCGGTTTGATCACATGGTTGTAATAGACAAAGTCATAATGATTCGTCTTGTCGTACGCTCTCTGGATCCTGCCTCCGAGCTCCGGAAGAATCATGACTTTCAGATACTCATTTTCCAGCCAGACGGCATGGTACGTCTTATCTTCTTTCTCATCATAAATCTTTTCGATCGTCGGGTACGGATAGATCCGGCCGGAGCTTCCCTGATAAACACGGCTCTCCAAAAACATAGGGTTTTTATCTGCTGCTCCGATCCCATAAGTAGGAATGACCACATTTTCTTCCCAGATCTTCACTCCACTCATAATTCTGACCTCCTGCTGTTTTCTATTCTCGTTCCTGTATTGTACGGAATTTTCAGTTCAGAAAATTCATCTCCCTGAACGGCAACCGCATCTCCCTGCCTTCGTTTCAGGAACTCTCTTATTTTTCGTTCTTGCTTATACTATACTGTAATTACTCCTGTTTTTCATTACCTTCAGTTGCCATGTAATTTCAAAAAATTGCTCTCATCATTCTTGACCTTTTTCCCGTTTCTCTTTATAATCGAAACCAGTACTGCGCATCCCGGCTCTTTCGTTCCGGAAGTCATCTTCCGCACCATGCGCACATCGTAACCAGCCGTCAGATCCTGCCGGATCCGTCTTTGAAAGGAAGGTGGAAACACTCCATGATCTCTACCGAAAAAGGGATTCTCCCCGGTTCCGACTATTATGTCTATACCCCAAGTGCCCAGGCGCAGTCCTTATTTTTTTATCCGCTGATCATCGGAAATTTTTCCTACAGCGATGATTACAGTCTCCGCCGCACTGCGTTCGACAATTTTCTTCTCATGTACATCAAGCGCGGGGAATGCATCATTGAGCTGAATGATCAGGTATTCCGGGCACTTCCCGGCCAGATCGTATTTCTCGATTGTTATCATCCCCATGCCTACAGAAGCTCGACGCCCTGGGAATGTGAATGGATCCACTTTGACGGTCCTATGGCACGTGCATTTTATCAGGCGATCATGAGCAGTTCCGCTCCGGTCATCAGTCTGAAAGACACCTACCGGTTTGAGCGGTATCTCCATAAGATCTATCTCCGTTTCCGGGAACATCTCCCGTTAAAGGAGGCATTGTTTAACAATTACATTGTCAACATGCTGACCGAACTTTTTGTCAGTCGCGACCACGAACACCCGGAGGCTGTCTCTGGCTGCATCATCGAGGACACGATCACCTACATCAACAATCATCTGACGGAGATCCTGTCCTTAAACGATCTCGCTTCCCAGGCTTCTTTAAGTCCTTTTTATTTCAGTCGTCTTTTCAAAAAAGAGACTGGATTCTCGCCGCATGAATACGTGATCCTGACACGGGTAAACAATGCAAAATATCTTCTGAACTTTTCGGAGATCCCCATCAAGGATGTCTGCTTCCAGACCGGTTTCAGCAGTGAGAGCAGCTTCTGTACCACCTTTAAAAAGGTGGCCGGACAGACGCCGACCGAATACCGTCTCGCCTGTAACCAGAATCGAACCTGATCGGATCATATCATGCGAAAAGGGCTGCCAGAATCATTCAGGCAGCCCTTTTTATGAGAGGATTTACAAAAACAGGACTCGGTCTCTTTTTATTCTGCCGCTTTTCCCATTACTTCTTTGTAGTTTTCCGGTGTTACGACAACTGCATCGACTGCTGTCTCCTGCGGAACGTCCTTGCCAGCGATCACATCATACAGAACCTCAACAGAACCGGTTCCTACGGAGTCAGATGAGAAGTATGTTGCTGCCTTCATGCAGGTACCGTCAGCGCCTTTGTTGTTCCACTCGTCTTTTGCCATGTAAGCACCAAGACCTACTACGCATGCATCTGCATCAAGACCTGCACTCTCAAGTGCACGGACAGCACCGATCGTACCTTCCTCGTTTGCACCTGTTACCATCCATTTCTTGATCTCCGGATGTGCTGTGATAACGGATGTCGCCGCTGTGTTTCCTTTATCGGTCGTTCCGTCATAGTCTGCTTTAAAGATTCTTTCTGTCGGGAAGTCCGGGCAGCCTGCTGTGAAGTTATCATACTCACCTTCTGCACGCGGTACGCAGGAAGAAACGGTATCCATTGTCAGGATCAGAAGACCGCTTGTCTCATCTTCTACAAGACCGTTGTCTTTTGCATATGCTGCAAGCCAGTCGCCGTTTGCCTGTCCGATGACGTAAGCATTGATTCCTACCCACGGAGCGATCTTTTCACCGGCGTCGTTCTGAAGTGCATCATCGGCTGCAACGATCGGGATGCCTGCTTCTTTACACTTGTCAACGGCAGCCTGGGACATTGTCTGGTCCGGGATACAGGTTACGATTCCCTTTGCCTGGTTTGCGATCGCGTTATCGATTGCCTTCAGGTATTCTTCCGGGCTCATCTTTGCATCTACGAAAATGAATTCATCTCCATTTTCCTCTACTTTCTTCTGTGCTGCTGCGCCCTCATCAATGAACCAGGTCTGGTCGCCAGCTTTGTAAATACCGTAAACAACACCTTTTTCTGATGATCCTGCATCTGCTGCCGCCGTGTCAGCTGCTGCTGCGGTGGTATCAGCTGCTGCCGCTGCTGTTGTTGCGGATGTGTCGGAGCTGCTGCATCCGGCAAGTGCCGTTGCTGTCAATAATGCGGCTGCTGCAAACGCTGCTGTTCTTTTCATCTTTTTCATAATAAAACCCTCCATTTATAAAATTTATTTTGTTTACATAATTGATACAATGATGTTGGGATCAAAAATCCGCTTGCACCGGATTTCCGGTCTTTGGTCCCTGGTATCTACAGGTTCTTCATGGAAGCTGCAAGCAGGTCTTTCTCTCGCTTCTGTTTTCTGATGTAGTCAGTTGTCAGAGCGAAAAGAAGAAGTCCGCCTTTTGCGACATACTGCCAGAAGCTTGGAACGTTTACCATCGTAAGTCCTGTGTTGAAGGACTGGATCAGGATGATACCGAGGATCGTGCCGCCCATGTTGCCGACACCGCCGACGAAGGATACACCGCCGAGGATAACAGCTGTGATCGCATCAAACTCGAGGTTGACGTTTGCGGCCGGCTGTCCGGAGTTCATACGTGCCGCGAATATGATGCCGCCGATCGAGCAGAGGATACCCATCATCACATAACAGGTTGTGATGATCTTTTTCGGATTTAAGCCTGCAAGTCTTGCTGCATCCATGCTGCCGCCGATCGCATATACGCTGCGTCCGAATTTCGTCTTTGCAAGGATGATACCAAATACGACGATGCAGATGATCATGATCCATACAGATACCGGAATGTTTAAGATCCTTGCTTTTCCGAGAAGAAGGAATGTCTTATTGCTGATGGATACCGGTTTTCCTCCGCAGATGATGTAGGCAAATCCACGGATGATGGACTGTGTTACGAGTGTTGCGATGAATGCCTCCAGATGGATCTTGTTGACCATGAATGCATTGAAGAAGCCTACGGCTGCTCCGCAGACGATCGTAACGATCACAGCTGCCGCGAACGGCATTCCCTTTGATACGAGAAGTGCTGCTACAACTCCCGAAAACGCTGCAAGTGAACCAGGAGACAGGTCGTTCTGACCGGCAATGATCAGATATGTATGTCCGACTGCGACCATTCCGACGAGAGATGCCGCGATCAGGATATTGATCATGTTTGTGACGGACAGGAAGTTTTTATTCAGGCAGGTAAACAATGCAAATACTACAATGATCGCTGCGATCAGAACAAGCTTGTCGCCGTCAATATGGATCCTACTTTTTTTCTTTGTACTCATGCTTCTTTTACCTCCCCGATCATTCCCATGCTGAGAAGTGTACTCTCAGTTGCATCTTCTGCTGAAATCTCACCGACGATCCGTCTTGCACGCATGACGATGATCCGATCGGATAATCCCATGACTTCCGGCAGTTCGGAAGAGATCAGGATCACGCCGAGTCCCTGTTTTGCGAACTGGCAGATCATCTGGTAAAACTCGGACTTTGCACCGACATCGATTCCTTTTGTCGGTTCATCCAGGATCAGGACCTTCGGATTCGTGCTGATCCAGCGTGCAACGATGCATTTCTGCTGGTTTCCTCCTGACAGCTCCACGATCTTTTTCTTTGCGGAAGGCGTCTTGATCTTGAAATTTTTAATGCCGTCTTCTGCGATCTTTTCTTCCTTCTTTGCATCTACAAAGCCGAGACTGTTGGAGTTTTTGTCCAGCATGGAAATATTGATGTTATCACTGATATCAAGGTTTGAAAGAATTCCCTGAAGTTTTCTGTCCTCCGGTACGAGAACGATCCCGTGTTCCATCGCTTCATGCGGGGATCGGTTCTGGATCTTCTTTCCCTCGAGAATGATCTCTCCGCTGCGGATCGGATCCGCGCCGATGATCGCTCTCATGAGTTCTGTCCGTCCTGCACCGACAAGTCCGGAAAATCCAAGCACTTCGCCTTTTCTGAGAACGAAGGAATTCTCTTTCACATAGTCGGAAGAAACATTTTTTACTTCCAGGAGAACCTCTCCGATCTCTTTGTTCCTGTCGAGATTTTTGTAGATATCTCCGAGATCACGTCCGACCATCATCCGGATCATCTCCGATTCCGGGACCTCACCGGTCTTTACTGTCGTCACATAATGACCATCCTTGAAGATCGCCACTTTGTCGGTGATCCTCTGGATCTCATCCATTCGGTGAGATACATAGATGATGATCTTGCCTTCCGCTTTCAGCTTTTCGATGATCTTAAACAGAGCATCGATCTCTGAATCGGAAAGGGATGCTGTCGGCTCATCAAAGCAGATTACCTTCAGATTCTCTCTCGAATATGCCTTCATGATCTCGACCATCTGCTGGTAAGCGATACTCAAATCTTTGACTTTTGTCGACGGGTGGATCGGAAGACCAAAATCTTCAATGATCTTTGATGCCATCTGGTTTGCTTTCTGGGTATCGATGAATCCAAAACGGTTGACCGGCATTCTTCCGAGATAAATATTCTCTGCGACCGAAAGCTCCAGAAGAATCTGACGTTCCTGATAGATAACGGAGATTCCTTCTTCGATTGCCTGATGCGGGGACTGGAAATGTTTTTCCACACCGTCCAGCAGATATTTTCCGCTTGTCGGCTGATAATCTCCATTCAGCACTTTCAGAAGTGTGGATTTCCCCGCTCCGTTCTCTCCAAGGAATGCCAGAACCTCGCCTGCATATGCCTTAAACGAAATATTATCCAGTGCTTTTACACCAGGGAAATATTTACAGATGTTCTGAAATTCCAACATACTGCTCATATTGCGTTCCTCCCTTTTTCACTGTCATTTTGAGTTTTTTCTTTTTTCGTACTGTATCGGCAGTCACTTCAGAAGATAATTACTATTGTGCCTTTCGCTTTATTTATTTTATATTATACCTTTTTTCCGATAATCATCATTATCATCGTTTGCTGTATTGTTTTTAAATCTTGCTCTCATCGTTTTTTTATGTTCTCTTTTTTATACAAATATTTTAAACTGGAATCAGAAAGGAGATGGCGCATCATGCAGTTAAGTGATAAATTTTTCACATTTGATACCGGAGAAAAATCGCACTTTTTCGACATAATAACCAATTCAGGACTCTCACTCTCCCTGCTTTCGATCGGAGCGTCCATTCAAAAAATTGCTTTTAAAGGCAAGAAATGGTCCGACCATCCGGAAACAGACGGGAATGAACTTCCGATCACATTGAGTTCCGGCAATCCCGATTTTTACCGCCTCTGTCCGTGTTATGCAGGAGCAACGCTTGCCCCGAATGCCGGAAGGATCTCCGGCTCCTCCATCCTTCTCGGAGGAGAAACGATCCCTCTGACTCCAAACGAAGGTGCGAACCAGCTGCATGGCGGTCCGCATAATCTCTCCACTCAGAACTGGAACACAGAATTCGTCCGCCAGGATTATGATTCTGTCTCGATCGGATTTTCAGCATTTCTCGCCGACGGCGTTGACGGATATCCGGGAAATCGCACGTTTCATGCGGAATATACGCTCGATGACAGCAACTGGCTGACCATCCGGTACCGGGCATCGACGGACCGGCCGACTTATATCAATATGTCGAATCATACCTACTGGAATCTTTCCGGTGATTTCTCATCTTCCGCGCTTGATGAGACACTCACCGTTTTTGCAAACAATGTCTGCCTGAATAACGAGGAACATATTCCCGTCGAAATCATCCCTATTGCAAGGACGATATTCGATTTTTCCAGCCCGGCTTCTCTTAAAAGCCGGCTGGATTTTCTGCCGCGCGAAGAAAAACTCCGCTCCCGCTGCCGCAGGCAGATTTCCATCGCGCGCGGTTACAACCATGCATTTATCCTGAGCCGTGACCAGACCTCCCGCAGTTTCCGGTCGCTTCCACAGCCTGTAAAAAAAGCATGTATCCTGAGCGATCCTGTTTCCGGACACTCCATCACGCTTTACACGGATGCCCCGGCACTCGTCGTCTATTCCGGCGGATTTCTCGATGATTCCATCGGATTCCCGGACGGCACGCACTCCTGCCCGTCATGCGCCATCGCGCTCGAAGCCCAGGATGTTCCGGATTCCCCACATGTTCTGCCGGAACATTTTTCCATCACAACGCCGGAACATCCGTTTGAGCGGACGATCCGGATCCAGATCCGGTAAATGTCGCAGTAACACTTACAGTTCTGCCGCTGGCAGCTTCTTTCGAATTCCTTGAAATACAAAAAGGGACCTGGCCATCATCTGATATGCCAAATCCCTTTTTCCGTTTATTTGTAACTATTCAGTGCCTTCTCACACCTGCAGGAATCTCCCCACTGAGCTTTCCTTCGGATGCATAGTTTCTGTTATATTGTCACCACCGGATCCAGATCTTCCCGCTGTATTTCCAATTTCCATACAGCAGCCGTCCAAACAGAGCCAATGCTGTGAGCTCAAAAAAGCGGATCGTCAGGCGGTCGGAACCTGCAAATGTCGTGAGCAGAGTCAGGAATGCGACCAGTGCAAGATACAGGAGACTCATTCCTTGAAAACGGACAAACTGTTCTTTTTCCCGGATCCTGTCATCATTCCGGATCCGCTCATAAGAACGTCCTTTTCCTTTTAAAAGGCGCATTCCGAGTACCGCCCATTCGATCGTTAAAATACAGAGTACATATTTCGCCAGCATAGACATCCTTCCTTTCCATGAAAGTTCTCTGCAATTTTCTCTTCTATCCGTCCCATGAGTCTGCATGTTTTCTATGGTCTTATTGTATCACATGCCAACGCAGCTGTCACTGTCTCCTTCTGCCTCTCTCCTGCCGTGTACAGTTGTGGCAGCAGATTTTGCCGATTCGGAATGCGAAGCATCGGCAAAATCAGGTGTTGTCCCTGATCGTTTGTCCTATTTCGATTGATAGAGCACTACATTTTTATTTTTTAACGTCTGTTTCACATCGATGACTCTCTGGTTCGCGCTGCCTTTCCAGTGCAGGGTCACATCTTTTTCTGCTTCCACGAACGGTCCGTCCACCAGGACATCCACGTTTTTCAGAAACGGAAGATCCCGGATGTCTTCCCACAGAAATCCTGTATACAGCCAGATCGTCTTTTCCGGGAACTTTTCGTGGATTTCTTCGATCAGATTTCCCACTTCTTTCCGGTTCTGCCAGTGAAGCGGATCACCGCCGGAGAATGTCACGCCGGAGATCCAGGATGGCGCCAGCGCCTCGAAAAGTTCCTGCTTTGCCTCTTCGTCAAACGGGAGTCCGCCTTTCACATCCCATGTCACCGGGTTCTGGCAGCCCGGACAGGCATGGCTGCAGCCAGCAAGCCATAAGACGGTGCGCAGGCCGTCGCCGTTTAACATGTCCTCTTTTGTAATGTTGTGGTAGCGCATGAGATCACCTCTTTTTTATTTTATATTTTCACGCAGTGCACATATTCTTGTTTTTATTTCATAAAAACAAGAATCTCTCGGGCGTTCGCCCTATGTAAATTTTGCCAAACAAACCCTTATGCAAGCAAGCTTGCAACGCGTTTGTTTGACAAAATTTACGCACTGCTAACTGTTTCCATCACATCGATTTCCGCTCCGCGATCTCGGCCATCTTCGCATCATTCAGCCTCGTATCGCCCTTGACGCGGGAATAGCTCAGATATCCGTTCATACGGTCGATCTTTGTCAGGTTTTTGCTGCCGCAGACCGGACACACATCCATATTTAACTCCTCGTGTCCGCAGTCATCGCAGTAGGACAGCGACAGGTTCACGCCCTCATAGAATCCCATCTTCATCGCGCGGCGCACGAGGGAGCGGATCGCTTCTTTATTGTAGTCGATCGGATATTTCACGTACTGGATCTTTCCGCCGTTGGAGAGTTCCCAGAACCGGTATTCGAGGTTCTGCTTCTGGATCGGCGTGATATCTTCCGTCACATGGCAGTGGAAGCCATTGCTGACATACTCGCGGTCGGAGACATTCTCCACGATCCCGTATTTTTTCCGGAACTGCTTGACCTGAAGTCCACAGAGGTTTTCCGCCGGTGTCGCGTAGATCGCATAGAGATTTCCGTCCTCGTGTTTAAACTGCTCCACCTTCTCATTGATGTGTTTTAAGACCTCGATCGCAAACGCCCCGTCTTCCACCAGGGATTTTCCGTTGTACAGTCTCTGCAGCTCATTGAACGCTGTGATCCCGAAGGATGCCGTCGCCGTCTTAAGGAGTGGTTTGATCTTATCGTGAAGTCCTAAATGACCTCCGTAGAATCCGCCCTCACAGTACGCCAACGGGTTTGTGGACGCGCGCATCTCTCCAAGGTACGCGTAAGTCCGGATATGGATCTTCCGGATCAGCTCCAGATAATAATCCAGGACCTCGTAGAAATCCTTGCTCTCCTGTCGTGCCTTTGCAAGCATCATTGGAAGATGCAGGCTCACAACACCGATGTTGAAGCGGCCGACAAACACCGGAACATCATTCTCATCAGCCGGTTCCATGCCGCCCCGCTCATACCACGGAGAAAGGAACGCGCGGCAGCCCATCGGGCTGATGATCTTCCCGTATTTCTTGTACATGCCGGCGATATAACCTTCACCGGTCAGGGAGAGCCAGTCCGGATACATCGTCCTGGAAGAGCACTCGATCCCGGCCTCAAAAACGTCCTCAAGCTCTTTTCCCGGTCCGTGAAGGTTCTCATCATATAAGAACACAAGCTTTGGGAACAGGACCGGCTTCTTGTGGCCTTCTTTTCCCTGACCTTTCTTTCTCACATTGAGCATCGTGATCGTCGCCATCTTTGCGAACCGGCTTGTTCCGGTTCCTGCCGTCATCGTGATAAACGGATAGTCACCGCGGCTGGAGGAAACGGAGTTGAACTTGTACTCCCAGCCCTGGAAGCCCTGTTCCATCTCTCTCTGAACGTCGTTCCAGGCTATCTCCTTCGCTTTCTCCTCGTCGAGACCGAGGTCGATATATTTTTCGATATACTTTCCGTAGGATTTCTCGGCATACGGCGCCAGGATGTTCTCCACGCTCGGAACCGTAAAACCACCGTACTGCTGGCTCGCCGCACTTAAAACGATATCGCCGATGACGTCAAATGCGACATCCAGGGTCTTCGGCTCATTGTACCAGATATTTCCCATCTCGAAACCGCCGCTCAAGACCTCATTGACGTCAAACAGGCAGCAGTTCATCGTATCGCGTCGCGCTGACATATCGTGGATATAGATATATCCGTCCCGGCATGCCTGAAGCTCCTCGATGGTCATAAAGAACTTCTGGTATAAAGATTTATTCAACTCATTGAAGATCAGGCTGCGCTTCGTGGAGACGAGAGCACTGTCCGTATTGCTGTTCTCCTTGTCGCCGATGTACATGATGGACTGGCTCTTTTTGTAGACTTCATCGAGCATCTGGACGAAATCCTGCTTATAGTTGCGGTAATCGCGGTAGCTCTTCGCGACCACCGGGTTGACGCGCTCCAAAGCGCCCTCGACGATGTTGTGCATCTGGGCGATCGGGACTTCCGCCTCATCCAGGTCCTCCGCTTTTTCTTCCACAAATTCACAGATAAACTTACTCTCGGCCTTCGAGAAGTTGATCATCGCGCGGTTTGCAGACTTATTTACTGCCGCCAGGACTTTCTGGACATTAAACTCCTCTTTCGTCCCGTCTTTTTTGACTACTTTGATCTCACTGCATTTCATGATATGGAATCCTCCCCGTAAGCCTCGTTGTTTTCTATCTCTTTCTCGTTCTCATCTGCATCTTCTTCCGGATCTTCGTCGTCATCCAGCAGATGACCTTCCTCATCGATCCTCAGGTTCAGCTCTTCCTCAACCTCACTCCGGATCTCTTCTCTTTGCTCCACATTCATCTCCGGGAGCTGTTCCGTGGATCCGACGCCGAAACGGCGCAGGAATTCCTCGGTCGTCGCAAAAAGTGCCGGGCGGCCCGGCGCATCCAGGCGGCCCGCCTCATAGACGAGATCGTATTCCACAAGCCGGTTGACCGCATGGTCCGATTTTACCCCACGGATCTTCTCGATATCGGCCTTGGTGACCGGCTGCTTGTAGGCGATGATCGCCAACGTCTCCATCACCACATCCGACAGGATCTGCTTTTTCGGCGTTGCCGCGACACGGATCAGATTTTCATAATAATCCACACGGCTGCACATCTGGTAGCTGTCATCCAGCCGCACGATCTGCATGCCAGCTTTTCTCTTGTCATATTTTTCCTTCAGGCGCTCCACGGCCTGGATGGCCGTCTCCTCATCCGATTCCAATGCCGCCGCAAGCTGGCGGATCTCCACAGACTGCCCCATGGTAAACAGCACGGACTCCACAACAGACTCCTGTGTTTTCAGGTTTTCCACTCTCATTCAAATTCCTCCACGATCGTATCATCCCATGTTTTCCTGCGCTCAGCGCATTCGCCCGCCTGTCACCGTTTACACTCGTATATCCCGGCAGCAGACTTTTCCGCAGTCCTACTGAACAGTCGTGACGACGATTTCATTGTCATCTTGTTCCCCGCCTTCCGGCTCCAGAGATTCTATGTACATGTCGTCAAACAGATGTTCCTGCGTCAGATGGATCTTTCCCACCTTCATGAGCTCCAACAGTGCAAGGAACGTCACGACGACCTCCGTCTTATCTCTCTGTTTTTCCAGCATCTGGCGGAAACTGAACTTCCGGTGTTTTCTCGCATAGCCGAGAACCGAAGTGATCTTGTCCTCCAGGCTCACCGGCTCCTTTTTGATCGTTCCGAACGTGCTGCGGACCGGATCAATCTTGTCCTGCTGCCGCTTCATGACCGCCTCAAAGATCTTCTGAAGCTTTGTGAGCGTCACACCGTCCAGGAGTTTATCGAGATCCACCGGCTCCTCGTATTCCTTCACCTCCGGCGGGATCGTCGGATCTTTGTAGAACACACGGTCCGCCCCGGTTTCCAGATCCTTCAGCTCCTCCGACATCAGCCGGAATTTCTTATATTCCAGGAGGCGCATCACAAGTTCCGCTCTCGGATCTTCCTCCTCGCCTTCCTCATTTACTTCTTTCGGCAGCAGCATCCGCGCCTTGATATCGAGAAGTGTCGCCGCCATCACCAGGAACTCGCTGACCACATCCAGGTCTTCCTCATCCATCTTCCGAACGTACTCCATGTACTGGTCCGTGATCTCGGTGATCGGGATATCATAGATATTCACTTTGTTTTTTTCGATCAGATGAAGAAGAAGATCCAGCGGACCTTCAAACTTTTCCAGTTTGTACGATAATTCCATATACACCTCATGTTTTCAGATATCAGATGCCTTTGTGTTGCTTTGAACCGCAAAAAAGAATGTGCCATGGCACACTCTTTCCTTACGGTACATGGAAATCAGCTTTTTTCGCTCTTTCCATCTTCCAAACCGCAGAGCCGTATCACAACCACCTGCGGTTTATCATTTAACCGGATATTGATCGAATGGGTTCCAAGTCCCCGTCCGACGATCATCCGGCTCCTCTCTCCCCATCTTCCGGGAAGTTCAAACTCACCCGCACAGCGCGGATAAAAGAACTGATACTGAGGGGTCATGACTCCGCCGAGGACCGGAAGCCGGATCGTGCCGCCGTGAAAATGTCCGGAGAGCGTAAGATCCGCTCCCCAGGCCGCATACTCCTCAAAAAACAGAGGAGAATGTGCGAGAAGAAGATTGAATCTTCCCGGATCCGGTTCTCCCAGGGCATCCTTCAAGAGATTTTCCGGGATCTGTCCCGACCTTGGCAGGTAAGCGCTCTTCGGGAGATCGAGACCATAGATCCTGATCTCTCCGTCGAGATCCGCAGAACCGTTCGCGAGATAATGGATCCCGGCATTTTCCAGGGCAGCCCGGTAATTTTCATAGGCTGCACCGTAAATGTCAGACTTCCAGACCATCCGGCACTCATGGTTTCCATTTCCGCAGTATACCGGAAATTCTTTTGCAAGCTCCGTCAGAAGCTTTCTCGGAATCTCCACATCGGAATTTCCTTTTTTTGCAACCATCCCGTCCCCGCCGGATAAAACGGCATCCGGCTTCACCTTCCGGACCGCATCCAGCAGCCGGCAGTTCTGATCTCCGAACTCCTTATTGTGGAGGTCTGTCAGAAAGACGATCGTCTTTCCCGGACCGTGGATCTTTTCCGAGACGATCCGGTATTCTTCCGTAACAAGGCAGTCCCGCTCATACCGGGAACGCGCCAGGCAGCCGCCCCCAAATGCGATGGCGCCGGCAACCAGAAACACTGCTGTCCCCAAATCGGATTATTCCTCCTCAAATACGCGGATCCCGCGCTCAACAACGCCTGCAAATGCCTGCGCATAGCTCTTGTACTCCGGATGTTTCGCAATGATCTTGTCCATCACGTCTTTTATCTCGCCGCTGATGATAACGGTGCATCCTGCTGCCTTCTTGTTGGTGGAACGATTCTCGTACATATCCTGCATTACTTTTACTCTTTCTTTCATGATCAATACTCCTTTTTATTTTTACTGTACCCATGCGCCGTCTGCGCCGACCACATACTTGTTATCGATCGTGGTATTTTTCGCGATCTTTCCCTCCGCGTCGAGATAGAACCACTTACCGGAATCCTGT
>OIWL01001779.1_pt1 | contig 20973 bp, 16 predicted proteins | sample 1587561 | NCBI WGS metagenome assembly OIWL01 (sample SAMEA3888903, study PRJEB22519) | human gut metagenome | biome: human gut; feature: human-associated habitat; material: faeces | place: Denmark | collected 2010 | reverse complement strand
AGAAGACAGATGTTAAAGACTCTGTACGGTGTAACAAACGTTCCGACTGCTGCAGCAGGCAGAAAGAGAAACACAAAGAAGGTTGATCTTCCGGCTAAGTTATTCGACGAGATCGCTCCCAAGTACGTTTCCCGCAACGGTGGATATACCCGTATCGTAAAGATCGGCCAGCGTAAGGGCGACGGCGCTATGGAAGTGCTGTTAGAGCTTGTTTAATCTTATAATCATATAATTTTATGAGCTTATGGCTCCCGAAGATTTGTTCTTCGGGAGCTTTTTTTATGCTTTTAAAAACTTAATAATTTGTTCAAAATATTTAGGTTTGTGGCAATATTGCGGAAAATCAGTAAGAAATACGTAAGTTGACCGGACATCTTCTTTCACTTATAATGAAATTACAAAAGAAAACAATATTTATTTTGAAAATAAGAGAGTGAGGAATGAGTATGACAAAGAGAAGGTTTGCAGTATGGGGACTGATCCTGGCTCTGTGTACAGGCACAGCAGGTATGACAACAGCCTATGCGGCTGACAAAACAATTTCCAGTGTAAAGCTGCAGATTTACACAGACCTGGAGGTTGGAGATAAGATTGGAGATGCTTCCATTGACATTGACAGTACCACTGCACCGGGCGGCGGTATTGCCATCTCCGGATCTACTGACCGTTACCAGATCAAAGAGGCAGACTGGACAACATCTTCTTCTAAAGAAATCAGTGTGGGATATCAGCCGGAACTGAAGATCCGCCTGGAAGTGACTGATTCAGATTATGCGTTTAAGGGAACCTACCGTTCCAGCAATGTAACTGTGAAGGGCGCTGAGTTTGTCAGTGCCAGCAAGAGCAGCGGGGATTTGGTCATCAAGGCAAAGTTGAAACCGATCAAAGGTACCTTTGAGGCACCGGAGGATGCATATTGGAAGGACAATGCCAAGGGAACCGCAAAGTGGGAAGAACCGGATAATGGCGGGACCGGTCAGTATGAGGTAGAACTCCGAAAGGGCTCTTCCAAGATCCACACGGTAGAGACTACCGGCAAAACATATAACTTCTATCCATACATGACTCAGGCAGGCACCTATAAGTTCCGCGTGCGCACCATCGCCAAGACATCCAAACAGGATGATTACGGCAAGAGCAGTGAGTGGGTAGAGTCCGACGAGATCTATCTGGCAAAGGAAGATGTATCAGATGGCAGTGGCCGCAATGACAGCGGCACCTCCGGTAATACGAATGCAGGCTGGCGCAAGTACGGCAACACCTGGTATTACTACTATCCGGACGGCAGCTATGTGAAGAATGGCTGGACAGAAGTAGGCGGGCGCTGGTATCTGTTTGACGCAAGCGGAAGAATGCTGACCGGCTGGCAGGTACGAAACGGTCAGATGTATTATCTGGATGGAAGCGGAGCTATGATCACCGGCTGGCTTTCCTGGAATGGCCGCTGGTGCTACATGAATGAGACGCAGGACCAGTACTATGGCTGTCTGGTATGCGGTCACTGGCTGAACCGCGATGGCAAGACCTATTATCTGGACGGTGTTGGTTACATGGCTGAAGGCTGGTACCAGGTAGATGGCAACTGGTATTATTTCTATCCGGGACAGGGCAACAAGGCAGTGAATACTACCATCGATACCTTTTATGTGAATCAGCAGGGAATCTGGGTACACTAAAACAGTCTCTTTTTATTTATGAAACTTGCATAAATTGGAACGGAAAATATGTGGAAAACAGAAAAAAACAGAAAATGGATTGCACGCTGATAATATCAGTGATATATTAAGCTTAACATTAAGAAAGAAAAGGAGTAATGATATGACGAAAAAAGAGCGTGTAATTGCAGCAATCGAGCAGCGAGAGATCGACGGTGTTCCGTCCAGCTTTTCTCTTCATTTTCCGGCAGACAAGAAGCAGGGAGAGGCATGTGTGAAGGCACATCTGGATTTCTTTCGGGATACAGATGCGGATATCTGTAAGATCATGAATGAGAATCTGGTACCGGTATTCGGAACCATCCATACTCCGGACGATTATGACCGTCTGATTCCTGTTATGACCATGGAAGACGAGTTCATGAAGAAGCAGATTGAACTGACCAGGCAGATCCTGGCGGGCTGTGACAAGGATGTATTTACCATGGGTACTCTCCACGGCATCTGTGCATCCGGCATTCATCCGATTGAGCAGGCCGGTATCAATTATTATGCAGCAAGACAGATGCAGGTAGATTTCCTCAGATGGGATGAAAAGAAGATGCTTTCCGCTATGCAGCGTATTACCGATGTGCTCTGCCTGTTGGCAAAGGCTTACATTGAGGCTGGTCTGGATTCTGTTTATTACGCATCCCTTGGCGGCGAGTATGAGTTCTTTACGGATGAAGAGTTCGCAAAGTGGATTAAACCGTTTGATATCCAGGTTATGAAGGCCATCAAAGAGGCAGGCGGATACTGCTTCCTGCACATCTGTAAGGATCACCTGAATATGGAGCGCTACAGAGATTATGCTCCGTATGCAGATGTTGTGAACTGGGGTGTATTTGAGGCACCGTTTGATCTGGAAAAAGGAAAAGAACTCTTCCAGGGCAAGACCGTTATGGGTGGCCTGCCGAACCGTCACGGAGTTCTGGTTGATGGAACCAAAGAAGAGGTTGAGGCTGAGGTAAAGAAAGTTATTCGTGAGTACGGAAGAAAAGGCCTGATCCTTGGAGCAGACTGCACATTGGCAACAGAACAGGATCTGGATAAGGTAAAGGCCGCAGTACTTGCTGCAAGAAACAGTTGACAAAAACCAATTTACCTATATAATAAGTATGTAAGAGAAAAACCCACACAGGTGTGAGCATTCATGACTCTGTGTGGGTTCTTTTTATTTCACCTCATCTCAGGCAAAGAGTTTTACAAGCTCCTTCAGCATTTCGGTGATAGCTTCCATGGACTGAATGGATACAAATTCATGGCGTCCATGGCCATTCTGACCTCCGGTACAGATGTTGGGACATGGGAGTCCCTGATAAGAAAGACGCGCGCCATCTGTGCCGCCGCGGATCGGGGTGACGATCGGGGTGATACCGCAGTGCTCCATGGCAGTCATGACATTGGAGATAAGCTTCTCGTGGCCTTTGACCTGCTCATACATGTTCCGGTAGGTTTCGGTGATGGTGATCTCGGCAGTGCCGGCACCATATTTTTTGTTGATGAAATCGACTGCCTCCTGCATGATCTGCTGACGATGCCGGAACAGTGCCTCGTCATGGTCGCGGATCAGGTAGTTCATGATGGCGGTTTCGGTCCGTCCCTGAAGCTTGTCCAGATGATAGAAGCCTTCCCGGTTCTCTGTGCATGCCGGAGTTTCATATGCCGGAAGCAGTGCCTGGTATTCCATGGCGATCTGAATGGCATTTTTCAGGATTCCTTTGGCATAGCCGGTATGGGCAGTGACTCCGTGAATCGTAACAACTGCAGAAGCGGCATTGAAGTTTTCATAGGAAAACTCACCGATCAGGCCGCCGTCGATGTCCGGCTGGGCCAGCAGCTCAGCGGCGTTCTTGGGATTCATGCTGCCGCCGTACTGAATGGTGACGCTGCGGGCCACCCGTGCGCCGTACAGGCCGCGGATGGTGGCGCGGATGTTGGAGCAGACCTCACCGGCCTGCTCGGCCGTGGCGGTCTTGCCGGTGCCGATGGCCCAGATGGGCTCATAGGCGATGATGCAGCGGCGCAGCTTGTCGGCGGGCACGCCGTACAGGGCGCTCTTCACCTGAAGGGCAATCCACTCGTCGGTGATGCCGGTCTCCCGCTGCTCCAGGCTCTCGCCCACGCAGATAATGGGGCTCATGCTGGCGTTCAGCACGGCAAGGACCTTTTTATTGACGGTGGCGTCCGTCTCGCAGAAATACTGCCGGCGCTCGCTGTGGCCCACGATGACGTACTTAACACCCAGATCCTTCAGCATATCGGCGGAAATTTCGCCGGTGTAGGCACCCTTTTCCTCAAAGTAGACGTTCTCGGCGCCCACGGAGATCCGCAGGTCCTTGAACGCCTTGGCGGCGGTCTGAATGTTGCAGGCAGGGACACAGATCAGCGTGTCGCACCACTTGGCGCGGGGCATGATCTTCTTCAGCTCCTCGGCAAACTTCTTGGTTTCCGTGGCGGTCATGTTCATTTTCCAGTTGCCGGCGATAACGGTCTTGCGGTATCTGCGATTCATAATTGCGTATTCTCCTTCATATCTGTATGGCTCTATCTGAGCTGTCCGCTCCGAAGCGGAGCAGGACGAAATCAATGGTCAAACCTATTAGGTTATAGCGAAAATGCGGGCATTTGTCAAGTATTTTCGGAGAAAATACGCTTTTTTGACAGAAAACCGGCAAATACGGTTGCAATTCGCGGCACTTGCGCTCAAGGGGAGATGCGCCGCAGCGGGGGAGAGAACACCGGACTTTACTTGTCCAGCAGGTACGCAGCGCTGGGGAGCTTTTTACCATCCATAAACTCCAGAGAGGCACCGCTGGATACAGCCGAAGCGCCGCCAGCGGCGGGTGAAGCGAGGCTGTATCGAGGAAGCGGCACGATTTGCAGCTCGGACAGAGCTGCAAATCGTAATGCTGCAACGGGGGATAGGCGGCGGTGAAGACAGCGATTACTTGTCCAGCAGACAGGCAACACCCGGAAGTTCTTTTCCCTCCATGAATTCCAAGGAGGCACCGCCGCCGGTGGAAATATGGGTCATTTTATCGGCGTAGCCCAACTGCTCCACAGCGGCCGCGCTGTCGCCGCCGCCGATAACGGTGGTAGCATCGCTCTCGGCCATAGCCTTGGCAACAGCCAGGGTGCCGGCAGCCAGGGTCGGGTTCTCAAACACGCCCATGGGGCCGTTCCAGACAACGGTCTTGCTGGCCTTGACAGCGTCAGCAAACAGCTTCATGGACTCGGGGCCGATGTCGCAGCCCTCCATGTCAGCCGGGATTGCGGTGACGGGAACGATCACGGTATCGACGGGAGCGTCGATGGGATCGGGGAAGTCCTTGATGCAGGCGGCATCGACGGGCAGCAGCAGCTTAACGCCCTTCTCCTTGGCCTTGGCCATCATGTCCTTGCAGTAGTCGAGCTTGCTGTCGTCGCACAGGCTCTTGCCGATCTCGTAGCCCTGGGCCTTCAGGAAGGTGTAGGCCATGCCGCCGCCGATGATCAGCGTGTCGACCTTCTCCAGCAGGTTGGAGATGACGTTCAGCTTGTCCGCGACCTTGGCGCCGCCCAGAATAGCGGTGAAGGGACGCTCGGGATCGTTCACGGCGTTGCCGAGATACTTGATCTCCTTCTCCATCAGGTAGCCGACAGCGGTATCCTTGACATAGTCGGTCACACCGGCGGTGGAGCAGTGAGCGCGGTGGCAGGAGCCGAAGGCATCGTCAACGTAAGCGTCGGCCAGGCTGGCCAGCTCCTCGCTGAAAGCGGGCTCGTTCTTGGTCTCCTCCTTGCGGAAACGGGTGTTCTGCAGCAGAACGACCTCGCCGTTGCCCATGGTGGCAACAGCAGCCTTGGCGTTCTCGCCGACGACATTGTCATCATCCGCAAAGGTAACAGGCTGGCCCAGCTTCTCGCTCAGGCGGACAGCAACGGGGGCCAGACTGAACTTGGCCTCGGGGCCGTTCTTCGGCTTGCCCAGATGGCTGCACAGGATGACCTTAGCGCCGTCGGCAATCAGCTTCTTGATGGTCGGCAGTGCGGCGTTGATGCGGTTATCGTTGGTGATAACGCCGTCCTTCATCGGGACGTTGAAGTCGCAGCGAACCAGTACGCGCTTGCCGGCGTAGTTCTCATCGTCAATGGTCTTTTTACCCAAACCCATAGTAAAAGCTCCTCTCGGTATGTTTCACATTTTTGGCGGGGCGCACCGCGCCCCAAGGGGTTTATCCTTATTATACGCATAAAACCGAAATTGCGCAAGTGTTTTTGATATATTTTTAACCGCTTTGGGCGGCTGTGCCTGTAAATTTTTTGTGTATGGCCTTATTGGCTGCCAAGCTCCCGCCAGGTGACGGCCGCTTTGCGCCGGGCGCGATGCTCTGCGTCGGGGCAAAGGTTGCGCACGCGGGGCATTTATACTATAATGTAGGGGTCGATGCCAGTCATCGACCCGGGAGCTTTGCCGCAGCCACGCCGCCATACGCATCCCCCACAAGGAGCCGCCATGAAACAAAAATCGCCCCGTTGGGTACAGATCACCGCCGCCGTACTGCGCCGATACCTGGCGCTGGACATGACGGTCTACGCCGGGTCCGCCACGCTGTTTCTGCTGACGGCGTCCTTCCCGCTGCTGATGTGGGTGCTGATGCTTGTCAACCTGGTGCCCGGCTTCTCGGTAGAAGGCGTCGCCGAGCTGCTGGCGGACTTCCTGCCGCAGATCCCCGAGATACAGACTGCCATCCTCGGCCTTTTGCAAAATTTAAGCGGCCAGTCTGCACAGTTTGTGGCGTCGCTGGCTGTGCTGACGACCATCGTCTCGGCATCGGGCGGTATGAACGCACTGCAGATCGGCCTGCAAAGGCTGACGCCCGGATCGCACCGGACGTTTTTGAACCGCCTGCTGGCGATTGGCTACACCTTCGTGTTTGAGCTGCTGCTTTTGGTCATGCTGGCGCTGCAGGGCATGCACTCCCTGTTTGCGCGCTTTGCCGATACATTGCCGTTTTTTCGCCATTACGCGGCCATTGTGGCCCCGCTGCAGCGGGTGGCCAGCATTGGCCGGATTGTCTCGGTCCCGCTGCTGTTCGGGCTGCTTTTGCTGATTTACACCTGCGTCCCCGGCGGGCGGCGCACGCCGCGCAGCCAGCTGCCGGGCACGATCTTTGCAACAGCGGGGTGGCTGGTCTTCTCCCGTGTGTTCTCGTTTTACATCCTGCATTTCTGGCGTCTGTCGTATATCTATGGCTCGCTGACGGCGGTCATTCTGATTATTTTGTGGCTGTATGTGATCATCAATCTTCTGTTCATTGGGGCCGGAATCAACGCGGAGGTGAACGGGAAAACGGAGCAATGACCGCGGCGGCATGAAGGCATGCCGCCCTACAGCGCACCGTATCGTCAGATGTAGGGCGGGGTGGCTTCACCCCGCCGCAGTTTTCCGCTGCCTGCCGTAAACAGGCAATCTCCGCACACGCGCCCCTCATCCGCCTGCGGGCGGGGCCGCAGACACCTTCCCCCGAAGGGGAAGGCTCCGCATCCATAAACAAAATCTGCCGACCCAACATCGGGTCGGCAGATTTTACTTAGGGCAAATTACCGCTTAATATCGTAATTCATGTTCATCAGGTTGCGGATGCTCTCGACGTCGTCGGTAATGTTGGCGTCGCCGTGGATGGTGTGCTTGATGGCGCTGGACGCCACAGCAAAGTTGACCATGTCCATCGGCTTGTAGTCGTGCATCATCGCGTAGATCAGGCCGCTGGCAAAAGCGTCGCCGCCGCCGACGCGGTCCAGAATGTTGAAGGTGTAGAGCTTGGACTCGAAGGTGTGCCCCTCGTACCACATGAATGCCTTCAGGCTGTTCTCGCTGCCGGAGTGGACGTAGCGCACATGGCGGGCAATGCACTTCAAATTCGGGTAGCGGTCAATGAAATGCTGGAAGATCTCGTCCTGCTGCTCATAGCTGGGCTGCAGGGGCACGCCGTCCTTCCAGTCGCCTTTGGAATGATCCTCGTCGTCCTTCCACAGGTGATACGGCTCAATGCCGAACAGCACATCGACATAGGGCAGGCACTGGGTGCAGTAGTCGCGGGCCTCCTCCCAGCTCCAGAGCGTGGAGCGGAAGTTGCCGTCAAAGCTGACGGTCAGGCCCTTCTCCTTGGCGGCGCGCAGGCAGCGCAGGATGAAATCCGCACAATTTTTGTTCAGCGCCGGGGTGATGCCGGACAGGTGCAGCCAGTCAAAGCCGTCGAACAGCTCGTCCAGATCGACCTTCGTCAGGTCGTACTCGGTCAGGGCGCTGTGCATACGGTCATAAATGACCTTGCTGGGGCGGATGCCGTAGCCGGTCTCCAGATAGTAGGTGCCCAAACGGTGGCTGGGGGTCTCCTCTTTGGTGGAGAGGATCATCGGCGTGCAGTGTACGTCGTTGCAGCGCAGCCAGCGCACAGCGCTTTTGCCCAGAGAGTTGTTGGGCACGACGCTGAAGAAGGTGGAATCCACGCCGAGGTTCGCCAGCGCCAGCGCGATGTTGGCCTCGCTGCCGCCGTAGCTGGCCTCGAAGGAGGAGGCCATGCGGATCTTCTCATAGTTCGGCGGGGTCAGACGCAGCATCACCTCGCCGATGGTGATGAATTTCTGCGGGCTGTCGTTGCCCATCAGGATCGGATTGCTGTGTTCCATTTGGAATTCCTCCTGTTTTGCCGTAATTCGTTAGTTTATATTGTACGACATAAGGGGCAGATTTGCAAGCCGAAAAGCGCAAAATTTGTGCGGTTAGTTTTTTAACGAGGAATGTCGGCGGCGTCCCAGACGCCCCGCGGAGAAAGCCTCCCTTGTCAAAGGGAGGTGCCGAGCGCAAGCGAGGCGGAGGGATTCCTGGCCGTCTGCGGGTGTAACGGGCAATCAGGCAAGGCCCGTCGGAATCCCCCAGTCCGCTGACGCGGCCAGCCCTTCGGGCCCGGGCCCCTCTGTCGCTTCGCGACATCTCCCCACACCGTGGGGAGTCACCCTCGCAGAGGGGGCCAAGAGAAGAACACCTCCCCCGGAGAGATCCGTGAAAGATAAACCCTGCGAAAGGAGCATTTACAAATGGAAAAGATCAGGAAAAATTTCGGCTTCGGCTGTATGCGCCTGCCCATGATCGGTGAGGACGTCGACATGGAGCAGACAAAACAGATGGTGGACTGCTTTTTGGAGCAGGGCTTCAATTATTTTGACACAGCCCACGGCTACCTTCAGGGCAAGAGCGAGCTGGCCCTGAAGGAGTGCCTGACCAGCCGTTACCCGCGGGAGGACTATGTCCTGACCGACAAGCTGAGCGGGTCCTATTTTAAAAAGGAAGAGGACATCCGCCCGTTTTTTGAGAGCCAGCTTGCAGCCTGCGGCGTGGATTACTTTGACTTTTATTTAATGCACTCCCAGAGCACGACAAACTACCAGCACTACAGGGACTGCCGCGCCTATGAAACGGCCTTCGCCCTCAAGGCCGAGGGCAAGGTCCGCCATGTGGGCATCTCGTTCCATGACCGCGCCGCCGTGCTGGAGCAGATTCTGACCGACTATCCGGCCATCGAGGTCGTGCAGATCCAGTTCAATTATCTGGACTATGACGACGTGGCCGTCCAGAGCCGCAAGTGCTATGAGGTCTGCCGCAGGCATGGCAAGCCCGTGCTGGTCATGGAGCCGGTCAAGGGCGGCAGCCTTGTCAACCTGCCCGACGACGCAAAAGCCGTGCTGGACGCCCTGCACGGCGGCAGCCCCGCCAGCTATGCCATCCGGTTTGCCGCGGGCTTCCCCGGTATGCTGATGGTGCTGTCCGGCATGAGCAGCATGGAGCAGATGCAGGACAACCTGAGCTACATGAAGGACTTTACGCCGCTGAACAATGCCGAGCGTACCGCCGTTTCCAAGGTGGTGGAGATCTTCCGCAAGCAGGATCTGATCCCCTGCACGTCCTGCCGCTACTGCACCGACGGCTGCCCGAAGCATATCTCCATCCCCGACCTGTTTGCCATCATGAACACGAAGCACACCCACCACGACTGGAACGCGGACTACTACTATGAGGATGTCCACACCGGCCCCGGCTCCCGCGCCTCGGACTGCATCCGCTGCGGCCAGTGCGAGCGCGTCTGCCCCCAGCACCTGCCCATCAGACAGCTGCTGCAGGATGTGGCGAAGGAGTTTGAGAAGGGGTAAAATAGCATATCAGAAACAACGCCGCCTTCATTCGGAATTCTCCCGAATGAAGACGGCGTTTGTTAATATGGCAAATGTATGTTGCACAACAGTATCATAAGACTGCAACATATAAACAGACAAGGTCACTTGCAATCGCAAGTGACCTTGTCTCTATGTTACAAAAAAGATACCCTATAAAAAGGCTTAGACAAGGCCGCTGTTTTATAAAACATTGATTTGATGACCGAAAATTTTGTATTAGAATACCGCCTCTAAAGACTGCCTATGGCAAGGGAAGATATTGGTATTCTTCCGGTAGGGTAAGAGCCATCCAATCAATTTTTTTGGCTGTGTATACGATTTCTGTATAGAGCGCGTCTCCGCGCTGCTTTCGATATGTAATGACGATTCTATCTGCGCTGCCTTTAACCATGCTTCGGATATCGCCTTCCAATACGGTGTTGGGAACAAAACGCCCCTTGCCGCCATTGCGGACAAAGCCCATACAAGCACCAACTGATCCGGCGAGCTTGTCAGTGTATAATTTCGGCTGGGATAAATTGTAATCACCGACCATCTTAGCAGAAAGATGTTTCTGCACCAATCCGGGAAGAACGCGCATTTTCATTTCGGTCGTGCCGTCTGCTGCAAACTCAAAATCTGACTCAGACAAGCGCTTGTCGCAGCACATACTAAAGAAGTTGTTTGCACTGATTTCCTTCTTGTTCAGCTTAAAGCCTGTCATGTGCAGAAAATTGCTGCCGTCAAATGAAACTTCCAGACACCGAACGGTCTTATGCTTGTCAGTCGTAACAAATAAAAGGCTTCTTCCCGCTAGGTTTTCCTTATAGGAAGCTGCGCAGGAGAAAACGATTTGCAAGGCTTCTTTTTTCGTCATGATAAACTACCTGTTGCATTCTATATTTTACAAAAAGAAAGGGACACCTACAACACCGCAGTGCTGTCCGATGTCCCTTGTGGCTAGTTTTATCGTTGTCCGCCAACCGACAGGTCCTTACGCCCTGCATCGCTTTCGGGTTTTATCGTTGCCCGCCAACCACAGGTTCTTACGTCCTGCATCAGATCGGATTTTAGGTGCTAGCCCACCAGCAGAATGTCGTCTGCTTTCCTACTTATAGTATACACAAGACGAACGAAAATAGCAACAGATCTAGCAATCAATTTTATGAATTTTTTGCAAATAAACGCACAAAAACAAAAATGAGATTAACTACCCCAAAAACCGACCAACCGCCGTGAGGCAATTAGCGATTTCGGCAAAGCATACATTGAAAATCGACCACTGATTTTGCCAATTTTGTGCGATACAAGAAAGTGGCCTATATTTAATTTATTGGAGTTGCCACTCTAAAAATCACCACACTGACAATTTGGATTTAAATATCTTACTGTGTAATGCTTTAGCTTCTGAACTACCAGCGTTTTTTGTGCTGGCGTCGCTCGTCTTCCAAAACCAAGGCTTGCAAATTTTTTAGGTAGTCATTCTCCGCACGCAGTCGCTGCACTTCGGCCAACAGATCTTCTTCTACCTCTTTTGGCAGCTTCTTTGACCGACCAGTGCTGCTGCGGCCCCGTCGCTCAACCGACAAGCCTTCCGGCCCTTCTTCCAAATAAATGCGTTCCCAACGCTCTATAATTTTATGGTCGTTAATTCCGAATTCCTGCATCGTTGCATGGATACTCAGATGTTCTTTTTCCATGGTTTCTACAACCATTCTCTTGAATTCCGGCGTATATCGTTTGTTTGGTACTCCTTTTGGCATAGCAAAACACCCCACTTGTTAGATAGTATATCATACTGTCTAACAAATGGGGTGCAGTTCATTTTGCATGTCGGTTTTATATATGCAATTTTGTGCGATATGTACGTGGCGTTAGGCAGGCTGTACGAAATACCTTCGGTGGGATTTAGCTATCCTGCCAAATTAAAAAAATAAATAAAAAATCCGTTGACTTTTCATTCGGTTTCGGTTATATTAACATCACAAAGAGAAACGAGCACGAGCTCGTAAAACAAAGAGCACGAGCTCGATAGAATGCGAGCACGAGCTTCTGAAACCGGCGGCATGATTTGCTGAGAACTGCCGGATATGCTATTATTTACCGGAGAGGAAGTGAAAGCCCGATGAAAGTAACGATCAAGGAAATCGCGGAACGTGCGGGCGTTCACCGCGCTACGGTAGATAAGGTCCTGCATAACCGGGTCGGTGTAAGCGATGAAGTGAGAATGAAGGTGCAGCGCATCATCAAGGAGATGGGCTACACGCCGAATCCGGTCGGTCGCGTCCTGCAGAAGCAGGGCAACCGGTATCACATTGAAGCGATACTGGTCGAGGTTGACGCGCTGCCGTTCCTCAAGGCCGGCATTGAAAAAGGCATACACAATCAGGTCGGCTTTGATATTGAAGTCACCTACTCCATCAGCAAATTTCAGGATGCCGAACGGCAGAAGGAATTTATTGATAACGCCATCGCCGCGAGAGCGGACGGCATCATCATCAGCCCGATCAATTCCGAGCGCGTCCGAAAGGCGATCGACAGAGCGGTGGATTCTGGGATACCGGTCGTTGCCACCAACGCCGATATCGACGGGACAAAGCGAACCTGCTGCGTCGGCATCAACAACCGCAAGGCCGCCCGCATTGCAGGCCGTCTGATGGGTCAGTTCCTCGGAGGTACGGGAAAGATCGCGGTGGTTTCCAGTGCGGTCGCATCGGAAAACAACAATTACTACGTTCAGATCCGCGAAAATGAATTCGCGGACTTCATCCATAGAGAATACCCGGATATGAAGATCGTTACGACGGTGGACAGCTTCGAGGATTCGCAGATTACCTACGAAAAAACGGTTCAGCTTTTGCAGGATTATAAAGACCTGCAGGGCATCTACATCACCTGCGGCGGCGTTTCTCAGGTTGGACGGGCGCTCGAGGAGAGCGGCAGAGCGAAGGACATCCGCGTGATCTCCTTTGAGGATTACCCCGAGGTTGTAGACCTCATCCGAAAGGACGTCATCGACTGCACGATCGCCGGAGAGATACAGAAACAGGGCGAGCTGCCGGTACAGATCATCATGGATCATATCGTATTCGGCAAAACGCCGGAGGTCGATCATATATTCACCGAAACCTGGATACTGGTGAAGGAAAGCCTGTAAATCAGACGAAAAAGTATTTGCCGTAACAAAGCAAATATTTTTTTACAGCATTACGAGCTCGTGCTCGTAATACTGAATATTTTTTTTAGAGAAGAACGAGCACGAGCTCGTAATTCGAAAGAGTAGAAAAAGTTGCAGGAAAAAGGAGGAAGCAGCATGGCAAATCCAGAGTATGTACTGGAAATGCGGGACATCGTCAAGGTATTTCCCGGCGTGCGTGCGCTGGACGGCGTTAAACTGCAGGTTCGCCCGGGCAAGGTGCACGTTATCTGCGGCGAGAACGGCGCAGGTAAATCCACGCTGATGAAGATTATCAACGGTACTTACGTTGCCGATGAGGGCGAGATGTTCTATAAGGGCGAGAAGATTGGTCCTCACACCGTGCAGGATACCCTCAAAATGGGCATCGCAATGATCTATCAGGAGCTCAATCCGGTGCTCGAAATGACCATCGCAGAGAACATCTGGCTGGGCCGCGAGCCGAGAAAGGGCAAGTTCGTAGACTTCGGCAAGATGCAGAAGGACACGCAGGAGCTGCTCGACAAGCTTGATATGCCGTACAAGGCAAACCAGAAGATGTACGAGCTGTCCATCGCAGGCCACCAGCTGGTCGAGATCGCAAAGGCAATCTCGTGCAACGCATCGGTCATCATCATGGATGAGCCGTCCTCGGCCATCGGTGACGAGGAGATCAACGTATTGTTCAAGCAGATCTTCTCCCTCCGGGAACAGGGCGTAGCGATTTTGTACATCACCCACAAGATGGACGAGATCTTCCGCATCGCGGACGACATCACCATCATCCGCGACGGCCAGTGGATCGAAACCGGCCCGGCAACCGATTACAACCCGGATAAGCTGGTCGCCCGCATGGTAGGCCGCGAGATTACCAACGTATTCCCCAAGGACACCACGGTGCCGATCGGCGACGTTATCTTTGAGGTAAAGGAGCTGACACAGGAAAAGGCCGACGGCGGCCGCTTCCGAAACATCAACTTCCAGCTCCGCGCAGGCGAGATCCTCGGCTTTGCCGGTCTGGTAGGCGCAGGCCGAAGTGAGGTCATGCGTGCTATCTTTGGTCTGGATCCCATCTCCTCCGGTTCGGTTTATCTGAACGGCAGGGAAGTGCACATCAAGAACACCCGTGATGCCATCAACCACGGCATCGCAATGGTAAACGAGGACCGCCGTACCTACGGTCTGGTGCTCGGCCGTAGCATCCACCACAACGTATCGCTGGTAAACCTGAAGAAATATACCAAGGGTCTGATTGATGACAGGAAGATCAGCAAGGACGTTGAAAAGATGCGTGAGCTGCTTCAGATCAAGATCGCAAACGAAGATGTGGAAGCAGGTACGCTCTCCGGCGGCAACCAGCAGAAGGTCGTACTGGCCAAGTGGCTGGTTGGCGATGTTAAGGTCATGATCCTCGACGAGCCGACCCGCGGCATCGACGTTGGCGCGAAGTCCGAGATCCACAAGCTGATGACCGAATTTGCCCGTCAGGGTATGGGCATCATCATGATCTCCTCTGAGCTGCCCGAGGTCCTCGGCATGAGCGACCGCGTCGTTGTTATGCAGGAGGGTATCATTCAGGGTATTCTGGATCGTTCGGAAGCAACGCAGGAAAGCATTATGAAACTGGCTACGAGGGGAGTAGGAAAACAATGAGCAAGCAGACAGAGAAGAAGTTTAATTTCGGTCAATTCTATGGCAAATACGGTATCGCACTGATCTTTGTTGTAATTTTCATCGCAGCATCGCTTTTCGTTCCGGGCTTTCTGAGCACGTATAACCTCAAGAGCATCCTGCTGGCGATCGCCTGCACAACAGTGCTTGGCTTCGGTGCAACATTCATCATCATTCTGGGCCACATCAACATCGCGTACGGCTCGGAAATCGCGTTTATAGGCTGTATCGCCTGCATGGTTGACGTTGCCACCGGTTCCGTATGGGCCGCTATCGCAGTAGCACTTGTAATCGGCGTTGTACTCGGCGCTTTGACCGGCTTTATCATCACAAAATTCAGTATTCCGGCATTTATCATGACCCTCGCACTAACCGAAGCTGCCCGCGGCGGTGCGGTACTGGTAACCAAGGGCAACACGATCTCCGGCATTTCCAGCGGCTTTACCTTTATGGGCCAGGGCTATGTAGGCCCGATCCCGATGGCGGTTATCATCCTGCTGATCTGCTTCGCAATCATGTGGGTCATCCTCAACAAGACTCCGTACGGCCGCTACATCTACGCGGTAGGCGGCAACTCCAAGGCAGCGGAGGCTTCCGGTATCAGCCCGAAGTCCGTAACCTTTAAGGCATACCTGCTTGATGGTGCACTGGTCGGTGTCGGCAGCCTGCTGCTGATGGGCCGTCTGAACTCCGGTGTTCCGGGCGCCGGCCTCTCCTATGAGATGGACGCCATCACCGCTGTTATCGTAGGCGGTACCTCGATGTCCGGCGGCTCTGGCACGCTGCTTGGTACGCTGGTAGGTGCTATCATCGTTGGTATCATCAACAACGTACAGACCCTGATGGGCGTTGACTCCAACATCCAGAAGATCGTCAAGGGTGTTATCATCGTCGGCGCGGTTATCATCGACGTAGTTACCAAAAATTCTGCGAAGAAGGCACGCTAATCCCAAACTGTTGTATTCAATTTTGTGCGGAGGCTCCGCTTCCGCACAGATTGGTAAAGAGAAGAAGAAACGAGAAATGATAATTTAGGAGGAAATTATTATGAAAATCTGGAAACGCATCGGCGCAATGGCAATGGTAACGGCATTTTCGGCACTGGCACTCACCGGTTGCGGCGGCGGCAGCAGCAGCGGCGGTGATTCCGCAGGCAGCGACGGCTGGAATATCGGCTATGTAAACCTTGCCGATACCGACGTATTCTGCATGGCTCGTGAGAGCGCGTTGACCACAGAGCTTGATGGTACCGGTTACTCCGTATCGTTCTCTGACGGCAACAACGACAACCAGAAGCAGATCGACCAGACCAACGCATTCCTCGCAAAGGGTGTTGACGCGCTCATCCTCGTACCAGCTGACTCGGATGCAATCGCTCCGGCTATCTCAGCTGCGAACAGCAATGGCACTCCGGTTATCTGCCTCGGCATCAAGGCGAACTCCGGTGACTTCACCTTCGTAGGATCCGAGAACTACGACTCCGGCCACATGCAGGGCGAGTACATGGCAGAAAACCTGCCGCAGGGCGCTAAGGTTCTGTATCTGGCAGGCACCGCTGGTCTGCAGCACTCCGCTGACCGCCGTCAGGGCTTCAAGGATGCTCTGAGCGAAGCAGGCCGCGATGACATCACCATTCTGGCTGACCAGGACGGCGATTACGTTAAGGACGAAGCAATGCGTATCTGCGACGCTTGGATTCAGACTTACGCTTCGGGCGGCAAGGCCGATTTCGACGCAGTTGTATGTGCAAACGACCAGATGGCTCTGGGTGCTGTGGAATCCCTGAAGGGCGCAGGTCTGCTGACCAATGCCGGTGAGATCCTCATTACCGGTGTTGACGGCTCCGACGACGGTCTGAAGGCTGTTAAGGACGGCTATATGTGCCAGACCGTTCTGCAGGATGCAGCAGGTCAGGCTAAGGCTACCCACGAAGTTCTCGAGAAGCTGAAGAACAGCGAGACTCCGGACAAGGAAATCATCGTTCCGTTCCAGTCCATCACCAAGGACAATGTTGACGAGTACCTGAAGTAAGCATCACTTTATTTCGACCACATCTAATGCATATCACTTTTTCCCCCCTGCGGGGCAGTCCCGCAGGGAGGAGAACAAGCAGCCAAAAGGAGAATATACCATGGAAACTTTGAGAATTGGTCTTGTAGGCACCGGCGGCATCGGCCGCACCCATATCGAGCGCATTAACAACACCCTGCAGGGCGGCAAAGTTGTTGCTTGTGCAGATCCGGCAAGTGCATTCGGTATGTCCGTTGCCGAGAAGTACGGCATCAAGGGCTTTGAGAACCCGATCGATATGATCAACGATTCCGAGATCGATGCAGTCATGTGCACCACCGCTGATCCGTATCACGAGGAATATGTTCTGGCCTCCATCGCAGCCGGCAAGTATGTGTTCTGCGAGAAGCCGCTCGCTCCCAAGGCAGACGCGTGCAAGCGCATCGTTGAGGCGGAGATGAAGGCAGGTAGGAAGCTGGTTCAGGTCGGCTTCATGCGCCGCTATGACGAAGGCTACAAGCAGCTGAAGGCAGCGGTTGACAGCGGCAAGTACGGCGAAGCCCTGCTGCTGCACTGCGCACACCGCAACCCGTCTGTTCCGGATGACTGGGACAACTCCATGGCAGTTGAGAACTCCATGGTTCACGAAATCGACGTTCTACGCTGGCTGCTCGGCGAGGATTACGCTACCGCTGAGGTTCGCTACGGCAAGTCCACCAACAACGGTCCGAAGGACCTGCACGACCCGCAGATCATGATCTTGACCACAAAGTCCGGCGTCCGCATCGACGTTGAATCCTTCGTAAATAACAAGAATGACTACGACATCAAGTGCGAGATCGTATGTGACGGCGCGGTGCTCAACATGCCGAAGCCGAATTACATCTCGGTAAACGCAAATGCAACCACCGGTCAGGCAATGTACACGGATTGCTTCCAGCGCTTTGCAGATGCATATAACGCAGAGATCCAGACCTGGATCAACGCTTCCAAGGCAGGCTACGTTGACGGCCCGACCGCATGGGATGGCTACTGCTGCCAGGTTGCTGCGGCTGCAGCTTCCAAGGCACGCGAAACCCAGACCATCCAGCCGGTCGTATACGACGAGATGCCGGATTTCTACAAGAAGTAATTCAATTATTTTATATCACTTTAGCATTTTCACTTAGACCCTAACTTCTCTCTTTTTTCTTCGGCGGGTGTGCGGCAATCCGCGCACCCGTTGCCTATTTTCAGGAGGTAATCTTTATATGAAACTCGCAATTTGCACGGATGTTTTTGCTGATCTGTCCTACACGGACATGCTCGATAAGGTAAAGTCTCTCGGTATCGACGCGGTTGAGATGACCGCAGGCGGCTGGGGTGCGCGCAAGCACTGCAACACCGCGGAGCTGCTTGCGGACGAAGGCAAGCGCAAGGAATTCATGGGCGAGCTCGAGAAGCGCGGCATGCGTATTTCTGCTCTGAACACGTCCTGCAACCCGCTTTGGCCGAGCAAGACCGGTGAGGAATACAAGAAGTCCATGTACGACTGCGCTACGCTGGCAGGTCTGCTGGGCGTTAAGAAAATCGTTGCCATGGCAGGTCTGCCGGCCGGCAACGAGACCGACACCACCCCGAACTGGATCACCTCTACCGTTTCCTGGCCGGACTTTATGGCTCCGGCTTACGAGTACCAGTGGAAGGTAACCATCGAGTTCTGGAATGAGTTCATCGCACACTGCAAGAAGTGCGGCATCGAGCACATCGCTATCGAGGAGTTCCCGGGCACCATGGTTTGGTCTGCTTCGACCCTGCTCAAGCTGCGTGAGGCTACCGACCCGATGCTCGGTATCAACCTCGACCCGTCCCACATGATGGTTCTGGGTGCTGACCCGATCGCAGCTGCACGTGCTCTGAAGGGCTGCATCTTCCACGTTCACGGCAAGGATGCCCGTATCGAGCGCGGTCTGGCTGACACCGACGGTCTGCTCGAGCCTCGTCCTGTTACCGAGTCCGCTGACCGTATGGAACTATGTTGCAGTCGGCTGCGGCAAGGACCTGCAGTGGTGGAAGGAATTCTTCTCTGTATGCCACATGATGGGCTACGACGGCGACGTTTCCCTCGAGATGGAGGACCTGACCATGACCGTTGATGCCGGTGTCAACACCTCGATCGACGCACTGCGTCAGACCATCAGCCAGTAATTTTACAGTTCGCCGTCTTTACGGCAATACTTCATCTGTTAAAACCCCGGTCTGCACTTGTTTGCAGACCGGGGTTTTGATGAGGGATATGATTATATTGATATACATATTCCCAATTTTGATGGTATGTACACCAAACGATTGAAAGCATATAAACATATACGCATTTATTTGCTATCCATAAGCGGCCACTGTTCTTGAGGCAGATTACTTGGTTTGCTTACAGCGGTCAATCCCTTCTTCTCCTACAGTTTGTGGGCGGGAGAAGGTGAATGCGTTATGAAGGAAAAAGCATTTCGTCTTTTTATTTGTGTGGTCATCGTACTGCACATTTCCCTTATAAATGCGCGATGACCGCTCGGATGGGACCCGAACGGTCATCGACTTAATGATGATCTAAAAGGTGATTGATCGTGGAACAGTGTCCACCATTTCTATGTTTATTATACGCTCACGGCTCTGCCTTTGTCAAGGTAGGGCCTTTATTCTGACCGCCTGCGCAGAAATCTTTTCTTTGTACCTGCAAATGCGATTGTTTTTGCCGAATTTTCGAATTTATCAGCTATAACTTATAAAACTGACATTTTGCCATAAGAATTCAGCTGTAAATGTACTATACGGTGGCCGCTTGCAGTAGGAAAAAGTAAAAAAAGACGTCCTCGACTGGCTGTTTTCGAGGGCGTCTTCGTGCTCATGGATGATATGAGCTATCACATTTCTATATTATAGCACATAAAAAAGCAGCTGACAAGGGTGGCCGCCCTTGTCAGCCCACGCAGGTGACTAACCCACCTACACAACGGATAAAATCTGCACCGTAGTGATGCATGTACGAGTATAACACTTTATAACCTAGAAAGTAAAGAAGATATTTTGTCCGCGCCCCCAATTTACTTTTACAAACGCATTTGGGTTCCACCTGTGGAAGTTGGCTTTACAAATATTTTTCACGAATAAAAACCGAACAAGGTGCAACCGTTAGGCTGCACCTTGTTCCAATTATCCCTTAAGTTACTTGAATGGATTGATATTTAGGCTGACTTGTTTTTATCCAGGGCCTTGACTTCATCAACGGTCATTTGCACAATATCAGCAATATCCTCATAGGTGTATTTGCCCGCCTTCAACATCCGAAGGGCAATTTCGATGCGCTCATTCTTTCTCATATCTTCCATGGCCTTACACATAATTGCAACTCCTCTCGCGTCTTCTTTGAAATAACGAACTCGATTCGCCAAAATTGGATAGAACATGTCATCGGCCTTGGTGCAGGAAAAGTCATGCATAAGCCGCCCGAGAACCGTATCGTCTTTGATCTGGGAATTCACATATATAATATGTGATTCATCCCCAAACAATGTGCCGGTTTCTTTGATCGCCCGATCAATATGATAGATTGGATGACCGCCACCTAACACATCATTCTCAGTGATGAAAATGACATAGGTTTCGTTCAGCTTCTCATATTCATCACCAGGTTCGGTCACGTTGGCGTCAATTAGACTGCTGTTATATCGAGCACGTTTAACGCCAGCACCTTTATCGTTGCGCTGCACCTCGATATTGTAAACGTGATTCTCCTCATCGACAGCCAGAATATCAAGCCTTACAGAGCGTCCCTGTAAATTCTTAATATCGTGCTGTCCGTATGCGAACTTTACACGTAAATCGTTGCGCTGTAAAATGATCTGGAGTAAGAACTCGGCACAGGCTTTGTCCTCAAACACCTTATTCATAAAATCATCATCCAGCAGACGAAAACCGCGCAGGCGCTCCAAATCTTCTGCGTGCTTGCGCTCAAAATCTAAGTCGACAGTGCTACTCACGCAGACACCCTCTTTCATTCATCTTTTTCATTTTGAAATCCTCGCTTTCATAAAAAATTATATAAAAACGGGGCAGACCTTGTGGTTTGTCCCGAAATTATATCAGGGACAAACCCGAATCGCTATACTTCCATCTCTTATCTTATTAGTATGTTTGCATATAATAAAATCATTTACAAAATACAGCTCTGCTTACGCAGGAAAAGATACACGC